>PVBE011647390.1_pt1 | contig 11263 bp, 9 predicted proteins | sample 1631181 | NCBI WGS metagenome assembly PVBE01 (sample SAMN08397723, study PRJNA350692) | Marine metagenome, whole genome shotgun sequencing project. | isolation source: water | place: Pacific Ocean | collected 2012-04 | reverse complement strand
GCCGAACGATCCAGGGAAAGCTCATGTTCCACCAAGAGATCAAGAGCAGCGCGGGTCAGCGGGAGGCCATCATCTCCATAGCCAACGGTGAGCTGCTCAAAATTCAAGGCCGTGAGATCGCCATTTGCCAGGCGTCGCAGAGCAAGGGCCGCCTGGGCATGATCCAAAGATGCGTTGGCCGTCTGCCAGGAGAGCAGCAACCATGCGCGGCGCTGACTGCCTGGCGCTGGGCTGATACGACTCAGCACCGTCTGCGTGCTATCTGGAGCCTTGCAGACCATCAGCGCTTCAGCATTGGCGATCACAACGTCAAATGGTTGAGGTGCAGGAGCAATGTCGATCAGGCGATTACGAAGTTCCTGCAGACGCAAGTTCAAGCCAAACAGGGCTGCGTCAGCACAAGCTGTTTTGAACTCTGGTATCGCCCCATCGAGCAACACTTGCCGATAGACCAATTCAGCCATGGGCTCCCTAGCGGGAGCAAGGGGGTCAGTCGCAGAATTAAGAGGCGCAGCCTGACTGACGGCAGCCAGCAGCAGCACAGTCAGCGGCAGGGAGTGAATCCCCATGGAGTTGAGTCGTTCAACAAAGATGGAAGAGGGCAACGGATTCCTCTGACGAGACCCGGCCTGCTCAAACCTAGGGGTCTTCCCCGTCCCTGCTTGCTCCTATGGCCATGTCCACTACCCGTCCCTATCCCCTCCCCCCTTTAGAGCGGCTGCTTGTGGTTGGCAGTGGTGGGCGTGAAAACGCCCTTGCATGGGCACTACGACGCTGTTCCGGCATAGAAGACGTCTGGGTCACACCAGGGAATGGGGGCACAAAAGAGCACCAGGGCTGTGGGTGCCTGGCGATCGCAGAAACCGACGTCAATGGCCTGATTGATGCCTGCCAATCGCTTCAGATCGATCTAGTGGTAATAGGGCCGGAAGCTCCACTGGCCGCTGGCGTGGCTGACGGACTGCGCAAGGCCGGGCTAGCTGTATTTGGGCCAGGGGCTGAGGGTGCCCAACTGGAAGCCAGCAAAGCCTGGTCCAAAACCCTGATGGCTGAAGCCGGCGTGCCAACGGCAAAACACTGGACTGTGAGCACAGCAGCAGACGCTCTGAATGTGCTGAATCAAGTGCAACAACCCTTGGTTGTGAAAGCCGATGGCCTAGCAGCAGGCAAAGGGGTCTGCGTGGCCGACAGCATCGAAGCAACAGCTCAAGCGATCCAGGAGGTCTTCAGCGGCCGATTCGGAGCTGCCGGTTGCAAATTGGTGCTTGAGGAGCGCCTAGAGGGACCAGAAGTGTCCGTATTCGCACTCTGCGATGGCGAGCGATTGTTATTGCTGCCACCTGCTCAGGATCACAAACGTCTAGAGGACGGCGACAGGGGGCCTAACACCGGGGGCATGGGGGCTTACGCCCCTGCCCCCCTGCTCGATGCAGCAGGACTCGAGCTTGTGCGCAGGGTTGTACTTGAGCCAACCCTGGCGACACTGAAGCAGCGAGGCATCGACTATCGAGGCGTCATCTATGCCGGATTGATGCTCACCCCCTCTGGTCCGCAGGTGATTGAATTCAACTGTCGCTTTGGCGATCCCGAATGCCAGACCCTCATGCCACTGATGGGTCCAGAGCTGGCAAAGGTTCTGCAAGCTTGTGCCCTTGGTTGTCTCGATCAAGCACCAGAGCTGTTGATCGTGGACCGCTGCAGTGCATGTGTCGTGGCTGCAGCAGCGGGCTACCCCAATGCACCCCGCAAGGGTGACCGCCTCAACATTCAGCTAAAGCCAGGCCCATCCCTACAGCTTTTCCATGCTGGCACCCGTTGCACTGAAGAGGGAGATCAATTGACCAATGGCGGCAGAGTGCTGGCTGTTGTGGCTCAAGCAAACGATTTTGATCAGGCCTTCGCCAACGCCTACCAAGGTCTTGATCAGGTGTATTTCGAAGGGATCACCTACCGCCGGGACATCGGTCACCAAGTGCGCCAGTCCTAGGGTGAAGAGACGCTGAATGGGTTGATGGCCAGCAGTACTTCGCAAGCCATCGCAGAGTGGGCTCCCCCAGGAGATGGCCAACCGCCACCAGAGCCACCCGGCTGGGGGGAACGCATCTATCTCTGGTGGGCAGAATTCAGCCTGCAAACCAAGTTGTTGGCAATCGCCACACTGGTGGTAAGCCTGCTGATGACAGGCGTTACCTTCTTCGTCCTCAACGGCATCCAAAGGGATGCAGGGATGAATGACACGCGTTACGCCAGGGATCTAGGACTCCTCCTTTCCGGAAACGTCACTGAACTTGTCGCCCAAGGACGTGACAGGGAACTGGCAACAGTTGCCGAACAATTCTGGCGCTCGCGCAGCCTTCGTTACATCTTCTTCGCCGACCCAGATGGCTTGATCTATCTGGGAATCCCCATTAGCGCTTCCCCTGTCAGCGGCGATAACGATCTGCAGCTCAACCATCGCTTGGAACTGCCAGCAGAGCTGCCATCACGACCAGAAAACGCACTGATTCGCCAGCACCTCACCCCTCAAGGTCAACTCACCGATGTCTTCGTTCCACTGGTGTGGAAAGGCGATTATCTGGGGACACTGGCTCTGGGGGTCAACCCCAACGACACAGCTCTTGCCAGCGCGGCTCTCACGCGACAGGTAACGATTGCCGTCTTCATCTCCATCTGGGTGCTTGTGATTCTCGGCGCCGTCTTCAATGCTCTAACGATCACGCAGCCTGTGAAGGAGCTTCTGCGCGGTGTCAGGGCCATTGCTTCCGGCAATTTCGAAGCTCGAATCGCTCTACCGATGGGAGGGGAACTGGGAGAACTCCTGAATGGCTTCAACGCCATGGCCTCCCAACTGGAGGCCTATGACGCCGCCAATATTGAAGAGCTCACTGCCGCCCAAGTGAAGCAGCAATCGTTGATTGCCACGATGGCCGATGGCGCTTTACTTCTCGATGAAGTGGGGAAAATCGTGCTGGCCAACCCAACAGCACGGCGACTGTTTCGCTGGGAAGGGAGAAAACTTGAGGGTCAGGAACTTCTCAATGAGTTGCCGGAGATCATCGCAAACGAACTGCATGATCCCCTTCAATCTCTGCTGCGCAATATCGGTGAAAGCAACGATCTGCGTTGCAGTCTTGAAGAACCATCACGCACACTTCGCATCGTGTTGCAGTCAGTGCGCGATCAAAGCGGTGAAACCCTTAAAGGCATCGCAATCACAGTGCAGGACCTCACCAGAGAAGTAGAACTCAATGCAGCCCAAAGCCGCTTTATCAGCAACGTTTCGCATGAACTTAGAACACCACTATTCAACATCAAGAGCTACGTAGAAACACTACATGATCTCGGTGATCAACTCAGCGAAGAAGAGAAGAAAGAATTTTTAGGTATTGCTAATTCCGAAACCGATAGACTTGCTCGACTCGTCAATGATGTACTCGACCTTTCGCGCTTGGAATCCGGCCGGAGCGTGCATTTCGAGCCCATGGATCTTCGCCCTGCAATCGAGCAAACCCTGCGCAACTATCGGCTTAATGCAGATGACAAGCAGATTCATATTAAGCTCAATACGGATGATGAGCTACCAACAATCCTTGGAAATTGGGACCTACTACTCCAGGTGCTCGACAATTTAGTCGGCAATGGGCTGAAGTTTAGTCGTGCTGGTGGAAGCCTGATGGTGCGAGCCTACACATGGCCTGATAGCTGCAAAATGTCTCCAATCGAGAGCAGCAAATCAGCACCACATTGCGAGCTGTTCTCACCACTCCCCAAGCTACGTGTAGAAGTTGCGGATACCGGCCATGGCATCAATCAGGATGACCAACAGCATATTTTTGACCGCTTCTATCGCGTAGAAAATGCCGTGCATACAGAAGCTGGCACCGGTCTTGGGCTATCAATCGTGCGCGGCATCATCGAAAAGCATGGCGGCCAAATACGAATGGCCAGTGAGGTTGACCTGGGCACAACCTTTTGGTTTGATCTACCGCTTGAACAAACAGATGCAGACGAGCTTATCGTTCAATCAGTACGAACAACTCGACAACAAGAACAAGGTTTAGAACTCTAATTCAGCTAACAACCTGAATCAGCCAGCATTTTCAAGACCCTTGGCATGGAAGGAACATTAAGCGCGATCGTCGTTACTAATCCGATGAGGAGCACCACTGAAGATCCGTTCAAAGTTGGAGAATGAGTCTTTAATCTGTGGGCCATTATCAGTAATAACATACTCACGAATTCTTTTGTCGTGCCAGGAGCCACGCATTTTGAATACATTCACCGCTCTAGCCATCTCGCCGCGGATCTCCACATACTGAAGCAGCAGAATAGTATCGGTAATTGTGGAGATATGGGAATCGGTAATCGAATGACTTCCCATGAACTCTTCAGCAGTATTGGTAAAGAATCCGGCTATTTCTTCCTGCTTTGCATAACCAGTTACTCCGATCACAAACTGCCTAAAGGCGTTGAGGCTCACGCCACGTGCAAGGGCCGAAAGTGAATCAATGGACATCCTCGATGGCTTGAACTGTTCAATCTCCGTTTTAATAATCTGCAGATGATCTTCTAGACCGGTCGACTCGGGATAAGCACAAATAATCTTCAACAGGCCGGTGCTTTCCATCTCTTCAAAATCAATCCCCCAACTGGTGGCATTACGCATCAGCTGAGCTCGTGACTCCTCATAGGCAAACAGAATCGCGCGTTCCTTATTTCGGAAAGCATCCTCAATAAACTTCGACACCAAAAGGGTTTTACCAGTCCCCGTTGCACCAGTAACAAGAATGATCGAATCCTTGAAGAAACCTCCACCACACATCTCATCAAGATGAGGGACACCAGAACTAATCCGAACGTTGGAAGAACGCTGTGTAAGCCGCATTGCGCCTAAAGGAAAGACGCTGACGCCGTGGGTGCCCATGGTGAATGGAAACTCACCCTTCATGTGAGTTGTGCCACGCAACTTGAGAATCTCAACGGTACGTCGACGCTTCTCAGTCTCAAGAACATTGCGTAGGATGACGACGTTGTCGGAGACAAACTCCTCCACCCCATAGCGTGCAATTGGGCCATATTCATCGACACGTTCTGTGGTCATTACGGTGGTAACACCAATCACCTTAAGACGTGCAATCAAGCGAAAGATTTCCCTACGCACCACAGAAATAGCGTCGTACTGTTGGAAAACAGCTGTCATGGAATCAATTGATACCCGCTTGGCCTTATATTTAACAATCGCGTAATTAATCCTTTCAATCAAACCTGAAAGATCAAAGTTGCCTGCAACATCCTGACCATCAGGATCAGGTGAAGCATCGAGTATGAATAATTTATTCTGATCCACCATCTCCTGAAGATTCCAACCAAAGCTGGCGGAATTTCGCAAAATATCTGATGGCGACTCCTCGAAGGTGACGAATATCCCCGGCTCATCGAACTGGGTAATGCCGTTGTGCAAAAAATGAAGTGAAAAGACGGTCTTGCCTGTACCCGACGTGCCACTGATCAGCGTGCTACGCCCCGTCGGCAAGCCGCCATGACAGATGTCGTCAAACCCTTCGATCCCAGTAGGCAGCTTCTGCACCTGAATCTGGGAGGGGCCACCGGCACTAGAAGACTGCATAGCTAGGACGTTCTACTCAAACGCTAGAGAGAACCAGCCATGGAACAAAGCGCTGCACCGCGAGCCTTAAGAATCTGGTGGTGCAATGTCATCGTCTGCCAACGTATCGAGCGTCGATGAGTCGAGGATGCCCTCTGAGATCTCGTCATAGAGGAGGTCAAGACCAATCAAAACCCGTTCCCGGTCTGAGAGGTCGCCAATGATCCTGCGCACCGGTGGCGGCAGGATTTTGGCCAAAGTTGGTGTCGCCAGAATCTTGTCTTCCTCTGCAAGCTGAGGATTCTTGAGAACATCGATCACCTTGAGCGCATACACGCCACGGAACTCGTTCTCGAGGATGTTGCGCAGAGTTTTGAGCGCACGCATCGAATTAGGGGTATTCCCTGCTACGTACAACTTGAGGATGTAGGTTTTTTTTGGACTCATAACTGCATCTCAGAAGCATCTTCTAAATCGGAACTGATTTGATATCGACGAAAGGGGTACTTCTGCAGAAAGCGCGCGTTGAAGCATCACACAAAGGTGATTTGACAGATCGAGCAAGGCAAGCAGATCGCCCTGCAAGGAGTCGCTTTAATGCAGCTCAAGTCTGAACTGCTGCCAGCAAGCGTCAATGAGATCCATATGGATCTCCACAACCTAGGTGATCGATAAATCAGCAAACAATGCCGATCAGCTAGCGATCTAGAGCCGGGTGAACAGCGACAGAATCACGGAAGACACTCATGCATAGATCTCTGCAGCAACGAAAGCCTTTGCTGAAGACAACTAAGGCTGAAACAAGCTCATCAAAGCCTCTCTAGATCTGCGACCACAAGATCCATAGGTAGAGCAGGGCTGGCAAAACACCAATGACAGCAAACATCTAAGAATGCTGTTGTGCTGAGCCGCAAGACAAGGCAATGATCAGAGTCGGCTTGGCTCCGATGTTTTGACGCTCAGGGATCAGCGTTCAATCTTGACTAAAGGCGCCTAAACACGGGAAGATCTTTGTTTGTCTCTCGATTGCGAGTCAGGCCAAATCGGTCAAAGTGGTGCGGCGCTTAACAGCCCAGCTCTGCAGATTCCGAGCCTGAACGCGTCTTAACCACCCATGGCCGAGAAACCCGCTGCAAAGCCAAAAGCCGCTGCAGCCAAAGCTGAAGCTAAAGACCAAAGTGATTCATACGCCATCGTTGAGACATCTGGCCAGCAGTTTTGGTTGCAACCCAACCGTTACTACGACCTAGACCGTCTGCAGGCGGCTGTTGATGACACCGTCACCCTTGAGAACGTTCTGCTGATCAAGGACGGTAAGAATGACACCACAGTTGGCCAGCCTTACGTGAAGGGCGCCAGCGTGGAACTCAAGGTGATGGACCACCGCCGTGGGCCCAAGATAATCGTCTATAAAATGCGCCCCAAGAAGAAGACAAGACGCAAAAATGGACACCGCCAAGAACTCACACGAGTGATGGTTCAATCCATTTCAGTAGACGGCAAAGCGCTCAGCTAACCACCCCCTCCATACACTGCCCTTAATACCCCAGACATCCCATGGCTCATAAGAAAGGCACAGGCTCCACACGTAACGGCCGCGATTCAAATTCCAAGCGTCTTGGCGTGAAGGCCTATGGCGGCGAAACTGTCACAGCAGGGTCGATCCTGATTCGCCAACGCGGCACCTCAGTGTTGCCAGGGGTGAACGTTGGCCAGGGCAAAGATGACACCCTCTTCGCTCTAACCGATGGTGTGGTGACCTTTCAAAGCATTCGCCGCAGCCTGCGCAACCGCAAACGCATCAGTGTGGTTGCCTCCAGCTGAGCAATTCCAGCCTTTGCAGACAAAATGCGGGCAGCAGCAGCAGTCACAAACTGAGCGCTGCTGATCAGGTGACTGTGCCCTTCGGCTTTGTGGTGATCGACAAGCCTGCTGGGCTTACCTCCCACGACTGCGTCAGTCGTATGCGGCGCGTGTTTGGCATCAAGCGCGTGGGCCACGGAGGCACGCTTGATCCTGCCGTAACAGGAGTCTTGCCCATCGCCCTAGGGCATGCCACCAGGCTGTTGCCCTATCTACCCGGCGCCAAGAGCTATCGCGGCAGCATCCAACTGGGCCAACGCACCAGTAGCGACGATCAACAAGGGGATCTAATCTCCAAGCAAGCCTGGCCCGAATTGAACACAGCAGAGATCGAGGCCTATCTCGAGCCGTTTCGCGGCAGGATTCAGCAACGGCCACCGCAAGTTTCAGCCGTGCATGTGCAAGGGGAACGCGCCCATGCACGTGCACGCAGGGGAGAAACGATGGAGATTCCAGCGCGAACGATCACGATTGATCGCTTGCAGCTACTCAGTTGGAACCAACAACTGGGCCAAATCGACTTCAACGTGCATTGCTCATCAGGCACATACATTCGCTCTCTCGCACGAGATCTAGGCGAATTAATTGGCTGCGGCGCTTGCCTGGGGTGGTTAAAGCGAACCCAGGCACTAGGGTTTCACGAGCAACAATCCGTACCACTACCCGATCGAGACAATCCAGCCCTAACGACTCCGCCTGCTGTGTTAGCGCCACTCACGGCCCTTGCACACCTGCCAAGACTGCAACTCAACGAAGAGGAACAGGAGAGCTGGAGCTGCGGGCGCCGAATTACCGCCCATCAAGATCAATGCCAACCAGCACCCAAACCTCTGGCCTCTGATCAGCAAGAATCTGATCCAAACCAAACTGATCCAAGCGAAACCAAGCCCATGCTCGTGGTGATCGACTGCAGAGGCGAAGTCGCCGGAATGGCCTACTGGGAAGACAACACAACAGTGAAGCCAAAAGTTGTGTTCAACGCACGGGGATGATCGCCCCACTGTCGTTCAACCCGAACGCCCCTAGCGTTGATGGTCAAGCAACAACCTAATCAGCCTCTGCCATGGCCGGCCATGGCAAATGGTCTCAGATCAAACGCAGCAAAGCTGTGGTGGATGCCAAGCGAGGTGCTGTCTTCACCCGTCTGGCACGAGAAATTTCTGTAGCAGCGAGATCCGGCGGCGACCCCAACGGCAATTTTCAACTGCGTACCGCAATCAACAAAGCCAAAGCCGCAAGAATGCCTGCGGCCAATATTGAGCGCGCGATTGCAAAAGGCTCCGGCCACGACCAAAACGGCGCATGCCAACTGGAAGCCATCCGTTATGAAGGCTATGGCCCTGGAGGCGTTGCGGTACTGATCGAAGCGCTCACCGACAACCGCAATCGCACAGCTGCAGACCTACGCCTAACCTTCAGTAAACACGGCGGCAAGCTCGGCGAAAGCGGCTGCGTGGCCTACTTGTTTGAGCAACGCAGCGAAGTGTATTTGAGTGCGCAGTCTGCGCAAGGCGGGGGCAACGTTTCAGAAGATGCACTGCTGGAAAATCTGCTGGAGCTTGAAGCTGATGGCTATCAATTGATCGACGATGGCGCTGTGGTGTATGGCCCTTTTAAAGCTCTAGAAGGCCTGCAGGCTGGGCTCAGAGATCAAGGCTGGATTGTTGAGGAATGGGAACACTGCTGGCGACCACTCACCACGATCAGCCAAGCAGATCAGAAAAGTGGCGAGCAATGCCTTCAATTGCTGGATGCACTTGATGAGCTCGACGATGTGCATCACATCAGCTCCAACCTGGAGAGCTACCAAGACACAATGGCGACATGACTGAGGTATCAGCCGCGCTATGAAGACTGTGATGGCAAGCCAAGAGGATAGAGCAGCTAAAAACTAAAACTCAAATCAACCTTTAACTGAAATTCGCTTCAGCAACAATCTCCCCATTAAGAGCTGCTTGGTCTAGCCAAAGTGCAACCCGAGGATGATTGCGCAACCAACTTGCCGGTAACTGATCCGTGCATGGCGAATCAAACAACGCCTTAACAATCTCTGCTTTGGCTGAACCAGTCACGATCAGATGAATCTCATCAGCCGCGAGTATTTCTTTTAATCCAAGCGTGAGTGCCTGAGAAGGCACCTGGCTGGGATCACCACCAAAAGCAGCAGCATTCTGTTGCCGGGTGGACTGCGATAACGACACCACACGGCAAGACGCCTCTGGGCCACAAGGCGGCTCATTGAAGCCCACATGGCCATTGCTGCCTAAGCCCAGCAACTGCACGCCAACACCACCAAAACTCTGCAACTGAGCGGCATAACTGCCAGCCTGCTGCTCTGGATCAGTCGCCTCGCCATCGGGAAGATGCAACTGCTGCGGGCTCAATTGCAAAGGATTGCCTAAATGACGCGCCATATAGGCCGCAAAGCTGCGCCTATTAGCTGCCCCAAAACCCACATACTCATCGAGATTGAAGCTGCACCAACTGCGCCGCAGATGCTCCAGCTCATCAGCTGGCCAACGCTGCACACGCGCCACCAGTGCGGCATAGATCGGCACCATCGTGCGGCCAGTGGCCAAGCCAAGCGGTTTCGGCCTCTGCTCCTCAAGCCGCTGCCTTAGATGCCCCTCCAGTGCATCAACAACCGCTTCCACAAGGCTGGGCAGGTTCTCTCGCACCGTGATCGTGCTCGCGAACCCTTGCTCAGAGGCCACAGAAGGCCGCAAGAGGTTCAATTAGGCGTCTCCCATTCTCTCAACCCCTCCAGGCTGGCGAGAGCGCCACAGGAAGGCCAAGGAGGAATTCTGTAGCTGCCGATAGGGAACAATCTCTGCGCCTCGGTAGTAGTGATTGAGGATTTGGCGGAAATCTGCACCCCGTTGCGCCAGGCCATGGGCACCCCACTGACTCATTCCCACGCCATGGCCAAAACCTTGCCCCATCGCAAGCAACATCAGCGGCTGATGGCGCGAGCGGCGTGTTGAACGAACCGGCAGAGGTGGCAAAGGCGGTGGCGGGGTCAGGCCCATAAAACTTGCATTGGCATCAAAGCTGGCTGTTGCGCCATCACGCCAAGACCCCATCAACACCGTTCCAGCGCCTGAAGAGTTGCGTTCTCCAAAGCTGTGCTCAAAGCGCTTAAGGCCAACGCCTGCGCCAGGCTTTGCAGACTTCGAGGCAAGCATTTCAAAGCGCACCAAGGTGCTCTTCAAGCCCAAACGCTGGCGCAGCTGCTTGCCGCTCAGCAGCAAATCACCACGAGGCCCCTGCACACGAGCCTGGCGAATTCTGCCCGTGCCCGTAGTGCCCAGCACATCAATGCTGTTCACACCACCGGTTTCGCGGAAGGCTGATCGCAACTGATGCGGCTCAAACCACACGTCCCACTGATGCACAGGGCTGTGTTGATCGTGATCCGGCACGCTGACCAAATAAGGCAGCTGCTTGGTCCATACCGCCCCGCTGGCTTCTGTTGCTCCGCCAGAGCTGCTGTGAAAGACAGCATCGATCAACTTGCCGCCATGCACTAAAACCAGCGAATGGGTGCTCTCAACCGCCTTCAAGGTGTTGGCGGTTTCAGATTCCACACCGCGATACACCTGACTGGAAACGGTGGCCTTTACGTCAAAACCACCTGCTTTGCCGTGCTGAGCGAGGGCATAGGTGCGAGCGGCCACCGCCTGTGCCTGAAGTGCAGCCAGCGGCCAAGATTCCGGCATCTCACTGCCAACCACACTGACTAGGTAGTCCTCAACGCGGAGGTGGTTGACCACCTGCAAACCCGCACCAACAGAT
>PVBE010732157.1_pt1 | contig 11263 bp, 9 predicted proteins | sample 1631181 | NCBI WGS metagenome assembly PVBE01 (sample SAMN08397723, study PRJNA350692) | Marine metagenome, whole genome shotgun sequencing project. | isolation source: water | place: Pacific Ocean | collected 2012-04 | reverse complement strand
GAGCGTCGAAAGAAGGGATGGGTCGGCTTCTTCCACGGAACCGGCCACGGGATCGGGCTCGATCTTCACGAGCCTCCCTGGATCGGGAAAAACCGGAGTTTCCTCCTGCCGGAAGGAACGGTGGTGACGGTGGAGCCCGGATTGTACTATCCCGGACTGGGCGGAGTCCGCATCGAGGACATGGTCCTGGTCACGAAAAAAGGGTGTCGTAACCTGGCGAAACTGCCCAAGTTCCTGGAGCTTTGATCGAACCTATGTCCTTTACGTGGCACGAATGGTGTCGGGAATCCTTCGAGCAGGCCGCAGAGGAGGATCGACCGATCTTCCTCTTCCTGGGGGCCTTCTGGGATCCCGCCACGCGCATGGTCGAAGAGAAAATATTTTCTCTTCCGGATATTTCCGCTCTTGTCAGCGACGACTACCTTCCGATCCGGGTGGACCTGGATCAGCGTCCCGATATCTACGACCGGTATTCGACCGAGGGGTGGCCCAGCATGTCCATCCTCACCCCGCAGGGCGCTCCGATCTGGGTTTCCAACTCGTTCGGGGAGGAAGAACTCCGGAAGATTCTCTCCCAGTTGAAGGGCGCCTACCAGGCGGGCCGGGAGGTAGTGGACCGGGAAATCCGGGAGCGGAACGCGAAAAACGGGAAGGAACGACGCCGCATCTATCACATGAAATGCAGGGTGAACGACGAGATATTCCGGAAAACCGTCCGGGGCGTCATGGCTTCCTTCGACCTGAACCACATGGGATTCGGCGGAGAGCCGAAGTATCCCCACCCCTCCTCCCTGCAGGTGCTCGCGCACGCCTACGCCTGCGTGGGCGCGCCCGACCTCCAGGAAAACCTGGCGGGAGGACTGAAACCCCTCGAGGCTCTCTTCGACGGGAATAGTGGAGGCTTCCACCGCTTCGCCCGGAAGAAAGACTGGACCCAGCCGTTGACCGCGAAGATGTGCGAGGAGAACGCGGAACTGGTCCGCGTCTGCCTCGACGGGTTCAAACTCCTGGGGGAACCGGTCCTGCGCGATTTCGCGGATCAAACGGTTTCGTGGGCGCTTTTCACGCTCTGGAACGGATCGGTCGCCCGTTTCTCGGGAAGCCAGGCGGCGACGGAACTCGGGGATCCACCCCCGGTCGATCCGGCACAATTCACCTCCGGATCCGCCGCGATGGCCTCCGCTCTCTTCCAGGCTTCCGTCGACCTCGACCGGGAGGACTGCGCCGCGATCGCCTTCCAATGCGTCGACGCCCTCTGGGCCGAAGGATTCGATCCCGAAAAGGGGATGGCGGCCATCTTCAACCCGGGTCCGCTCTATCACGGCCAGGCCCGTTCCCAGGCGTTGATGCTCGGGGCGCTTCTCGACGCATACGAACATTCGGGGAAGGAAGTCTACCTGGAGAGGACGGGCCATCTCCTCGCTTTCTGCCGGGACCGTCTCTGGTCGGACGAGGAACGGGGGATCCTCGACCGTCTTCCCGGCGAGGATGTCCTGGGCGAATTGAAGGAACCGCGGAAAAACCTGCACGAGAACGCCCTCGTCGCGGAGGCGGCCGTCCGCTGGGGAGAACTTACCGGGAAAGAGGACCGGGAATTTCCCGGGATGATCCTGGAGTCCTTTCCCAATTTCATGGACGACTACTCCCATCATACCACCCACTACGCCTTGGCGGCGGATGCGTGGGCGCGACCCGCCCTCAGGATCGACCTGCACGATCCGACGGTTGAGTGGAGGAGGGCGGCCCTGCTTCCCTTCCTTCCGCGGAAGGTGGTGCGCACCCATGTCGGCGGGGAAAAACCGCGCGCGGTCGTGCGCCGGGGCGAGGATTTCGAACAGTCCGTTCATTCCCCCGAAGAGCTGGCCGGGTTGTTGTCGGGGCTTTGATCGACGGACTCCTGCCGGGCTTTACGGCCCCAGCCTTTCGAACCTTCCGTTCCGCAACCCGGAGAGGATCGCCGTTCCCGATTCGTCCACCCGGAGTTCCGCGTACTCCGCCGCCTCGTAGACGTCCGCCTTTCCCTCCTCGAAGAAGTAACTCTCCGGGCAGACCCTGGGACGGGTGCCGCTCCCGCGGAATTTCAGCCAACGCTCGTTCGGCGCCAGGGGGGTTCCGTCTTCCAGCCGAACGAACGTGGCCACCCCGTTCCCGTCCAGCCGAACGACCAGTTTCCCCCGGCGGGGAAGGGAGGCGTTTCTCGCAAGGATCTCCCGGACCAGTTCGAACCGGAGCCTCATGTAATCTCCCTGGAGGACGGACCGCCGATCCGAATGGTCGAGCTTGAGTAGAATGACCGCTCCCCTTCGGAGGATTTCTTCCCGGTCCAGCGCCAGCCAGTTCATCGCCCCCAGGACCGCGAGCGTGATCAAACCGAATGCCAACCTTCTCATGACGCCCACCCCCGTCGAAGAAGAAAGGCCCGGAGCACGAGCAGAACCGCGCCGCTCCCGGCCAGGACGAGGGACTTGGAAAGGTAATCCATCTGCAGGTCGTAGTAAAAGACGACCAGGAAAAAGGCGAGCGAGGTGATTCCCATCGCGCGAAGGATCCGGTCGTCCATCCAGTGGCCCAGAACGAGAAGGAGAAGCGCCACCAGGATGCCGGGGTTCGACACGCCGGCAAGGGCCAACGCCGCGATGATGGCGATCCAGAAAGGTTCGCCGCCGCGGAGGTTCCTGTCCCGGGCCGCGCGAACGATCGACCAGAGGAGTCCCGCCGACAGAAGCGCCGTCGACGGCCACGCCGGGGTTTGAATATCCATGTCGTACATCGTGACCAGGACCAGCGTCCCCGCGAGTCCGCCCGCCAGCGCGTACGAAAGGGGGAGCAGGTCGGCCGACACGCGTCTCCCCGTGAACAACAGGAGCAGTCCGATCATCTGGACGAGGACAACGGCGTGCAGGAAAAGATGGTGATCCTTTACCGCGAGCCAGGTGACCCAGAGAAAGATGACCCCAACGGCGGAACCAAACCGGTGGGTGGGATCGGGATAAACGAAGTGAAGCAGGGCGGCCAGTAACGTGGCGGCGAGGACCACGGGGAAGAGCGCGTCGGCGATCTCTCCCACCCCGAGGAGAAAGAGGGAATGGCCCGCCACGACCAGCGCGAGGGAGAACTGGCGGCGAAAGATCCCTTCCGAGGATCGCCGGAGAAGTTCCCCCACCAGGAGAAAGACGACGCCCCACGAGAGAAAACCCGCCCCTTCAAAGGAGGCGATCCATTTCATCATCAGGAGGAACGCGATGAAACAGTAGGCCGCGATCCAAGCTCCCACCCCCTGGAGAAACCGGATCGCCAGGGGCAGCGTCCCTTTCGCTTCCCGGGCGACGAGGAACTCTTCCACATCCCCCACCTGGTCCGGTTCCACGAGATCCCTTTCCCGCAACCGTTCGAGGAGATCCCGGAGCGTCATCGTCGATTCAACCACGCGATTCCTCCTCCCGCAGGGAACGATGGAAACGGAAGAGTAGTTTCGCGGCGGCGCCGAAGAGCCCCACCGAGATCAACCCGATGAATAGAAGCCCCCAGGCGTCGTCGATCCCGAGAAGGTCGAAGAGGATCTTTCCGGCCACGAAAAGCAGGACGATGCAGAGGGAGAGGGCCAGGAGGGAGAGGGACCGAACGTCCCGTCGCTCCCGCAGGTAGAATCGTCCGTAGACGACCATCACCACCGCCCACGCAAATGCTCCCACCTGGATGGAGAGTTCCGCCTTGGCGGGTGCCACGACAAGCGCGATGGCCGGAATGATCAGGTCAACCAGCACGCCCGCCAGGAGAAGAGAGCGCAACCACCACAGTCGTCCCTCTTTTCCCGCCACCGTTTCGGTGATGGCGAGGGCGGGGAAGTGGATGGCCGCGAGGAGAACCGCCAGCCACATGTCGTCCCTGCCCGGAAACCATGCCCACACCTGGGTCCAGAAGAGCCAGACCGATATGGTGGCGAGGATCAGCCAGACCAGCCACATCGCCGGGGATCGGGAGAGAAATACCCACGGGGAAACCAGTAGTGTCCAGGCGGTGAAGAGTTCGAAGGTGTCGGCGCCGGTCTGGTAGATCTGGCCGATGACGGCGAGAAGGACTCCCACCAGGATGGCGCCGGCCACCTGGAAAACTCGTCCGGTGAAATTGTCCAGCCCGGCCCAGAGCGCCGCGATGGCGCACCCGGCCACGCCCGCCTCTACGAGGCCGATCCTGGCGATGTCGGAAAGGGCGGACCAGTTCCAGGAAAAGAAGAAGATGACACCCGCCACCAGGAGAGCTGCGCCGATGGCGAGCAGTCCCTTCTGGATCCAGTTCCACCATTCCCGGTCGGGATGGAGGATCCGGGCGCCGGCGACGCGGGCTCCCCGGTTCAACAAGCCGGATCGGTACAAGAACTCCACCGTGGCGCGGTCGGCGGGAAGATCGAGGGGGCTTCGGCTCATGGACCCAAGGATATGGGGTATTCCCCTTCTTTTCCAGAGAGGGGGGGGGCTTTATTCTTTTGAGTAAAATTACTCAATTAGATGAGTAAATACCGTGAGCCATTCCTGCGTCCCCTGGCCCATGGACTGGGATTACGCTCTTGCTCCCCCCCATACTCCCGCCAAAATCGGGAGCCCCCTCCACGGGTTCCGTGTATGTTGATGAGATGTCAACTTCCCTGGCCGAAGAAATCCGCGCAAAAGCGCGTTCCCTGGGGTTCGCGAAGTGCGCCGTCGCGCCGGTGGAATCGCTGGAGCGTTCCGACTTCTACGAGGAGTGGATCGGGAAAGAGTATCACGGGAAGATGGCCTACATGGCGCGGGATCCGGAGCGGCGACTCTTCCCGGAAAAACTTCTCCCGGGCGCCCGGTCGGTCATCTGCGTCGTCCAGAACTACGCCACCTCCCACGTGCATCCGGACGATCCCACCCGCGGGAAAATATCCCGGTACGCCTGGGGGGAGGATTACCACGAGGTGATCAAGGACAAGCTCTTCCGGATGAAGGCCCTCCTGGAAGAGCGCGGCGCCCGCGCGAAGGTTTGCGTCGATACGGCGGCGGTGCTGGAAAAACCCTGGGCGCACCGGGCGGGAATCGGGTGGCAGGGAAAACATACGAACCTGATCTCGCGCGACCTGGGGTCGTGGTATTTCCTGGGAGAGATCCTCACCGACGCGGAACTGGAATACGACGCCGTTCACGAGGGAAGCCATTGTGGAACCTGCACCCGCTGCATCGACCTCTGTCCCACGGGGGCGATCGTGGCCCCGTTCGTTCTCGACAGCCGGAAGTGCATCTCGTACCTGACGATCGAACATCGCGGCGTCATCGACCGGGATCTCCGCGACAAGATGGGGAACTGGATCTACGGGTGCGACATCTGCCAGGATGTCTGTCCCTGGAACCGCTTCGCACAAGAGGAAACCGATCCCCGGTTTCATCCCCGGGAGGGAAATCTCGCGCCTTCCCTGGTGGAGCTTCTCGGACTTTCCCCGGAGGGCTTCCGGGAGAAATTCCGGAAGAGTCCGATCAAGCGCGCGAAGTATCCCGGCTTCCTCCGGAACGTCTGCATCGCGCTCGGGAACAGCGGCGATCCGGGCGCGATTCCCGCGCTGGAAAAGGCGCTTGGCCATTCGGAATCCCTCGTGCGGGTGCACGCGGCCTGGGCGTTGGGACGGCTCGGCGCGAAGGACGCGCTCCGGGAACGACAGGGCCGGGAGACCGATCCGGAGGTTCTCGAAGAGATCGCGCTCACCCTGGCCGGATGAGAATTTGCAAGGGGTGGGGGGGCGGTGTAGAATCGCGTCATGCTCGTCGATTCCCATCGCAGAACGATTCGAAACCTGCGCATCTCCATCACCGATCGGTGCAACCTGCGTTGTCTTTACTGCATGCCGGCGCACCCGCACTGGATGCCGAAGAAGGAACTGCTCTCCTTCGAAGAATTGTCCCGCCTGGTGCGCGTGGCGGTCTCCCTCGGGGTGGAGAAGATCCGCCTCACCGGGGGGGAACCGACCTTGAGGAGGGACCTTCCCGATTTCGTTCGCCAGCTTGTCCGGTTGGAGGGATTGAAGGACCTGAGCCTGACCACGAACGGGATCCTGCTCGATCAACTTTCCCGACCGCTCTGGAACGCGGGACTTCGCCGGATCAACGTCAGCCTCGATACGCTCCGGGAGGATCGTTTCGAGGAGATGACCCGCCGGGAAGCGTTCCGGAGAACCTGGAAGGGACTGGAAGCTGCGGACCGGGCCGGGTTCCGCCCCCTCAAGATAAACGTCGTCGTCGTAAAGGGGAGCAACGAGGACGAAGTGGTCGATTTCGCCCGGCTGACCCGGGAGCGAGACTGGCAGGTTCGCTTCATCGAATTCATGCCGCTCGACGCCGACGGAAAATGGAGCCGGGAAAAGGTCGTTTCGTCCCGCGAGATCCTGGGGGTGATTTCGGAATTTGCCCCGATCGAGGAGGTTCCCGGCGTTTCTCCCTCGGACCCGGCCCGCCGGTACCGGTTCGTGGACGGATCGGGGGAGTTCGGAATCATCGCGAGCGTCACGGAACCGTTCTGTTCCTCCTGTGACCGGATCCGTTTCACGGCGGACGGCCAGTTGAGGACCTGCCTATTTTCCCACCGCGAGACCGATCTGAAAACCCCCCTCCGGGAGGGGGCTGGAGACCGGGAACTGGCGGAGATCATCGTGGATGCGGTGCGAGGGAAAGAAAAGGGGCACGGAATGGACGAGCCCGGATTCCTTTCGCCGGGTCGCGCCATGTACCTGATCGGAGGTTGAGGATGGGAGACGACGCGGTCGTCATCTACGGAAAAGACACCTGACCCTACACCACCAGGGCGCGTGAGGATTACGCGGAAAAAGGGCGCACGGTCGACTACGTCAACGTGGTCTCCGATCCCTCCCGGCTGGACGAAATGCTGAAGTGGTCCGGCGGTCGCAGGGACGTTCCGGTCATCGTGGAGGATGGCCGGGCGACGATCGGCTTCGGGGGAAGCTGAGCCATCTGACCGGGCCCCGTCGGGGTCTCCATTTTCCGGGAGGATTTCCCTCTTTTTTCTGATTAATTATTTATGGTTGCGTAACATAATTCATGTGTAATCGTGTATACTAAGGGAGACGGGGAAGAACGTTCGGGAATCCTGTTTCGGAGGCATTCTGAAATGATGGTGGAAACGACGGGGGCCGTGCTCATGGAACGGGCGGCGGGTGGAGATCGTGTCGCCTATGCGGGCATCATCGAACGGTACCGCGAGAGCATTCGCCGGGTAAGCTACCTGATGCTCCATGACGGTTCGGCGGCGGATGATGTTGCCCAGGAGACCTTTACCCGGGGACTGGAGCGGGTGGACGCTTACCGGGCGAAAGGCGAGCCCCTCAACTGGTTCTACGCCATTGCCCTGAACCTTTGTCGCCAGAACTTCCGCAACTCCAAGCGGCACGCACAGCGGGCGACCACCAAGGTCCTCGATACCGGTCGGCGAATCCGGAGCCCGCGCCGCGGGATTTTGACCAGCCTGATCCGGAGAGAGACCCGGTTGGCGCTTGCCGTCGCCCTGGGGTATCTCACGGATCGTCAGCGCGAGACGTTCATCCTTCACTACGTGGAGGAACTTCCCTACGACGAAATCGGCGGGATTCTCGGCGTCTCCGCGGGGGCGGCGCGTGCCCTGAGCCACCGGGCGAGGGAGGTCCTCCGGGAACACCTCGGTGAGGACATATTGTAACGGCCGTCGGCGCTTGGGCTTTTCCTCAGAATCCCATCGAGAGGCGGGCGCCGAGCGCGTTGGGCAACCGCTTGATCCGCTTGATCTTGCGCGCCGTTTTCCGGTAGTCGTACGCCACCCTGCGGAAGGTGACGGTGGTTCCGTCGAAGAGGACGTAACAGGCCCTCGTGTCACCGTCCCGTGGCTGGCCGACCGATCCCACGTTGACGAAAAATTTTCCGTCGGTCACGGGGAATGCCTCTTCCACGTTTTCCTGTGGCAGGAAGGGGCTCTTTTCGAAGAAGATCCCGGGGAGGTGGGTGTGGCCCCCGAAGGCGACGCGGGGGATGCGCCGGAAGACGTGTTTCATATGCTCCCGGTTATGGGAGGTCTCCGGAAGGATGTATTCCCGGGTCGGGTCGAGCGGGGATGCATGGACGTAGAGAACGTCCTTTTCGGTCATGTACCTCGGCATCGATTTGAGGAAGTTCGAAAACCGGTCGTTTTCCCGTTTCGGATGCCGCTTGGAGAAAACCTGGTCCTTGGTCCACCATGCGCTCGCCTCGGCCTTCCAGTTGAACCCGACGGGTTGGAAGAGAACGCTCTCCTCGTGGTTTCCCAGGAGGGTGAATCGGAATTTCCGGATTGCCAGGCGAAGGACCTGCCGGGGATTCGGGCCGTACCCGATCAGGTCGCCGAGGCAGACGATTTCTTCCCCGCCGTTTTCCCGGATATCCTCGAGAACGGCGTCCAGGGCTTCCTGGTTGGAGTGAATATCGGAGACGATGGCGGTTCTTTTCACGAGTCGGCAGGATGGTAGCATGGGAAAATCCGGGATGCAAGAGGTCCTCCGGCGCGTCGAAAGCGGTCTTTTTCCCCGCAGGCAGCTTGACTACCCTTTTTCCAGCTGAGACAATGTCCCCCATATTGGACGGCATGCTCGATCTGAAAAAAAATTGCTGTTTCTTTCCGGAAGCGGTCTGCATCTTGGGAACCCGGTACGAGTTCCTGGGGGAATCCGTGCAGGAAGCTGATCGCAAGAAGCACCTCAGCCTCCGGAACATCATCGCCGCCACTCCCCCCGTCTGGATCCACGTCTCCCCGTTCTACCTGGGCGAGAGCATGGTGACCAACGGTGAATACCACCGCTTTTACGAGTCCCGGGAGGAAGATGGCCGCCGGACCTACGACAACTCCGACCTTTGGAAACATGTCTGGCAGAATATGCAGTTGCGCCTCCAAAACGCGCATGTTCCTTTCGAGGAGTCCCCGGGATCCATTTCTGTTTTCGAGGAAGATTACCGGGACGCGGAATCCTTCCTCGACGCCTACCTGATCTCTCTCCGCTCCGAAATCCAGCGGGTTCTTCTTCGGACCGGGCCGGACATGCCTGAAAAAGAGGAGGAAGGGTCGATCCCGGTGGCGGCCCCCCGCGACGCTCTCCTGCGCAGGCTCTTCGCGGCGGTTAAGTATTTCCTTCGCGATTCGCTCGGGCGCAACGCCCAGAACGTCCTCTCCGACTCGGAACGGAGGCTCCTGAAAACCTATTCCAAGCCGACGCAACTTCTGATCGAGATCGAGCAGTTCCTCACCGCCCTGCGGAAGGCCTACCGGAACCGGATCGAGAAAAAGTATCGCAACCTTCTTGAGTACGGCCATTTCATCGTTGAGCCCCTCCACTTCCTGGAACGGTTTGGCGCCGCGATGAAAAAGCGGGAAAGTTTCGACGACACCATTCCCCTCCACGAGGTTCTCTATCCCCGCTACTGGCCGACGCCCCTGCCGGCCGGAAAGAGTTCCTCGTTCAGCAAGAGGGAGGTCCCCTGGGAGGATCAGCCGGTCTACGGCCTGACCCTGTACGAGGCGTCCGCGTACACCGCGTGGCTCTCCCGGGTATCGGGTCACGACGTCTCCCTGCCCAACGAGGCGGAATTCGAGCGGGCCGGTTCCTGGCCGGTCGAATCCCCGGCGGAGGAGAACGGATCGATTTCGCTCGATCCCACCGTCAAGTGCGTCTTTCCGTGGCAGGAGCACAACGGGAAGGACTTCCACTTCTACTTCGGGCGCGAGGGAGTCGACATCAAGGACAACTACCTCGTGAACCGGAAGAAATACCGGAAACTGCTCGAAGAGACGGAACGCAAACTGCCGGGGCAGGTGCCCCTCCGGATGATGGAGGGATTCGGCTGGCACTGGATGCTCGACCGGTACAGCGACGACGAACGGATGTACCACCGGTTCGATCAGCCCGACTATCCCCGGTACGAGGGGGGCAAGGAATACCGGATGCACTACCGGGGGGAGACGACCTCCATCCCCGCCGTGTATGATTACCAGACGAACACGAACCTTCGCTTCACCCACTTCGCCCTGAAAGGATCTCCCGGCGTGGTGGGTGGACCGGGGATGACGATCCGGCGCTACGCGGCCTTTCCGCTCCGCGCTTATCCGAACATCGGATTCCGCATCCGGGTGGAAGAGTAAAGCATGGCCGGATTGAAATGTATCGCCTGCACCGGCACGCTGGCCGACCAGGGACAGGAGCACTACCAGTGCGACAACTCCTCCTGCCCGGAAGGCGGTCTCTTCATGGCGTGCGGGTATTGCCGGAAAACCTCCTTCGCCATCACGAAGGAGCGCCTCTACTGCACGAACGGGGATTGCTCCGCCTTTCAACGGACGAGGAGCACTTGCACCTCCTGCCACCGCGTCTCCGCCATCATGCACGAGGGCACGGCCGTCTGCGTGAACCGGAACTGCCCAGCGAACCGGTCCATCATCGCGGTCTGTTTCTTCTGCTCCAACCTATCCTTCCTGCGCGCCCCCGACCTGATGTTCTGCACGAAGAGCGATTGCCAGTACCTCTTCCGCCGGGTCGAGGATTGTTCGTTCTGCGGCGTCCAGGCGGCCGTCCTGGACGAACGCGTCTGCAAGAACTCCCGGTGCCGACAGGTGAACACACCCATGGAGCCCTGCCCGAAGTGCGATTCCCGCACCCTCTGGCGACGGGCGACGGGGGAGGTGACCTGCCTGAACGACGAGTGCGACTACTCGGGAGGCGACGACCCGGGAACGCACGAGGGGCCCGTCGTGAAAAAGGAGATCGCCCCGACGACCGATTCCGAGAAGGAGGAAACCAGCGCCTTCCCGGTACTTGAACCTCCGAAGCGCAGAATTCGCGGGATGGACGAGTCCTCCAACGGCTCGTCCCAGATCGAGCAGGCGTGGGATCACCTCAAGCGGGTCTTCCTTCCGCCGGGGCGGGACCGCTCCCCCGTCTACCTCGTGATGGGGCTTCCCGGCGCGGGCAAGACCACCTACCTGACCATGATCGGCGAGATTCTCCGCTGTAAGAACGATCGCTACAGTTTTCCCTACGAGGGGATCGACGCCCGGTGGATCGGCCTTCACGAGAAACTGTTCGAGGGGAAGCGCGGGGCCCGGTTGAAAATGCGGGTCCGCGACCTGGTCTGGGACTTCGCCCAGGAGAGCTACACGAAATATTTCAGCCGCATGCACTGGCCTTCGCCGACGCCTCCCGACCAGGGCGGAGACGTGGATCCGGCCACCTTCTCCCTCCTGACCG
>PVBE010384196.1_pt1 | contig 11263 bp, 10 predicted proteins | sample 1631181 | NCBI WGS metagenome assembly PVBE01 (sample SAMN08397723, study PRJNA350692) | Marine metagenome, whole genome shotgun sequencing project. | isolation source: water | place: Pacific Ocean | collected 2012-04 | reverse complement strand
TGCTTCGTCTGAATTCACCACTTACGCCGTTTACACTACGATGTTGTGACCTGCGCACAGGTATGGGAACGCCATGACAAGTCGATTCACAACGATCGGACTCAAGGTCGCCATTGTCGCGATAATCATTCAGCCGGCGTGGGCGGGCGAAGCGACCATGCGCAAGGTCGCATACGCGGGTTGGCCCAACTGTGTCGAACTGACCAACGGCAAGGTGAAACTGGTCGCCACGACCGACGTTGGCCCGCGCATCATGCACTTTGGTTTCGTCGACGGGCAAAACGTCTTTAAGCACTATAAAGACATGCTCGGCCGCACGGGCGACAAGCAGTGGAACATTTACGGTGGGCACCGACTCTGGCACGCGCCCGAACACAAGCCTCGCACGTACTACAACGACAACTTCGCGATTCAGCACGCGTGGGATGGCCGCACACTGCGCCTCATGCAGCCGACGGAGCCGGCCACAGGCATCGAAAAGCACATCGAGATGACACTCGACCCGGACGCAGCGCACGTGACGGTAGTGCACCGGCTGATCAATCGCAACGCCTGGCCGGTGCAGTTGGCGCCGTGGGCGCTGTCGGTCATGGCGCCCGGCGGGCGCGCGATCGTGCCCCAGGAGCCGTTCATTAAACACGAAGACAAGCTGCTCCCTGCGCGGAATATCACGCTTTGGCATTACTCCGACATGAATGACGCCCGGTTTGCCTGGGGCACCAAATACATTCAGGTCGCGCAGGACACGGACGCGACACAGGCGACCAAGTTTGGCTGCGCGAACACGCTGGGATGGGCCGCGTACGTGCTCGACGGCGACGTGTTTGTCAAGCGGTTCAAAGGGCACTCGCCCGATGCGACCTACCCGGACCTGAACAGCAATACCGAAGTGTTCACCAACCAGGATATGCTCGAAGTTGAAACGCTGGGCCCATTTACAAAGCTCGAGCCGGGTGAACACGTGGAACACATCGAACACTGGTTCCTCTTCCGCGCGAACGTCGGCAGGGATGAAGCATCGATTGACACGAACCTGCTGCCGCTTGTTCACTGGGCCGGCGCACACGTTGGAGACTGATGGACATGCGGATTCTGCTGACGACCACGTCATACCAGGACACGCCGGGCCGGCATCACGACCTGCTCGAACAGTCGAGCCACGAGGTGGTTCCCGTGCGCGGGCCGTTGACGGAGCAGGAAATGCTCGATCTGGTCACGGCCAACGGCGGGGTTGACGGGCTGCTGCACGGTGACGACGCGATCACGCGCCCGGTGATCGAGGCGGCGCTGCCTCGACTCAAGGCGCTAAGCAAGTATGGCATCGGGCTGGATTCGGTCGACGTTCAGGCGGCGACGGACCTGAAGGTTCCTGTGCTGTTTACGCCGGGCGTGAACCACACGACCGTCGCCGAACACACGTTCGGGCTGATGATCGCACTGGCGAAACATTTCTGGCAGGGGGTTAGCAGCGTTAAGTCAGGCCGGTGGCAGCGGCTCACAGGCACGGAACTGGCGGGCAAGACGCTGGGCGTACTGGGCATGGGCCGCATCGGCAAGGAAATGATCAAGCGCGCTGTCGCGTTCGACATGAAGCCTGTCGCATTTGACGTCTATTGGGACGACGCGTTTTCCGGCGCATACGGCGTCGAACGGTGTTCAACCGCCCAAGACGTGATCGGCCAGGCCAACGTGCTGACGCTGCACATGAACCTGACCAATGAGAATCGGCACATGATCAGCGCCGAGATGATCACGCGGATGCCTCAAGGCGCGATGGTGATCAATTGCTCGCGTGGCGGGTTGGTTGTTGAAGAAGACATGGCAGCCGCGTGCCGATCGGGCAAGCTGGCGGGGTATGCCGCGGACGTGCTCGAGCACGAGCCGATCCAGCCCCCGCATCCGTTTATGGATGTGGACAACATCATCATCACGCCGCACATCGCAAGCCGCACATTCGAGAGCGTGGAGCGTCAGGCTGTGATGTCAACTACCAACCTGCTGAACGTGCTCGCGGGCGAGCCGCCACTGGCGCAGGCGAACGAGTTGCCCTGATCATGCCGTCCGACAGACCCGCCGCGCGGTGCACCTGAAAAACGCGCCGTGTGTTCCATCGGCGCTGTCGGACCCCATGGAAAAAGAACCTGCCGCCACCGATGGCCTTTCAAATGACCGCGGCGAGCACGTCACCAGGCTGGTCCTTCGTGATGCAGACCTTTGACCCCGGGCGCGTCACGACTTGACGCCGAACCGCTCGGCGAGGTGGTAGCGGTCTTCGACGCCGATCAAGCCGTTGAACTGCTCGAACTGCATCAGCGCTGTGTCCGCGCCCAGCGTCGTCTGATTCGCCTTGAGTTGACTGTAGACGTCTTCGATCGCCTGCGCCGCGGCGTACAGACCTGCCAGCGGGTGCAGAATGAGTTGGTAGCCGATGTCCGCAAGTTCCGCTTTGGGCAAGACGGGTGTTTTTCCGCCTTCGATCATGTTCGCGACGTTGGGTTTGGGCGCGTTTGCGCAGATGGTGCGCATCTGTTCTTTGCTGCCGGGCGCTTCGATGAAGCTGGCGTTGGCGCCGGCTTCGCGGGCTTCGTGCATTCGTGCGACGGCCTCGTCCATGCCGGCGGGCGCCAGCGCGTCCGTGCGCGAGACGATGAAGAAGTCGCGCCCGCCACGCGCTTCGTTGGCGGCGCGGATCTTGTCGATGTATTCCTCACGATCGATTACCCGCTTGCCGCGCATGTGCCCGCACTTCTTGGGCCATACCTGGTCCTCCAGAAAACACCCGGCCGCAACCGCGACGATCAGTTCGTTCACCGTGCGGATCACGTTCAGCGGATTGCCGTAACCCGTATCCGCGTCCACGATGATGGGGATGTTCACGTTCAAGCAGACCTGCCGGGCGCGATCGATCATCTCCATCTGTGTTAAAAACCCCATGTCCGGCTCACCGATCAGCGACGCGGACACCGAGTACCCGGAAATAAAACTAAGCGGGAACCCGGCACGTTGCGCGATTTTCGCCGACAGCGCGTCGTACACGCCGGGGAAAACTATCACATCGAGTTCGTCGAGCAGTGTCTGGACGCGGGTGTCGGGCATGGGAAGAACCTCGCTGATTCGAATATCGCGGGATGCGACGTATGTAGGATACACGACCAGCACGATGGCATCGCGCACACAATGAATAACATCAACGAACAATGGACTGACCTTTGCGACGCCGGCGAATTGCCCGATGAAGGCGGGCTGTACGTTGAAACCGGCGGTCGGCGGTTTGGTGTGTTTCGCTTGCCCGGCGACGAGGTGCGCGTGATTGACGACACGTGCCCGCACGCGGGCGCAAGCCTGTCGGCGGGGCACGTGCTGGGTGGGTGCGTGCTTTGTCCGTGGCATCATTGGGCGTTTGACGTTCAGACAGGTAAGTGCCCGGACAATGAGCGTATTGCTGTGCGGGTGTACCGATGTCGGGTGCGCGGCAGGCGGGTAGAGGCGGTGATCAAATAGCGTAAGCGGCCAGGATGCGTAGCGGAGTGTGAAGCCGCAAACGACGCGGGTGCTTGCGGCTTCGCAGGGTCCTACCGCGACTATCTCCTATAATGTTCCCGTGACAGAGACGACCACATCCCAGCGCGTGTCCCTGCGCACCGTTCGCCAGTGGGCGGACCGCAACGACAAGTTCGCCATGCTCACGTGTTACGACGCGACAACGGCCAAGTGGCTGTGGCGCGGCGGATGCCGGACCTTGCTTGTGGGTGACACGGCGGCGCAGTTCATGCTCGGGCACACGACGACGCTGCCGGTAAAGACGCCGTTTATGCTCGAGATCACGGCCGCAGTGCGGCGCGGCGCGCCCGATGCGTTCATCATGGCGGACAGGCCGTTTGGCAGCTACCAATGCGGTGCCGACGACGCGGTGGAAAACGCCGTGGCGTTCATGGCAGACGGCGGTGCCGACGTGGTAAAACTTGAAGTGGATGACACATACGCCCCGCTGGTCGACCGCATGGCCCGTGCCGGCGTCGCGGTCGTGGTGCACCTTGGCTCACGCCCACAACACCAGCGACGGCAGGGTAAACACCGCATCGACGTCCGCACGGATGAACACGTCCATGAAATCATCGACACGGCGGTGCGCATGGCGGACCACGGCGCGGTGATGGTTCTGCTCGAAGCGGTGCCCAGCGCGGTCTCGCGTGGCGTGGTGGACGCTCTGGCGGACCGCGACGTGACCGTGCCCGTCGTCGGCTGCGGCGCGGGCAATGCCTGCCACGGGCACGTGGTCGTGCTCCACGACCTGCTGGGCATGACCGACTGGCATGCTCCCTTCGCAAAGCCTATGGCCGATCTGGGGCATCAAATCGAAACGGTCGCCAGGCAATGGGTCGATGTGGTCGACTCGTGTCAGTACCTGCGGCACGACCATCCATATGACTGATTCGTGATTGCCTGTTCCCGATTTGCACAGCATGATATGTTCCCGAAAAATCGGAACTCCGACATCGGTGTTGAACTTCGGAACGGGCATACAATACTCGTCGATTCGCTCCCCTAACAAACGGAAACCAAGACATGACGATGGTGGAAGCGGCTTTGTCGAAGGAGGAAATTCAACGTTACAGCCGGCACCTGATACTGCCGGAGGTGACGCTTGAAGGCCAGAAGAAGCTCAAGGCCTCGAGCGTACTGTGTATCGGCACGGGCGGGTTGGGCGCGCCGGTGACGATGTACCTGGCGGCCGCGGGAGTTGGGCGCATCGGCCTGGTCGACTTTGACGTCGTTGACTATTCCAACCTTCAGCGGCAGGTGCTGTTTAACACGGACGACGTGGGCGTACCCAAGACCCAGGCCGCCAGGGCCAGGCTTGAAGCGCTTAACCCGAATGTGCGGATCGATACGCATGAAGTGCGTTTTTCCTCGGAAAACGCGATTGAGATCGTCGAGCCTTACGACATCGTCGTTGACGGCACGGACAATTTCCCCACACGGTACTGCACGAACGACGCGTGTGTGATGCTCGACAAACCCAACGTGTACGGTTCGATCTTTCGTTTCGAAGGCCAGGCGACTGTGTTCGACCCGCGGCCCGATGGTGATGGCCGGCGGCGCGGGCCTTGCTATCGTTGCCTGTACCCCGAGCCGCCGCCGCCGGGCATGGTGCCGTCGTGTGCTGAGGGTGGCGTGCTGGGCATTTAGCCGGGCGTTGTAGGCTGCATTCAGGCGACCGAGGCGATTAAGCTTATGAGCGAAACCGGTGAGTCGCTCGTCGGCCGGCTGATTCGTTACGACGCGCTGGCAATGCAGTTCAAGCAGTTCAAGCTCCACCGCGACACGGACTGCCCGGTCTGCGGGGACAGCCCCAGTATCACGGAACTGATCGACTACCAACAGTTCTGCGGCATCCGCGGCGAGGAGTCGGACACGGTGATTCGCGAGGACGGCCAGGTCCCCGAGATCACGGTCGTGCAACTCAAGGAGATGCTCGACGCAGACGACGAATTTGAGTTGATCGACGTGCGTGAGCCACACGAGCACGCGATCTGCAATCTGCCCGAAGCGGAGCTGATTCCGCTGGGTACCGTTGCGCAGCGGATGGGCGAACTGGACCAGACGCGCAAGTACGTCGTGCACTGCAAACTGGGTGGCCGATCGGCACAGGCCGTCGAACTGATGCGCCATGCCGGCCTGAACGCGATCAACGTCGCTGGCGGCATCACCGCGTGGGCACAACAGGTCGATACGTCGATGCCGACATACTAACCAGGGGGCCCCTGGGGGCCAGATTGGACAAGATCCAACGCCAGGGAGCGAGGTCCGCAGACACACTTGGCCCACACGCTTCAGCGGTGCGGGTAATGGTCACGCCCCCGGTAATGGCCACGCCCCCATGGTGACAAAACCCCAAATCACGACCGGTCGGCTCACCAAAGACATGACCTTTCACGAAAGGGTCTGGGCACTCACGTCGCGCATCCCACGGGGTAAGGTGACGACGTACGGTCACATCGCGGCGAAACTGAACACACGTGCGTTCCGCGCAGTTGGGCAGGCGCTGCATTGCAACCCTTACGCCCCGGCGGTGCCCTGCCATCGTGTCGTGGGCTCGGACGGCAAATTAACCGGATTCGCACGCGGGCTTTCACATAAAAAACGCATGCTCAAGCGTGAAGGCGTCACCTTCGCGGGCGAGAAGGTGAAACTACGCGAGCATCTTGTCACGCTAAGCCGCTAGCGGCTTTGCAGAGCAAACATTGAGGGGCGCGTTACGCCGCGAACGGCGTTAGAGAGACAGGGGGGACCTTAAAGATTCTCGACCAGTTCGTCGAGGAGCTGGTCTACTTTCTTTTCGGATTCGTACGTACCTTCTTCGATCTGTTCCTTGATGCGCTGGATGAGGTCTTCGCGCACTTCGGGTAACTGGGCCAACTGGTCGCGTGCGCGCGCAGCGGCTGACAGTTCGACCTGGTCCTGCTCGCGTGTCGACGTGGCGCCAGCTTGTGACTCGACGGTCGGATGGCGTGGGGGTTGCCCCAGCGTGGTATTGGTTGCTTGCCCAACGGGCGGTACTTCGCTCATGGAACCGGCTCCTTCACGGACTTGCCTGGCGTGGCGTCTTTCGCGAACGTCCGCTCCACCGGCCGCTCGCACATGGATATCCCACCCAAGTCAATCCGTTGACCGTACTTTTCCACCACACAGCATATCGCCCAACGCCTTGAACTGGCTTGAACAATTGTTCCAGGTGGTACGTGATATATAACTTATTGTTAATAAGCAGTTAACAAATATCCTCGGCATCGTGAGTCCGCTAAGAACGGCGGGAATCAGGCTGCCTGAGGCGGCGGTTTTGCCGTCGTGCCGACGCGCCAGACATTGCACCGGTGGTTCTATCGGAACAGAACAGTGTTCTTTTGGACATTGTTAGTACCGAAGTGATATGAGGTTAAGTGAACGTTGTCCACCCTCGCCGTCAGGCACCGCGACAGCCCATCATCAGGCAGCCACCGACCCGACGGTGCAATACCCCGGCAGCGACACGGTTTGGCCTGACAGGGAATATTTATCAAAAAAGTTGCCCCAGTGTGTGCCGGCAGGTTTGACATACAATCTGAATCGAAAGGATCCATTTCATGATCAGACGTTACCTCACTATCGGCATCTGCATTCTCGCGGTCTGCGGGTTCGGCTGCGGCGAAGACCGCCCCAGCCAGGACCATTCGGGCCACGACCATGCGCCGGGCGAACATCCGGACAAGTCCTCGACTAGCCAGCCAACGGACGCCGGCGCGACATCCAAACCCACCGCCATGAACGTGGTCAACGCGATCTGTCCTGTCAGCGGGCACGCGGTGAAAGAAGGCGGCGGCATGTTCGAGTTCGCCGGTAAGAACATTGGCTTCTGCTGCGATGACTGCATCGAAGAGTTCAAGAAAGCGCCCGCCAAGTACGCCGCGAAACTCGAGTAACGGCGCCACGTCAGCAGCGAATCATCAAAGACCCACGACGCGCACGAACTTGGCAGCCATGGTTGTGTTCATGGCTGCGGCGTCATTGGCGTTGTTTGTTTATTGACAGCAAGCGCGTTTCATTGCGCCTTTGCCAGGCCGATGGCGCCCTGCCCGAGGCGAGACCCTGCGTTGCCGGTTGGCTGCCCACCGTCGTCTTTCTTGGCGTGGATGATGATCGCGCGCCCTAGTATCGGGTTCCAGCGTCCGTTGATCGTGATGACATCGACCGTCAGGTCGAGCGTGGCGACACCCTGGCCGTTGGCGTGAAGATTGCCCAGATCGCCCGCGTGCCGCTTGGACACGCCAGGCAACGCGTGGTCGTGGCCATCGGGGTTGTAGTGTCCGCCCGTCGACTTGCCGTTGCCCGATGAGATGTCGCCCAGTTCGTGGATGTGGATCGCGTGTAATGCGTCCTTGTCCAGGCCCTGGACCTCGGCGGTGACGTGCACCTTCGCACCGTGCTGGTGGAACTTGACCCAGCCGTGCACATGGTTGTTCTCGCGCGATTCCGTCGGGCGGATCACTGCGATCGCGTGCGATGCATCACCATAACCGCCCTTGTGCATCATTTCGCAGCCGACGCCTGAAAACATCGCGACCAAGAGCAGCAAAACACAGAGCCTGCGTACGTTCGTCATAACAGTTTCCTTTCACCAATGAGATCTAGGCAGGAATCGTGCAAACCATGATGCGATTGACCAGCGAGTGCGTCAAATTTATCGCACCCACCCCTCGAGACAACGTCCATCACTCCTCGGGCCGATACTCGACGGTGTAATTCGGGCTTTCTTTGGTGATCGTGATGCCGTGCGGATGTGACTCGACGAGTCCAGCACCGCTGATACGTGTGAAGCGTGCGTGCGTGCGCAGATCGGCGATCGTTGGCGTACCGCAGTAGCCCATGCCCGCACGCAGGCCGCCGACGAGCTGGAACACAAAATCAGATAACGTCCCGCGATAGGGCACACGCCCCTCGACGCCTTCGGGCACGAACTTGCCGCGCGCTTGTTCGCCCTGGTAGCGGTCCGCCGAGCCCGCCATCATCGCGCCCTGCGAGCCCATGCCGCGATAGGCCTTGTATCGACGCCCCATGTGAATGACCATCTCGCCCGGTGATTCGTCCAGCCCGGCGAAAAGCGACCCGAGCATGACCACCGAAGCCCCCGCTGCGATGATCTTGGTGATGTCGCCCGAGTGGCGGATGCCGCCGTCGGCGATGATTGGCACGCCCGCCGCCTCAGCCGCGTCGCTCGCGGACATTATCGCGCTGACCTGCGGTACACCCACGCCGCTGACCACGCGCGTCGTGCAAATCGACCCGGGACCGATACCGACCTTCACAGCGTCCGCGCCCGCGTCGATCAGGTCCGAGGCCCCCTGCTTGGTCGCGATGTTGCCGGCGATCACGTCGATGTCGAATTGCTTCTTGATCGCCGCAACCGTTTCCATCACATTCTTGCTGTGCCCGTGCGCCGAATCGACGACGATCGCATCGACCTCCGCAGCGATCAGTGCTCCGACGCGTTCGAGCTGGTGCACGCCAACCGCCGCACCGGCGCGAAGTCTGCCACGGTCGTCGCGGCATGCGTGAGGGAACTGGCGCAGATTGTCGATGTCGCGCATCGTGACCAGGCCGGTCAGGCAACCGTGCTCGTCGACGAGGATCAGCTTTTCAACCTTGTTCTCGTTGAGGATCGACGCGGCCTGTTGCAACGTTGTATCCGGTGAGCCGGTAACCAACCGCTCCCTGGTCATCACGGCGCTGACAGGCTGATCCTCAGCCGGCTGGAACATCATGTCCCGGCGCGTGATGATGCCCACCACCTTCCCATTGGTCGACCCGTCTCGTGTGATCGGCACGCCGGAGATGTTCTGCTCGGTCATCAGTTGCCGAACACGCGCGACCGGCGCATCGGGCGGCAGCGTGACGGGATCGGTGATCACGCCGTTGGCGGAACGCTTTACCTTGCTGACCTCGCGGACCTGCGCCTCGACCGGCATGTTCTTGTGAATGACACCCAGCCCGCCCCCCTGCGCCAGCGCAATCGCCAGCGAGGACTCGGTGACCGTGTCCATCGGCGCCGACAGCAGCGGAATGTTCAGCCGAATACGTCGGGTCAGGTTGGTTGTAACGTCGGTTTCAGAAGGCACAACGTCGCTGCGTGCAGGCAGCAGCAGGACATCATCGAACGTGATCCCCAGTTCAATACTATTGCCTTCCATGGAGCACATATACCGCATACTCGTGTCGGCGTCAAGGCTGGAGAGAATGGATTAAGATCGTGCACGTGACGAAATACGGCAGGTACGCCTCACGACATCGGGATTGCGTCAATGCTCCAGAACATCAGCGACATCCGTGACTTTGACGCCATGCTGCTTCGGCGGCTCAAGGGATTTCGCAGCAAGTTTCGTGACTGGTTGGCGCCGCACACGTTGACGTTCGCAAAGGCACGCGTACATCACGTACTGATGCCGATGGTAGGCGTGTACACACCCGGCTGGCAGGCACTGCCGGCGTGTGCGTGGTATTTCGTCGAGATCGAAACCCACGAAGGCCTGGTCGGCACCGGCGAATGGCCCACCGAACTACCGCAGGAGACGCGCGAAACGATCGACCAGCTGATCGCATCGCCCGGCGCCAACGTGCTGGACGTGCGACTTGAGGAGCCGCTGTTCATGGCGTGGTGGGACCTGGTCGGGCAGGTGCTGGGCAAACCCCTGCACGTCTTGTGGGCCGAGCTTTTCGAACGCGGGTTCACGCCGCCCGACCAGGTACCCAACGCGGCCTACACGTGGCCGCGGTTCCCTGACATGCACGGGCACGACGAAGTCACGTTCGACAATTGGCCCGAGCACGCGAAGATGCGCGCTGATCAGGGGTTTCCCGCTATCAAGATATCGATGGCCGCGTACGAGCCGGACGTGTACATCGATGTGATTCACCGCGTACGCGAGGCGGTCGGGCCCAACGTCACGGTGCGCTGCGATCCACATGGGTGTTGGAACTATGTCGAGGCGCGGCGTGTGATGCGTGCCGTGGATGATTGCAACCTCGAATGGATCGAGCAGCCGGTAAGCGCACTTATGCCGCAACGTTTTTACCCGCCCGGTGAACCACTGCCCAAACGCAGCCTCGCCGAAGGCGGCTATCAATACGAGCGGTACTTCCGCGACATGACACGCCTTCGCCGCGAGCAGTCAATTCCGCTGTCGTGCCACTGGTGGACGCCGCCGATCGTGCATCCGCCCGGCGCGTCGGTGATGGCGAACCAGTGGGACGTCAACTGGCATCTGCTTGAGCGTTACGACGCGGCGGACGTTTCGTCGCCGGACATCGGGCTTGGGCCGTGGGCACTGTGGCGTACGTATGAACTCGCGCGATTCATGGGCATGCACGTGACGCTGCACAGCAACTTCGAGATGTGCCTGCAACTGGCGTTTCGCAGTGCGATGGCGTCCGCACTGATGTATGACACGGAGTCGGTGGGCCTGTACATGGGCACCACACCGCGCGCCTGCCATGCGATCGACAACGAAACCATCCAGGTCAGCGACGACGTCATCGAAGGTGGCCAATTCGACTGGACTGGTGGACACGTCCGGTTGTCGGACAAACCCGGCCACGGACTGCGGCTCGACCCGCAGCGCCTCGAGAAATACACGTACACCCCCGAAGCCGTCGTCCCCCACCATGCGGACCTGCTCCACGACGCCACGGGCAACGACCGTTGGTTTCATCATGTTATTCGTTCCTTTAG
>PVBE010757946.1_pt1 | contig 11264 bp, 7 predicted proteins | sample 1631181 | NCBI WGS metagenome assembly PVBE01 (sample SAMN08397723, study PRJNA350692) | Marine metagenome, whole genome shotgun sequencing project. | isolation source: water | place: Pacific Ocean | collected 2012-04 | reverse complement strand
GTACTAGCTGAAATCGAGCCGCTGGCGGGTACGGTATCGGAAGCGGAAGTTCGGTGGCGGGACGATAGTGCTCTGGGCGCGATCAGGACGAAACGAGCCCGGCTTCAAATCGCGTTCAAAGAGGCGACCGTGTACTCGTTTACCCTAACGGAATAAGGAATGTCGGTCCATATGGGAATTGTCGGCGATCCTGACTATAGTGTCGCCCCTTACATTAACTATTGGGACCCACGGAGTAGAACACATGTTTACCCCTGACTCATCGCCACAAGAAGACGTGCCAAAGGGCACGCTGACGAAACGCACCTGGAAAAGCAGTAGTATCTATCCCGGTACCACGCGGAACTATTGGGTCTATGTCCCAGCTCAATATGTCGACACCGCGCCAGCGTGCGTGATGGTGTTTCAGGACGGTAACGCTTATGTTCCTGCTGAAGGACAGGTCCGAGCACCGATAGTCTTCGACAATCTGATTCACAAAGGTGAGATGCCGGTAACCATTGGCATTTTCATCGATCCCGGGGAGAAAGAAGCTCCATGGGACAATCGACCCACAGAGTATGTCACGCTTGAGGACACCTATGCCAACTTCCTCCTGGATGAGATCCTCCCGGAAGTTGGTAAGGAGTTCAACCTAGTAGACGCCGCGTCCGGTAGAGCTATCTGCGGTATGAGCGATGGTGGGCTGACTGCCTTCAACGTCGCCTGGCACCGCCCCGACGTCTTTAGCAAAGTCATCAGCCAAATAGGTAGCTTCACAAGACTTGGCGTCGGGTCTGAATACCCCTATCTCATTCGAAAGACCCGTGGCAACCCCAAGCCTATCCGTGTATTTCTCCAGGATGGGGAGAACGACCTCAACATTGACGAAGGGAGTTGGCCGCTGGGTAATATCAATATGGAGTCTGCACTGAAGTTTGCGCGGTACGACCATCGATTTGAGATGGGTACCGGGGGACACGATCTGGCTCATGGTGGCGCGATCTTCCCGGAGACCCTGAGATGGATCTGGCGTGATTATCCTGGGGTAAAAGGTGCCGGCGACGCGCCAGTCCTTGATGCTGTGGTTGGTCAATGGGATGTCGTGATAAATGCTTTTGGCGAGCCCCGCCGCAACGAGTTAACTGTCGTTGCGAAAGGCGATCATCTGGCCGTTACACTCAACGATGAAAAGGATGGTGAGATCGAGGTCACTTCAATCCGCTTTGAAGATGACATCTTGAGTTACCAGTACGCAACGCCTCCGTCCCAGTTAGGTTGGGGCAAGGGATTGATGGAAGTCATGAAAGCGTGGTTGAGAGTCAAGGGAAACACAATGGAAGGCGCACTGACTAGCGGGTCGGATGCTGAGACCCACTACGACTTCCTGGTAACTGGGCAGATGAAACCTACGACGCCTGCGGCCAAGTGAATGGACCTGGGCGATCCTGCTCGTCAGTAGGGATTCGATGGCGAGATATTCCAGGATTCAAACCTGTGCACCTGAGTTGTGCCACCGGTAGAGAACATGCTGATGCCCACACTGTCCGATTGTGAAGGGTAGATACGCCGCATAACAGCCTGCCTCCCATTTGCGAAAACCTCGACCACGGATTTATCAACGAATACGCGAAGCTTCAGCCTCTCTCTTTCCTTCAGCTCGAATGGACCGGCCTCGACATCCTTGGGCGTATCGGCGGGACCTGACTTTCGGGTATCGACTTTCAGCCTGCCCTGCGAAACATCGTATGAAATCACGGTCTCTTCCTGCCCGTCCGGCGAAACGCAGACCTTGACACCATAGTCTGACGCTTTGGAACTTTCCATATCGATGGCGAGCTCAAAGCTGTTGTCGTCGACGCCATCGATGGCCAGATCGGCGCCGGGTTGCACTGCGAAGTCGTCCTTCTTGAAGGGCCTATAGCGCAGGGCTTCGATTTCCTCAGGGACGTCCATCCGGAGCCCCCCATCATCACCGATGGACAATACACGCGGCAGACTCATGGTACCCGACCAGCCCTTCTCCCAACGCTGGCCGAATTCGGCATAGGTCATTAGCCAGGCCCACATGATGCGGCGGCCTTTGTCGTCTTGCATACTTTCCGGGGCAAAGAATTGGTTATCGACCCAACTCATCTGTGCGTGGGACTCAGGATAGAACTGCTCGTTCTTCGATTCGCCCAGGTAGTAACGGCAACCGAGGCGGTGGCTGATACACAGAAGGACATCTTTGTTGCCAAGCTTAAAGAGGTCCGCGCAGGATACGTCTTCGTCAAGGGAAACGCCGGGGACACCATGTGCCAACAGGTCTCCCACATACTGCCATTCGCCACCGAGGGTAGGAGACTTCGCAATCGCCGGATGCTCGCCGCCGAAAATGGCGTAGTAGGTATTCCCTTCAAGCCACCCGAAAGGGTCCCATGACCTGTACTTTCCATGGTGCTCATCGCCTTGCTCGGTCTTTGGCGTAATGGGATTCGTGTCAAGCTTTTTCCACTCGTTCAGGTCGTCATCCACGGCCACCGCCATAGCGTTTCCCTGATCAACCTGGTGGTAGCAAATGGTCGGTACACCGTCCCTGTTGATAAAGCAGTTTCCGCTATACATGCCTTCGAGCAGACCTGTGGGATGGTGGCGCCAGTGAAACAGGTCGGTGCTCGAGACGTGGCCCCAATGATCTGACTTCTTGCCAAATCGTTTATCCTGGAATATGTAGAACAGATGATATCGGCCCTTCCAGTAGATGGCGCCGTTAGGATCGAAGGGTGCCGCAATGCCCTCCGGCATCACGAAATGATAGCCTGGGCGGCCGGGATCGGTCAGGATTCGTTCCCTGAAGTTGCGGGTAGCCCGTGCAGACACTTCAATCTCGGCCTTCCGCATCCTGCCTTGTGCATCTAATGGGATTGTTTCCCAGTCAATTCCCTGGGTGTAAACGAGACGCCAAACACTGTCGGCTTCTTCTTTCAGGGTGTGTGTGTAGGTGATGCTTCCACCCGAAGTCAGGTGGGTCACGGGAGTGACCGTGGCACGATCGCCATCAACGACCACTTTTGCTTTACTCAGGTAGATCTCGATGTCCGTATAGTCGCGCTTGTCGCTCATTCTCTCAAAACGGGCTTTCAAACTGTCCTTGCCCGCGCCGTGATTGTCCTGCCAATCTTCCGAGTAGAAGCTAAGCAGAACATCCACGTCGCCAGTCGTCATGGCTTTGCTATGGGCCTTTATAGTCGCCAGAACCTGCGCCTCGACGCTCTTGTCATCTGATGTACTCATCGCTTCATCTCCTCAACTACCTTGCTCAACGTCCGAGGTACACTAGCTCCTGCTTCTCTTACCACTGATTGGTCGGCGCCATATCCCATGCCTGAAGTGATTTGACGGTCATCGAGCCGCCTTTGCTGAAGAGTTCGATACCGGTGCTGTCTTCGCGGGTTGGATAGATACGCTGGGTGATGCACTGCCGTTCATTGGCGAAGATCTCGATGATCGAGCGGTCGATGAAAATGCGCAGCTCCAGTTTCTCACCTGACCTTAGCTCAAGCGGCGCAACCTGCGTCGTGACAATCGGGTCTTCCTCGCCGGCGCGGAAGAACATGGTGTAGGAGTAGTGTTTTATGGACTCGTCCAGTGAGGATTTCTCCAGATCAACGATTAACTGCCCCTTCGATGGGTTGTACTCGATGAGTGTCTGTTCCTTGCCGTCAGGCGACGCGCAAACTTTCAGACCGAGGGCCTTGGCATCTCCGGGGTCGATGGTCAGGGCAAGTTCGAGCGTGTTGCCCTCAATACCGTCGAGGCGCATTGTTTTATCGTCTTGAACGGTGATGTTACGTTCCCGCCTTTCACGCAGGCGCAGGCGCGCCAATTCCTCGACAGGTGTAATAAGGAGGGTCCCATCACCAGCGAGGGAAAGCACACGAGGCAGCGTCATGATGCCGCTCCATCCGTAAGCTGGGGGGTTGGTGAAATCCGTGATGTGCAGCCGTTCATTCCGATCCAGGACCCACGCCCACATGATGCGGCGTCCCTTGTCGTCGAGGAGCGATTCCGGGGCGAAGCAGGTTCCTCCGGGAAAGTTCATGCGCTGATGGACTTCCGGATGAAACTGGTTGTCTTTCCACTCGCCGAGGTATATGCGTGCACCGCGTTCGTGGCTGATGCATAAGAGGGCGTGCTTGTCGCACAATTCGAAGAAATCGGGGCAGGAGACATCCTCGTGTTCGGCGTCGACATCCGGCAACTCTCTGGACATAAAGGGACCGACGTATTCCCAGTCATCCAGGTTTTGAGCCTTGAACAGAGCTGGGGTTGGCCCGCCGAATATGGCGTGGTGCACGCCGTTCTCCGTCCAGCCGTGCGGATCCCACGAACTGAACAGCTTGCCCTCCGGGCTGCCTTTTTCAGGAATCGGGACGATAGGATTCGAGGTGAGCTTTGTCCAGTTGTCGAGTTCAGGCTCGGAACAGGTGGCGATGCAGTTTCCCGCGCCAACCCCGTGATACAACATGGTTGCTTCGCCCTTGTTGTTGATGAAGCAGTTGCCGCTGAATACTGATTTGTCGGGATCCCCCGGCGTCAATGCCGTTTTGTGAAACCTCCAATGCAGCGCGTCGATGCTCGACGCGTGGCCCCAACAGTCGTAGTTGCGCTTACCATCGGGGTTCTCGGCGATCCGGTTGTCTTTCTGGTAGATGTAGCAGAGATGGAACTTGCCGTTCCAGAAGATGGCGCCGTTGGGATCGAAGGGCATGCCGCGGCCTTCGGGATTCACGAAATGGTAGGTTGGCCGGTGCGGGTCGCTCAGGAGGACATCGCGGAATTCCCGCTGCGCCTCCACGAGTTCTAACAGGCGCGCCCTGTCGGGCTGGGCCAATGCCACTGTCCTGTTCATTGCGTCTCTCCTTTCTCTATTAGAGGACTCCGATGTTTACAGCACAAACACGAGATCTGCAACATCGACTTGAGCAGCGCCGTTAAGGTCGTACCCCGCCAACTTCTCCGGTGGAAGAGCGAGGCTACCGCATTCGCCTTTTCAGTATCAAGGATACCCAGCAACGACTAACCTTGAAAGACCAGAGCTTCTGCGGACGGAAGCGACTGGTTGTCAACCCACCGGCCAATGGTGTGGACAGAGTCGGTGGGTGACGATACGCTGGTGTAGTGCCTGGCAGTGGGAACGTCCGGGAGGAGGTGAAGCTTTGAAAAGACGTGATTTCTTGAAGGGAGTTGGAGCAACTGCCTTGCTGCCTGCCGTGCTGAGTCATGCCACGGATGGGAAACGAACCAATGTCATCCTCATCATGACGGATGATACGGGTTACGAGGTGTTCGGCTGTTATGGATCGAAGCAGTATAAGACGCCCCGCGTTGACCAATTGGCTGCAACCGGAATGCGTTTCAACCATTGCTATGCGAACCCGGTCTGCGTTCCGAGCCGCGTCAAGATCCTGACAGGGAAATCCAATGTCCGGAACTATGTGTACTGGGGCATACTGGACCCGAATGAGAAGACCATCGGAAACATGATGAAAGACGCCGGCTATGCCACCTGCGTGGCCGGAAAGTGGCAGCTACACGGCGATGGAGTTTTCGCACCCGAGACCAAGGGAACCGGCACGCTTCCCGAAGACGCGGGCTTTGATGAACACTGTGTCTTAAGGTTGGACGCCACCGAGCACAGCTATTGGGAACCTGTTCTCAGTATCAATGGCAAAACCAAAGCCATTCCTGACAAGAACGCTTTCGCTCCGACACTCGTTAACGACTACGTCTGCGACTTCATCGACAGGAACAAGGAAGAGCCCTTCTTCATCTATTATCCGATGAAGCTCACACACGGCCCGTTCGTTCCCACACCAGACAGCGCCGACAGGTCATCTACGGCAAATCAGCAGAACTTCGAGGACATGGTCGCCTACATGGACAAATTGGTTGGGCGTGTCGTCGATAAGCTCGATGAAGCGGGCGTACGGAACAACACGCTCATCCTGTTTACCGGCGATAACGGATCGCCAGGGGGGAAGAAGGGCGGCATCAAGTCTGAACTGAACGGTAGAACGATCCACGGGGGCAAGAGCCTGACCACTGATGCGGGAACGCGGGTCGCCCTGGTTGCCAACATGCCCGGTACCGTCCCGCCAGGCAAGGTCACCGATGACCTGGTCGATTTCAGCGACATGATGCCGACGATCGCCGGCATGACGAGGGCAGAAGTGCCGGCGGGCGAAGTGCTTGACGGCGTCAGCTTCGCGCCGCAACTCCGTGGGGGAAAAGGAACGCCCCGGGAGTGGATCTACCTCTACTATGAACCGGTGCCCGGTCCAGAGCCCAACCCGACGATATTTGCCCGCGACCAGCGATGGAAACTGTACAGCGATGGCCGGCTGTTCGACATCAGCAAAGATGTGCTCGAGATGAATCCGATTATGGATGGTGGTGGCCAAGCGCGGGAGAAACTGCAGGCCGTGCTGGATTCAATGCCGTCCGAAGGGATGAAGATCTACCGTCCAAAGTTCGACGCCTTACAGACCGGCTGATCATCAAAGGGCCTGCATCAGGCAGCAGCCTTGTCCAGGTACTCTTTTGCGGTTTGGCATCTAGCCCTTCACTGGTTGAGCATTTGAGATTGAGAGGTAGTTATGGAAGCAGGCTGGCTTAAATCAAGAATCGAAGGGGCAATGTACGGTGGTGCCATAGGAGATGCCGTGGGCGGGCCTGTTGAAGGTGCAGGTCGGGATGTCATTGAAGAACTTCACGGAACTCGTGAGGTGACAGATATGCTGTCCTATGTCTGGCGCGACAAGGACGGCAACACCAAGGTTTATGCCCCGCCGGGGAAGACCACAGACGATACCCATTTCAAGAATCTGCTATGCAAGGCCATCCTGAAGAAAGGTGGTCGCGTGGATTCCGAGGACTTTGCCAATGAACTCACTGTTGACGACAAGTTCGCTTATCTGATCATGCGCATGGCTTTGATAAGGTTGCAGCTTCAACGCGATAACTACGCGGCAGATAAATATGGTCAGTCGCATATGCCCGTTGTCGATACAGCCGCTCATCACGGTGGTAAGGGTTTGCCGCCTGCCAACGGCGCGGTCATGATGATTTCACCGGTGGGTCTGCTCTATCCTGGCCAACCCCGCGAGGCCTACCTGGCGGGTTATGAGATAGCCTGCGCGATTCAACAGGGCTATTCAGCGGACATGGCCGGGGTGGTCGCAGCTGGTGTTGCAGCAGCTCTGATACCGGATACCGATGCCCCAACCGTGGTTAACACCATGATGGAATTTGCTCCCCATAGTGGAAAAGCGTTGTTGGAAGCAACCGTGGAGCTGGTGGATAAATCCGCTGACATGCCAGCGTTTCGTGAAGCCTACCACGAGAAACTGCTAATCCATTTTCTCGATCCCGGTGAAGTCGTCGCCGCCGCGTTGGCCGGTCTGCTACTCGGCGACGGCAAGTTTGAAGAATCCACCCTGAATGCAGCGAACTTTGGTCGGGATGCCGACAGTATCGCCACGATTGCCGGTGCACTTGCCGGTGCTCTTGGTGGAATATCAGCCATTCCTGACAAATGGATAAAGGCTGTCGATGAGTCCAGAGGAGATGAGCCGCTTCAGAGCGAAATGGCGGCAGGCGTATACCAGGCCCTGCAGAATGAGCTCACCGGTGCCCGTGAATGGGCGGATCGCTACACGGCACTTCTCTGACAACTTTGGTCTTTCGGCGAATGCTAATGTGGGAGCTGATATCACGACTTAACATGGTAGCGCCGCAACCGACAGCGTAGGCGTAAGCCTGTTCTCCACCGGCGGCACAACCCAGGTGCAACACGCTCGAAGCCTGGAGTATTTCGCCCTGGAATCCCTACTGACGTTGGATGCGCCAAAACCAGAACACTCGGTTTTATGCGGAATTACTCGCTTCGATACCTTCGTGGAGCACGGCGTATTGCTCCTTGTTCTGGCCTGCATCAGCGTAGGTCACCAGCTGGAACTCTTTTTCGATACCATTTTGCTTGACGACTCGCGTGTAGATGGCGTCGCCCCACCAGCCCGATTGGGGGATGCCGCCGCCTGCTTCAATGGCTGCATCTGTGGCGAGAACTTGCGGCCCTCTAACGAAGGCGACCGAGTTGCTGGTCTTGTCGCCGCCGGGAACCACGCGGATCTCAAGGGGGATCTTCAAGCGTACCTTGTCCCCCGGCGACCAAACGCGCTCAATCTCGATCAGACGGCTGCGCGAAGGGGTGTGAGTCACTCCGTCAACCGTTGCCTCGAATCCTGCTGCCCAGGAGGGTGCGCGCAAGACGACCTGAAACCGGGCTGCCTGTTCCAGCTCCACTTCAACCTCGAAATCGCCTGTTTGGGGATAATCACCACTGACATGCAGCGTGACCTTCTTGCGGTTGTCGCCGCTGCTGTAATCCGGCACGTGCTTACCCGGAATGTATTGCAGCAGCGCTGGCTTGCCGTTCAGAACGCCCGATGCGAAAGTCGGAATCATCGCGATGCCGCGGGGAATACTGCTGGAGCAGCATGAGATCGCAGGGGTCATCTTGAAGTCGTGACCGTTGTAATCCTTGTGGCCGAGCAGTGGCACGAAGTAGGTCACTTCACCGGTCCGGGGCGACTGTGCGGCGAGCAGCGCATTGTAGGTTGTGCGCTCAAGTTCATCAGCGTACTGCACCTCACCCGTCAGTTCCAGAAGATGGCGTGTTAGTTGAAGCCAGGTCACCGTGACACAGCCTTCTCCGACTGCCTTGCCGGGCGGCAGCCTGTCATCCAGCTGGAAATGCTCGTAATAGCTGGCTGTTCCGGTTATGTAGAGTCGCTTTGTCGAGATGTCGTTCCATGCATTCCTGCAGGCGGCAAGATAACGTTCGTCGGGGTCGACGCGATACAACTCAAGAAGCCCCACGAGATTCGACAGCATCTCGTAGGCCTTCCTGTTGGCCGTCCTGTATACGCTTCCGTGTTCGAGCAGACTCGTGAGGAGCTGACAGCCGTCCTCATACATCCAGGTCTCAGGATCGCTTTCGTCTTCCCAGGCATCGATGATCACGTGACAAAACTCGAGGTAGTGTGGCTCGCCGGTCAGCCGATAGAGGAGGGCGATGGGCTCAAGTACGCTGGTGGCGGCCATGCCCTGGTGGGCACTGGCAAGTCTCATGCTTCTCTTGTTTACAACGAAGGCTTCATACATCAGGTCCGCAGCACGCATGCTCGCCTCGAGTGCTGGCCCATGATCGGTGGCGCGATGGTACGTGAGCAATCCGATGAGGTTGTACTTGTGCGTCCAGACGTCCCAGACTGGGCCGTCCCATCCGATCCCGTCTCCCTGACCGAATTGGTCTCCCTCCTTGTACGTGCCCAGATACCCATTGGGGAGTTGCGTATCGATAAGCTTCCTCACGGTGGAATCCATGCGCGTCTTGAGCCGATCATCCCCCGTGAACCACCACGCGTAGGTTGCCGCGTGCAAATACTTTCCTACATGCTCCCCGGCCCACCATTGCTTCCCTGGTCGGTTGACAAATGGGTCGAGAATCATATCCAAATCCAACTGCAGCAGACGTTTCTCGACATTGACGTTCATGCGGTCGGCAATCCAGCCCTCGTACCGGGTGCCCCGTAAATCGGCTGGCTCGAACGCAATCTCTACCTGTGGCTGGACAGCAGTTTTCACTCGACACTTCCCCTTGGGATGCCCGTTTCAAACACGGGCAAGTTGATCATCATTGTAGAGATGCACAGTGATGAGCTCAATGCGAGCTCTGCTGCGATGCCGCTCCTCCGTATACTGCCGCGATGGTCCGCTGGGAGTAACGCAGGAAAAGCGAAGGTTCGTGACCGCCGCGGACACACCCTCCACTGACCATATCACCTTATTTGATTTATTCGACCTTAAAGAGCAACATTTACGAAAGCCGCTGCCCATCACAACAACAAATGGAACGACCTTTTCCAGCATATCGGGGCGACGATCCATATACGTTCGTATGTTACTCGCATACGGACGCTGACCTTGTCTATCCCGAATTGGTCTGGCTGACTAAGCAGAACTGCAATATCTGGTATGACGAAGGCATCGCCCCTGGACAGGAGTGGACTGAGGAGCTAGCCCAGGCTATCAAAGGAGCCAGCCACTTTCTCTACTTTGTCAGTCCCGACTCGATTCAATCCAGAAACTGCAGGGATGAAGTCAATTTCGCCCTGGAGAATGATCAGCATCTGGTATCCGTACACTTGACGGAGACGCAGCTTACCGATGGTCTGAGATTGTCGATTGGACTCACCCAGGCGATCCTGAAGCATGAACTGGAGGAGAGCAATTACCAGGAAAAACTCCTTACGGCGCTCAAACCTGAATCTCAAGATGCAACGTTCGAATCGAGTCTGCCAATAGAGACATCAATTGCCGTGCCGCTCGTCATTCAAGAGCCCAAAACTACTGGATGGAAAAAAGCTGCACGGATTGGGCTTGGACTTGTCGCTGCAGTAATTCTGGCTGTCGGGCTGTTTGTCTATAGCGTCTATGAAGACGCGACCACGACATTCTCAGTTGCCGTTCTCCCGTTTGCCAATATGAGTAGCGACGAGGAAGCGGGGTTCTTTGCCAGGGGGTTGTCCGAGAACATTTTGGACAAGTTAGCTCAGAGGGTGCGTGATCGAGGGTATCCCCTGGGGAAACTTAAGGTCGCATCGCGCACGGGTTCATTCCAGTTCGCAGATAAAGGTGAAGACCTATCAGTCATTGCCGAGACGCTCAATGTCGCATATGTCCTCGAAGGCAGCGTCCAACGTATAGGCGACGGCCTTCACATCACCACGCAACTTATCCGCGCCGAAGATAATTTCCACGTTTGGTCAAAATCCTATGAACGAGACTTTGCTGGAGGATTCAAGGTGCAGGGGGGTGTTGCACAGAATATCGCGCATATTGCCGAGAGCGAGTTGCTCCATGATATCGAAAAGCGTTTCGCGTTCTGGGGTGCGCTTGCTAATGGTACGAGCACCGAGGCGTATGGTCATCTCCTCAACTCGCAGAATCAGTCACGTCTCATCGGGTTGGGTGAAGGAGGCGATTGGGCGCTGCGCGTGCAGCTTTTAAAGAAAGCCATAGAAGCCGACCCCGATTTTGGTTACGCCTATGAAATGCTGTACCCCGTCAGCACCATCTGGACACATTGACCTGATTGCTTAAGAGACACATTTGGCTCATCGTTAACCCCAAGAGGAACGATGATGACAAAACGCAATCCTAACAAACGCAGTTCT
>PVBE012973717.1_pt1 | contig 11265 bp, 10 predicted proteins | sample 1631181 | NCBI WGS metagenome assembly PVBE01 (sample SAMN08397723, study PRJNA350692) | Marine metagenome, whole genome shotgun sequencing project. | isolation source: water | place: Pacific Ocean | collected 2012-04 | reverse complement strand
CCAGATGGCCGACGACGCCGAGGGATCCACTAAGACGGTGTTCCTGACGGTGACCGGTGCGGCCAGCGATGCCGAGGCGGCCAAAGGGGCCCGTGACACTGCCAACTGTCAACTGGTGAAGTGCTCGTGGTACGGCCAGGATCCCTACTGGGGAAGGATTGCCGCCGAGATGGGGGCAGCTGGCATCGCTTTCGACCCCGACGCCATCTCTATCTCTTACGGAGGACAGGTCATTTATGCCGAGGGCCAGGCTTGCGAGGTTGACGAGGAGGCCCTAGCGGCCCACATGGCCGGACGGCGCCTAGATCTTGACGTCGACCTGGGCCAGGGCGATGGCACGGCCTGGATCGTCACCACTGATCTGTCCCACGCCTACATCGACGAGAACATGAGGACGTCATGACTGCCCCCGACGCAACCATGGACCCAATAGTGGAATTCTCTCCGGAGCGGCGGGCCGCTGTCCTGGTGGAAACTCTCCCCTACATCCAGCAGTTCGCCGGCTCGGTCATCGTCGTCAAGTTCGGTGGCAATGCCATGGTCGATGACCAGCTAGCCGTCCAGTTCGCCGAGGACGTCGTGCTGATGCACTCAGTGGGAATTCGACCGGTGGTGGTCCACGGCGGCGGCCCTCAGATCGGAGCCCTTATGGACCGGCTGGGCATCCAGTCGGAGTTCCGAGACGGTCTACGGGTGACCGACGCCGAAACCCTCGACGTAGCCCGGATGGTGCTGGTCGGCAAGGTAAACCGGGACATTGTCTCTAGCATCAACCGGCTTGGCTCCCTAGCGGTGGGTCTCTCGGGCGAGGACGCGGGGCTCATCCGGGCAGCAGCCAGAAACCCCGAATTGGGCTTTGTGGGCGACGTCGAATCGGTGAACCCGGCCATCATCGAGCGACTGTTGGCTGAGGACCTCATCCCAGTGGTGTCGACCATCGGCGCTGATGTAAGTGGGCAGGCCTACAACATCAACGCCGACACGGTCGCCGCCGCTGTGGCTGGGGCGCTCGGGGCCGAACGAATCCTCTACCTGACCGATGTGGAGGGCCTACTCGCTGACGTTGACGACCCTTCGTCGAGGATCTCCCGGATCGATCTGTCCGGTCTGGCTGCTCTTATTGAGAATGGAGCGATCAGCGGGGGGATGATCCCCAAGGTCCGGGCTTGTGTCGATGCCGTCAAGGCCGGGGTGGGTTCGGCTCACATGGTCGACGGCCGTATCCCGCACGTGTTGCTCCTAGAGCTGTTCACCGATATAGGCATCGGCACGATGGTCCTACCCGACGGCGAGGTGGCTGCCGATGGCCGGGGCGTTGAGGGAGCGGAATCGTGAACACCACAGGTCCCGAACGGTGGGCCGCCCACCTCATGGGGAACTACGGCATCCCACCGGTGACCTTCGTGCGGGGCGCCGGAACTGAATTGTTCGACGACGATGGGAACCGGTACCTAGATTTCTTGTGCGGCCTTGCGGTCACCGGATTGGGTCACAGCCACCCCCGGATCGCCGCGGCAGTGGCCGAGCAGGCTTCCACCCTGCTGCACGTCTCCAACCTGTTCGTAACTGAGCCTCAACTGGAGGTGGCCGAACGCCTTGATCGGCTAGTGCGGTCGGGTATCAACCTCCATGAACCGGGACGGGTCCTATTCCAGATTTCCGGGGCCGAAGCCAACGAGGCCGCGCTCAAGTTGGTCCGGAAGTTCCATGGCCGGGGCCGGCACGGCGTGGTGGCCGCCTTTCGTTCGTTCCATGGTCGGACCATGGCCACCCTCGCTGCCACCGGACAACCCGAGAAGCATGAGCCGTTCCAGCCGCTCCCCGAGGGCTTCCGGCATGCCGCTTGGAACGACGTAGCGGCCTTTGAGGCCGCTCTGGACCCGTCGGTGGGGGCTGTACTGGTCGAGCCCCTGCAGGGCGAGGGTGGGGTCAATGTGGCCGACGATGGGTTCCTGCGAGACCTTCGGCTGCTGTGCGACGAACGGGGACTCCTACTGGTGCTGGACGAAGTCCAGACCGGTCTGGGCCGGACCGGCGCATGGTTTGGCTTCCACCATGCCGGCATTCGGCCGGACATTGTGACGGTGGCCAAAGCTCTAGGCAACGGCGTCCCAGTGGGGGCTGTATGGGCGACTGCCGAAGTGGCCGCTGCCTTTCGCCCCGGGGACCACGGGTCCACGTTCGCGGGCCAGCCACTCGTCGCCGCAGTTGCCCGGGAGGTCCTGCGGGTGATGGAGGAGGTCGACGCCCCCCGGTTGGCTGAAGAGCGGGGGGCTGAACTGACGGTGTTACTGGAGGCGTTGCCCGGCGTGGTCGGGGTGCGGGGCCTAGGGCTCCTGCTTGGCGCCGAACTGGCGCCCGACGTGCTGGCTGACCAGACGGCATCTGACGTGGCCCGGGCCTGCCTAGAGAAAGGCCTGATCGTCAACGGCGTCACTCCGACCACCCTGCGGCTGGCGCCCCCACTGACCGTGTCGTCCAGCGAGTTGACCGAGGGAATTGGAATCCTGGACGAAGTGCTGGCGGCCGGGGCCGTCGGGGAGGCGGCGTGATGCGGCACCTGCTTGAGATCGACGACCTGACGGTGGACGAACTTCACCTAGTCCTGGCCTTGGCCACCGATCCGATGCCACCACAGGTGCTGGCCGGGAAGGGCATGGCACTCGTGTTCGAGAAGCCGTCGGCGCGGACTCGCAACTCCATGGAAATGGCGGTGTTCCAACTGGGCGGACACCCTGTGTGCATCCAGGCTGCCGAGGTGGGCATGGACGTGCGCGAGTCAGTCGAGGACGTCACTCGAACGCTGGCCTGCTACCACGCTTGTATCGGTGCCCGGGTGTTCGACCACGACACCGTCGAGCGGATGGCCGCCGAGGACCTTGTCCCAGTGGTCAACATGCTCTCCGACGCCGCTCACCCCCTTCAGGCTCTAGCCGACGTCCTCACCCTCACTGACGAGCTGGCGGACCGTTCGTCTCGCGATCTCGCTGGACGGTCCATCGCCTATGTGGGTGACGGCAACAACGTGTTCCGGTCGCTGGCCCTCGCCTGCGGGATGCTGGGCGTCGAGGTCAGGTTCTCCGGCCCTCCCGGCTACCGGTTGTCCGAGGTGGACCGGGACCGGTTGGCCGCTGCCGGCGTCACCTTCACTGAAACTGACCAGGCTGTCGACGCGGTGGCCGGCGTGGATGCCGTCTACACCGACGTATGGACGTCGATGGGTCAGGAGGACGAGTCAGATAGACGGCTGCGGGACTTCGAGGCCTTTCGGGTGGACGAGAGGCTTATGGAGGCGGCCGGACCGCAGGCGCTGTTCCTGCACTGTCTGCCCGCCCATCGGGGCGAGGAGGTTACCGACGGCGTGGTCGATGGGTCCACTAGCCGGGTGTGGCCTCAAGCCGCCAACCGGATGCATGCCGCCCGGGGCCTGCTGGCCTACCTACTAGGTGACGGTGCATCGACGGCGGGAGGGGAGACGTCGTGAGCAAGCATCAGCGGCAGCACCGGATCGAACGGTTGCTAGGGGACCACGCCGTGAACAGCCAGGAGAAGTTGGTGGCCCTGCTCTCCGACGAGGGAATCGACTCGACCCAGGCCACGGTGTCGCGCGATCTCGACGACCTAGGCGCCGTCAAGGTTCGGGTTCCTGGGGGCGACAGCGTCTACGCCATTCCCGAACACCCGGTCGACCGGGCCGTGCCGGCCGACCAACTCCGGCGAGTTCTCGGAGAATGGGTGGTCGACGTTACGTCCTCGGGCAACCTCGTGGTGCTTAGGACCCCACCAGGTTCAGCCCATGTTGTGGCCTCGGCACTGGATCGGACCGGGTTGGAGGGATCGATCGGCACGGTGGCCGGCGATGACACCTTGATGGTGGTGGCGGCTGAGGGCGTCATGGGCGCTGCACTGGCCGACCGGCTCCGGGGCATGGCGGGCCTGTAGTCGTCGACGATCGCACGCGAAGATCACAGATCGAATCAAGAAACGGAAACGAGACATCGAACGTGGGTACGGACAAGACAGGCGTCGACAAGGTGGTGCTGGCCTATTCGGGCGGCCTAGATACCTCGATCATCCTTCGGTGGCTTGAGGAGGAGTACGACTGTGAGGTCGTGACCTTTACGGCTGACCTTGGCCAGGGCGAGGAACTCGAGCCGGCCCGAACCAAGGCCGAGGCCATGGGCGTGACCGAGATCTACATCGAGGACCTCCGGGAGGAGTTCGTCCAGGACTTCGTGTACCCGATGTTCAGGGCCAACGCCCTATACGAGGGCGAGTACCTGCTGGGCACCTCCATCGCTCGGCCGCTCATTGCCAAGCGACTGGTCGAGATCGCTGATGAGACGGGGGCCGATGCCATCAGCCATGGAGCCACGGGCAAGGGCAACGACCAGGTTCGGTTTGAGCTCGGTGCCTACTCCTTGCGGCCCGACATCCGGGTCATCGCACCATGGCGGGAATGGGATCTGGGGTCCCGCCAGAGTTTGCTCGACTACGCCGAGAAGCACGGAATCCCTGTCGAGATGAAGAGGGGCACCAAGTCGCCCTACTCAATGGACGCGAACCTCCTGCACATCTCGTACGAGGGCGGACCGCTGGAAGACCCGTGGAACGAGCCGACCAGTGAGATGTGGCGGTGGTCAGTCAGCCCTGACATGGCACCCGATGAGGCCACCTATGTCGATCTGACCTACGAGAAGGGTGACGTGGTGGCCATCGATGGCGAAGCCATGACGCCGGCCACCGTATTGGCGGAACTGAACCGGATCGGCGGCGCAAACGGCATTGGTCGGACCGACATCGTTGAAAATCGGTTTGTGGGAATGAAGTCGCGGGGCGCTTACGAGACGCCGGGCGGCACAATTCTACTGAAGGCTCATCGGGCCATTGAGTCGATCACGTTGGACGGGGGCGTGGCACACCTCAAGGATGAACTCATGCCCCGCTACGCCGAACTTGTCTACAACGGCTTCTGGTTCAGTCCCGAGCGGGAGATGCTGCAGGTCGCCATCGATCACAGCCAGGCCTTCGTGAACGGTCGGGTACGACTGCGGCTCTACAAAGGCAATGTCGAGGTGGCAGGTCGAGAGTCCGTCGACACCTTGTTCGACGAGGCCATTGCCACCTTCGAAGAAGACGAGGGCGCCTACGACCAAGCTGACGCAGAGGGCTTTATCAAACTCAACGCCCTCAGGCTGCGGACGGTAGCCCGGCGGGCCGCTAGGACTGGAGGCTGATCGACATGGCAACCCTGTGGCATGGCCGGTTCGAGGGCGGGCCCGGCGAGGCCCTGCAGGCCCTCAACGACAGCCTCCCGTTCGACTCTCGGATGTACCGAGAGGACGTGGCCGGCTCGCGGGCCCATGTCCGAATGCTGGCCCGGGTCGGTCTCATGTCCGATGGTGATGCCGCATCGGTGCTGAGGGCGCTGGACGCCACCGAGGCAGAATTGGCCGATGGGTCGTTCGATTTCCAGTTGTCGGACGAGGACATCCACACTGCCGTAGAGCGGCGGGTAACCGAGTTGGCCGGCGATGCCGGTGCCCGGTTGCACACCGGGCGGAGCCGGAACGACCAGGTGGCCACTGACCTCCGGTTGTGGACATTGCGAGAACTGGCAGACCTGGCTGGCCTCGTGACGGCATTCCAGAACACACTGGCCGCTCGAGCCGACGAGGCGGGCGAGGCTCACCTCCCGGGTTATACCCACCTTCAGCAGGCCCAGCCGGTCCTACTGGCCCACCACCTGCTGGCCCACGGTTGGGCGCTGGCGCGTGACGTGGACCGGTTACTGGATGCCCGGGATCGGGCCGATGTGTCGCCACTGGGGGCCGGTGCCCTTGCTGGGTCATCGCTCCCCTTGGATCCCGACGGTGTGGCCGTTGACTTGGGCTTCGCTGCCCGGTTCGAGAACTCGTTGGACGCCGTCTCCGACCGGGACTTCGTAGCGGAGGCCCTCTTCGCCCTCGCCCTGCTAGGCGTCCACTTGTCCCGAATCGGTGAGGAGGTGATCTTGTGGTCGACGGCGGAGTTTGGTTTTGTGGGTCTTGACGACGCTTTCTCCACTGGATCGTCGATGCTCCCGCAGAAAAAGAACCCGGACATCGCCGAACTGGCCCGGGGCAAGGCTGGGAGGCTCATTGGCCATCTGACCGGTTTGTTGACCACGTTGAAGGGCCTGCCCCTCAGCTACAACAAGGACCTTCAAGAGGACAAGGAGCCATTGTTCGATGCGTGCGACACGGTCCGGCTGACCCTATTGGCCCTCGACGGCATGGTGTCCACCATGGAACTGCGGACCGACCGGATGGCCGAGGTGGCTGACAGCCCGTATGCCGCAGCCGTGGATCTCGCCGAGTTCCTGGTCACCGACGGTATCCCATTCCGTGAAGCCCACGCCTTGGTCGGTTCGCTCGTTCGGACCGCATTGGCTGGCGAAGGCAGCCTGGTCGACCTGGTGGCGGCCGACGAGCGACTGGGACCAGATGCGGTGGCTCTGCTGGACCCCGGCGTGGCCGTCCGCCGTCGAACCACTCCGGGTGGTGCCGGCCCCGAGCCCGTAGCCGTCCAGCGCGACCGGTTTGCCGAGCGACTGGCCGCCCAACAGTCCCGCCTTGGGGCCTGAGGCGGTTCGTCGAGTCATGGGCTACTCGCAAGACATCAGGGTCCGCTACGGGGAGGTCGACGCACAAGGGGTGGTGTTCAACGCCCACTACCTGGCGTATCTGGACGACGTATCGGACACGTGGCTGCGTGGACTCGACGAAGGGTTCGAGGCCACGGGATGGGAGATCATGCTCCGTCGCGCTGACCTGACCTGGCACGGATCGGCCGGCGTGCACGACGTCCTCACCGTCGATGCCGAGGTGGTCCGGTGGGGGACGACCTCATTTGATGTGGCCTTCGAGGCCCGGGTAGGAGACCGGCTGGTCCTGACGGCCACCGTGTACTACGTGGGAGTCTCGGTCGGTGACCACGTCCCGATTCCACCGCCGGCCGCCGTTCGCACCCATCTGGGCGGGTGAACGCCCTGGTCGGGTCGTGCGAGGCCGATCTGGCCGGACGGGTCGTCGAAGATCCTCGATTAGCTGTGGCGGCTGGCCCTTCGGGCTCGATTCAAGATCGAATCCTCGGTCTGATCGAGAGTGTGTCGGACTCCAGTAGCCGGTTAGGTGCTCTGGACCGGCGGTGCCGTCCGGGGCACCTAACCGGCTCTGCTCTCGTAGTAGATCCTTCGGATAGGCGGATTCTGGTGCTGTTCCACGCCAAGTTGCAGCGCTGGCTCCAGCCAGGTGGCCATGCCGACGGTGATGCTGACTTGGCCCGGGTGGCACTTCGGGAAGCCGCCGAAGAGACGGGAATTGTCGGTCTTCGGGTGGTGGAACCGCCGGTCGACCTCGACGTCCACGTGGTTAATCCGCCGAGTGAGGAAGCCCACGAGCACCATGACATCCGGTACCTGGTGGTGGCTCCTCCGGGATCGGTTCCGGAAGGCAACCACGAATCAGAGGCCTTGCGGTGGGTCACAGTGGATGACCTTCCGTCATTGGGTGTCGATGCGGGCTTGGTCCGACTCGCCACCCGTGGCCTGGCCCGACTGGACGAACTGGAACGCTGAGGCCCGGTCCACGGCGGATCGGTTCTCCTACATGTCCCCCGGGTCGAGACAGGCCTCCATGTCGTTGACTCGGGCGAAGCCGTTCATCCTTTCCAGCACGCTGCCAGCGCCGCTGGCCAGAGCGGTCATCAGTGGCTTCACGTCACCTTCGGTACGGAGTCGCTCGGCATGGTTTAGCCGGTCGGTGATGTACACCTCCCAGTCTTCTAGCCAGTGTGCGACCAGTGACAGGTCGTGGTCGGTGCCGCCGGAGATCCGATCGAGCGCATCCACCATCTGACGAACCACCACCGTGGCCGCGTCGAGATCGTTGGCCCGCTCGGCGGGTGTGGTGGCCTGACGGGCCGTTGGGAGGCGGGAGATCTCGTCCAGAGCGGTTTGGCAGCGGTCCTGAGCGGCTTCAGGCCACGCCCGGTCTTCCATACGGTCTGGGTTGCCCGACGGGGCGAGGAAGAAGGCGTAGAACCAAAGCACCCCCATGGCCACCACCAGCAAGGTGAGGAACACTCTCAGGGCAGTGGTGGCCCGTGTTGACAGGCGCCTAGGTGCACCGTTCATGGGGTGATCCGTAGGTCGATCACCGTACCGGGATTCACCAGCGCCCCTGGTTCGGGATCCTGTGACCAGATGAGACCGGGTTCCCACTCGGGTTGGTCCGGATCGGCCACCACGACGACAGAAAAGCCGAGGCCCAGAGCCTCGAGAGTGGGCCGTGCCTCAAGCAGGAGCCGGTAGGTCACGTCGGGTACGTCGACTCCTTCTATCGTCGGTGGTTCGACGGCCACCTCGACGACCATTGTTCCCCCGACTTCGATCGTCGACCCGATGGCCGGTTCTTGTCCGATAATGGTGCCCGGTTCGGTGCCTGATGCTTCCACCTCGCGAACCTCGGAGATCCACACATCGTGGTCGGTTTCGGCGAGCATGGCCCGGGCATTATCCAGAGTGAGGCCCATTAATTCTGGGGTGGCCACGTACCCCGTAGGGAACGTCGTCGTAGAAGTGCCTGTGTCAATCATCGGTTCTTCAGGTATCTGAGGGCTGGGAGCGACGAAAACAGTGTTGGCAGGTGGGAGGCCGGGGAACTCCTCGGTAGAGAGACCGAAGTGGGCGGCCTCCATGACGTCTTTCCAGATCATGGCCGGGTAGGTACCTCCGTAGACCTTTCGTTCGGTGGTCGGTGGGATCATGGGGATCTGGGCCTCCGGGAAGCCGACCCAGACGGCGGTTGTTCGTTGTGGGGTATAGCCGGCGAAGACGGCATCGGCGTAGTTCTGGGTAGTGCCGGTCTTGCCGGCCGCCGGTCGGCCCTCGAGTTGGGCCCGCCAGCCGGTGCCCTGGTCGATGGTTCCCTCCAGAATCCAGGTCAACTGGTCGGCTAGTCGGGCGTCCAGCACCCGGGCCTGAGTGCGGGTCCAAGACCAAAGGGTGGTGCCATCGGAGCGGGCCACTCGGGTCACGTAACTGGGGGCTATCGAGACGCCCCGGTTGGCGAATGTGTGGTAAGCGGTGACCATGTCCAGCATGGTGGCGTTGGAGGTGCCCAAAACATTCGAGTTCACGTTCTGAATGGGGGATCGGATGCCGACGCGTCGGGCCATGTTGACAGTCCGTTGGGAGCCCATCTCCATGCTGAGCTGAGCGAAGACCGTGTTCAGTGAGCTCTGGGTGGCTCGAATGAGGGTCACTTCGTCGGCGTCGGGTGGGGGCACCAGCGATTGGCCCTCCGGTGGGTCCCACCTCCAGGTCGGAATGGCCTCTAGCAGATCGATCCGGTCAGCGAAGAGGCGTTCCCGGTCATAGTCCCAGCGTCGATTGGCCGCCCATTGGGTGAGATCCACGGCCTCATAGGTCACCTCGGTCTCGCCGTCGCGTTCCTTCTCGACGCGGATTGTTTCGACGTGGTCCGCAGGTACATCGGTGTGGTCCTCGCGCATCCAGAACTGGAGTAGGGCCTGGAGTCCGTGCTCAAAGCGGGCCTCGGTGGCGTCGTGGCCGCCGACGCCACCGGTGACACGCCAAACCTTGTTGTCCTCGTCGGCCCCGGGGATCTCGAACTCCAACACGTTGGGCGCCGGGTAGGCGGAGGTCATCTGCCAGCCTGCTTCTAACGCTGCGGCCAGAGCGATGGGTTTCATGGAAGAGCCAACCTGACGGCCTGAGCCGACGGCCAGGTTGACCTTGGCATCGGAGTCTGCACCAAAGAAGTCACGGCCCCCCACCATGGCAAGCACCTGACCGGTACCAGTCTCGAGCACCACGACCGCAGCGTCGGGGTGACCCTGATTGGCGGGGATATGGGCCTCCACGGCGGTCTCGGCGGCTCGCTGCAGGTCGAGGTCGACGGTCGTCTCGATCCGGAGGCCGCCCTCGAACAGGAGTCGCTCCCGAACGCCACGGCTGGCCCCGAAGGCTGGGTTGTCCAAGAACCACCGGCGGACCTCTTCGACGAAGTGGCCTGCCGGGTATCGGGTCTCCAGTCGGGCTGAGTACTCCTCGAGACGCGGCGGGTTGGCTACCGCCGCGTCGTACTCCTCGTCGTTAATGAACTCATTGGCCAGCATGCGGTCCAGCACCACATGGCTCCGGCGCAGGCTCTTGGAATAGTTGATGTACGGGTTGTAGCGGCCGGGTAGTTGGATGATTCCGGCGATCATGGCCGCTTCGGCGACGTTTACCTGCGAGATGTCCTTGTTGAAGTACGTCTGGGCGGCGGCTTTCACCCCGTAGGCGCCGTGGCCGAAGTAGACGGTGTTGAGGTACTGCAGGAGGATGAAATCCTTGCTGTACTCGTTCTCCAAACGGGTTGCGTACCAGATCTCATCGAGTTTCCGACTGGCTGTCTTCTCGGAGTTCTGAATGATGGCCAACTTCACATACTGCTGGGTGATGGTTGATCCGCCCTGGCTGATGCCGCCCGCTTCAAGGTTGGTCCGTGCCGCTCGGATGATGGCCTTGAGGTCCATGCCGTCGTGTACGTAGAACCGCTCGTCTTCGATGGCGATGACGGCGTTACGCACCAGTAGGGGGATCTCGGACAGGGTTCGGGCACTGGTTCGGTTCTCTGGTGCAACGAGGGTGGTGATGGGCCGACCGTCGCGAGCCACCACCACCGAAGACTCGGCCTGTTCGGGGATGGTGATCTCGAATTCGCGTGTCTCGTAGCGGTAGCAAGAGGTGGCAACGGCAGCGAGCGACAGGACGACGCACAGCAGGCGGAGTCCGGGCGGAGTCGGCATCAGACCAGTCTGGCCGGACCCGTCACCTATCTGGCGTCAGCCGGGTGTCTGGAGGGCCCATACTGGAGGCTATGAGAGCGGGGATCCTCGACGACCTGGCGGCACGTGGCCTGATTCAGGACAGCACAGATCTCGCCGAACTCCGTCGTCGGTTCGACGAGGGCCCGATCGGGGTCTACTGCGGCTTCGACCCCACCGCCGACAGCCTCCACATCGGCCACTTGGTACCGCTGCTGCTGTTGCGCCGGTTTCAGGACGCTGGACACCAGGCGATAGCTCTGGCCGGTGGCGCTACTGGCATGGTGGGTGATCCCAGCGGGAGGTCCGCCGAGCGCAATCTCCTTGATGGACCCACCCTGACTCACAACGTAGAGGCGGTCGCCGCTCAGCTCCGTTCATTCCTTCGAT
>PVBE010689857.1_pt1 | contig 11265 bp, 9 predicted proteins | sample 1631181 | NCBI WGS metagenome assembly PVBE01 (sample SAMN08397723, study PRJNA350692) | Marine metagenome, whole genome shotgun sequencing project. | isolation source: water | place: Pacific Ocean | collected 2012-04 | reverse complement strand
TCGCGGTGATGTATCTCGGCAAGATCGTCGAGCAGGGCGAAACGGAATCACTCTTCAGTGACCCAAAGCACCCGTACACCAGAGGCTTGCTGGCGGCCATACCCAACCCCAACCCCGATATCCCTACACAACTGAGCTTTGCCGGGGAAGTCGCTGACCCGGGCGCTCCCCCGGCGGGTTGCAGCTTTCACCCCCGTTGCCCCGAGTGTTTTGATCCCTGTAGTGAGGCGACACCTGCAGGAATCGAATTCGATGATGGGCGCAACGTCGCCTGTCATCTGTACGATCTTGCGGTTGCCTCGTGATGCACCGAATCGGTTCATAGCGTGCGGGTACTACGAAGTCGTCTTGCGAGGATACTGCTCGGCTATCTTTCAGCGGCGTTTGCCTTCTTCGCGCTGTTGGGGGGCTTTGCGTGGCTCGTGCGCCCCGACATGACGGCGGGTGTGCCCCCTCGGGACGCCGCCGACATCGCCGCCGTCGAGCAGATGCGTGATGTCACTCTCGACTATCAGAATCCGCTCGTGTTACACAGACAGGTCGATTACGCGAAAGGCAGGGATGCCGAGTGGTATCCCAAGGGCGAGGCCCCCATCCTGGCCGATCTCGTCGCCCAGGGCAGCCTGCCCCCGGTGGCCGAACGTGTGGGCCCCGAACCTGCCGTGATGGAAGGTGTCGAGGGGATCGGGACCTATGGCGGCACATGGGCTCGTGTCGCCCGCACCCCTTCCGGGGTCGGTTGGATCGGCAATCGGTTTGCCAGCAGTACGCTGATCCGCTGGTCACCGTATGGCGATCCGCTTGTGCCGAATGTGGCAAAGAGCTTCACTGCGTCTGCGGACAATCGGGCGTTCACCTTTGAACTCCGACGGGGCATGAAGTGGTCGGATGGGCACCCCTTCACGGCGGATGACATCCTGTACTGGTGGAACCACGAGATCAACGACCCCGCTGTCAGCCAGGTCATGTCCGAACTCATGCTCATTCGCGGCCTGACTGGCAGCGTCGAGAGGCTGGGAACGTATCGGGTACGGTTCACCTTCCCGGAGCCAAACTCCCTCTTCCTGAGCCTGCTCGCGCGACATCCAGGAATCGAGGTCACCAACTGCCCCGCTCACTACCTGACACAGTACCATCCGACGCTGGGTGACCCCGAGAAGATCGCCCGATGGATGGAGGCCAAGAAGCTGCCGACACCGATGGCCGTGTACAAGGACGTGAAGAAGTACCTCAATGCGGAGCACCCCCGGCTGTGGCCCTGGCTGTATCGGACCTACAAGAACACGCCCCCATGGACGGTCGTACGCAACCCATACTACTGGGTGGTGGACACGCAGGGCCATCAACTCCCCTATATCGACCGCATTCTCTTCAAGTCCAGATCCGCCAACCTCATCCACCTGGCTCTGGCCAATGGCGAGGCATCCATGCAATGGCAGTGGGATCTGTCCAAGTCCTACACGCTGGTCATGGATCGCCGCGAGGATGTCGGTTATGATGTGCGTCACTGGTTCGCTGGCGAGAACCTGTTCGTGATCTTTCCGAATCTGAATCGCCGCGTCGATCCGTTGCAGCCGCAGACGGGCAACAAGCACAGACTGCTCGCCGACAAGCGCTTCCGCCAGGCTCTGTCACTGGCCCTCGACCGTCAGGCCATTATCGATGCCGACTACAACGGCATGGGCGTGCCGGCGCAGGTGGCCCCCGAACCGGGTACGCCCTTCTACGATCCAGACCTCTACTCGAGCTTCGTCGACCACGATCCCGACAGGGCTCGGCGACTGCTGGACGATATCGGTCTGACCAACCGGGACGACGAGGGCTACCGAACGTTCGCGGACGGGACTCGTATGACCTTCGACCTGGCCTATTCCGGAGACGACACGGGGATCGGCCCGGCCGAATTCGTTGTCGACGACTGGGCGCAGGTCGGCGTGCGTGTGACCACCCGCGGAGAGAGCCGGACCCTGTTCGCGTCGCGGATGGCGGCCTACGAGCACGATTTCACCTGCTGGTCTTCCAATGGCAACTACCCCGACCTGTACCCGGAAGCATACGTGCCACTGCAAGGCAACCCCTACGCCGGAGGCTACGCCCAGTGGTACGCCCAGGGGGGAATGCGCCAGCCCATTCCGGCGGAGCTCGCCCGCTTCGCCATCGAGCCACCTCCGGGCCACCCGATCCGTCAGGCCATGGAACTCTACGAACGGTATACGGCCGAAGTCGACCCGGGCAGGCGGCGAGCCCTTTTCGGTGAGATCCTGGGAATTGCGGCGGAGAATATCTGGTCGATCAATATCGTCTCGCCGCAGCCGACGCTGGTGGTGGTGGATGATGGGTTCCGCAACGTTCCGGTTCAGGCGGTACACACCTTCATCCACATGTCGCCCTCCAACTCTGGTCCGGAAACCTTCTATCTGGAAGACCCCACGGATTCGCCCGGAGCCATCGAGCAGACGAAGCAGGCAATCCTGACACCGACCCTGCCGCCGGAGCTTACCGACTCTGAAGTCTCTACCGCCGGCAGTCGAGTGGCGTGGCTGATACGCGTGATGATCGTCGTCGTGGCGATCCTGCTGGTCTGCATGATCGCCGTAAAGCATCCGTACATCGGTCGACGGCTCCTCATCATGGTCCCTACTCTCGGAGTCATTTCCGTCGTCGTCTTCTTCCTGATCCAGTTGCCACCGGGTGACTTTGTGAGCGCGAAACTGCTCGAACTGGAGATGAAAGGCGACAAACAGGCCATGCAGGAGGTCGTCGAGCTGAAGGAGCTGTTCTTCCTGGAGGCACCGATGGCCTACCGCTACGCCCACTGGCTGGGCCTGGTCTGGTTCGGATCCTTCGACGACAAGGATATGGGTCTGCTGCAGGGCCACATGGGACGCTCGATGGAAGACCGTCGGGCGGTCAACGACATCGTCGGCGACAGGATCCTGCTCACCTTTCTCATCTCTCTGGGTACCATTCTGTTCACCTGGGCCGTGGCCCTGCCCATCGGTATCTATTCTGCTGTCCGGCAGTACTCCAAAGGCGACTACATCCTGACCCTCGTGGGATTCATCGGGATGTGCGTCCCCGACTTCCTGCTTGCCCTCCTGTTGATGTTTGCCAGCAGCGAACTGCTGGGGATACACATCACCGGCCTGTTCTCCAGTCAGTACGGAGCACAACCCGAATGGACCTGGGGTAAGGTGCTGGACCTGCTCAAGCACATCTGGGTCCCCATCGTCGTGCTCGGCGTGCAGGGCACGGCCAGCATGATCCGTATCATGCGCGCGAATCTGCTCGACGAATTGCGCAAGCCGTACGTACTGGCAGCCGAGGCCAGAGGGGTGCGTCCCGCCAGACTGTTGTTCAGGTATCCCGTGCGCCTGGCCCTCAATCCGTTCATCTCAGGGATCGGTTCGCTCTTCCCGCAACTCGTGTCCGGTGGCGCGATCGTCGGCATCATCATGAGCCTGCCCACGGTGGGGCCGCTGATGCTCTCGGCGATGATGAGCGAAGACATGTATCTGGCCGGGTCGATGCTGATGGTGCTGAGCCTGCTCGGCATCATGGGCACGCTGGTCAGCGATCTCCTGCTGCTGTGGCTGGATCCGCGCATCGCCTTTGATGGCGGGAGGCGCTGAGATGTCGAACTCGGCTCCCGTTGTCGGCTCCCTCTCGCAGTGGCAGCTGATCCAACGGGGATTTGGTCGTCACCGCCTGGCTGTGGCCAGCCTCTATCTGCTGAGCACGCTCTACACCGTGGCGCTCTTCTGTGAATTCGTTGCCCCCTACCCCTCACAGTGGAAAGACCTGGCGTATGTGTATTGCCCGCCCCAGCTGCTGCGTTTCGACCTTGAGCACGGCATACACGTATACGGCATGCACAAACACATAGACCCGATCACGCTCAAGAAGGAATACGTGGAAGATTCGTCCGCAGTGATTCCAGTGGGCTTCTTCGTCGACGGCGAGCCGTACCGTCTCTGGGACGTGATACCAGCCACGACCCACCTTTTCGGCATCGAGAGAGAGGGCGTCGAAGCCAACGTGGAAAGACCGACGTTCTTCCTCCTGGGGGCGGACCGGTACGGGCGCGACATCTTTAGCCGCATCGCCTACGGCACGCGGATTTCCCTCTCCGTCGGTCTGGTGGCCATCGTCCTGACCTTGCTTCTGGGTATCGTCATCGGCGGCATTTCCGGGTACGTCGGCGGTCGCTCAGACACTCTGATCCAGCGAGCCATCGAGATCATCAACGCCTTTCCCAAGCTACCCCTGTGGCTTGCTCTGGGTGCAGCCTTACCGGCAGAATGGTCGTCTCTGCAGATTTACTTCGCCATCACACTGGTTCTCAGCCTGTTGGGATGGACCGGTCTGGCACGGGTCGTTCGCGGCAGGCTGCTGTCGTTGCGGGAAGAGGATTATGCCATGGCTGCCCGGCTGCTGGGTGCAAGCCACGCGCGCATCCTGTTTCGTCACCTCGTGCCGGGCTTCACCAGCCACATCATCGTCGTCCTCACCCTCACGGTGCCGGCAATGATTCTGGGAGAGACGTCACTCAGTTTCCTCGGTCTTGGCCTACGGCCGCCAGTCGTCAGCTGGGGCGTGATGTTGCAGGATTGCCTGAACATGGAAGTGGTGGCCAACTACCCCTGGCTGCTACTGCCCCTCCCGTTCATCATCGCAACGGTGCTGTGCTTCAATTTCGTCGGCGACGGCATGCGCGATGCCGCTGATCCGTACTCGGCAAGGTAGCCGTGAGACCTGAGACAGAAGTCGCTGAGATGAACACCGACGACGACAACGTGCTGGAGATCGAGGACCTGCACGTGCATTTCCACACCGAGGAAGGTCAGGTGCGGGCAGTGGACGGTGTCAGCTTCGTGATCCCTCGTGGGAAAGTCATGGCTCTGGTCGGGGAGAGTGGTTGTGGCAAGTCCGTCACCAGTCTGGCCATCCTGAGACTGATCAAGAAGCCGGGCAGCATCGCAGGTGGGACGATTCGTTTCCGACCCCGCGATCAGGACACGTTCGATATCGCCGCCCTGGCGGAGGGAGCGGACCAGCTCTTCCAGCTGCGCGGTGGTTCGATCAGCCTGATCCACCAGGAACCGATGTCGGCCCTGAGTCCCGTGCACACCATCGGCGACCAGATCTGCGAGACCATCCTGCTCCATCAGGATATCGGTCCGGCGGATGCAGAGCGACTCGCCGTAGACCTGCTGGGAAAGGTCGGGATCCCCGACCCCGAGAAAAGGATCTCCCAATATCCTTTCGAACTGAGCGGTGGCATGCGGCAGCGGGCCGTCATCGCCATAGCCCTGGTCTGCAGTCCTGAGATCCTCATCGCCGACGAACCAACAACTGCCCTGGACGTGACCATTCAGGCGCAGATCCTGGATCTGATCAGAGACTACCAGCGCCAGCACGGCACGTCCGCTCTGCTGATTACACACGACCTCGGGGTCGTGGCGCAACTCGCCGACCGTGTCGCGGTGATGTATCTGGGACGCATCGTCGAGGAAGCGGACGTGCGTACAATCATGCGCTCGCCGCAGCATCCGTACACCATGGGACTGTTGCAGTCGCTACCAAGCCTGGTCTCCAGCAAACGGCGCCTGTCGTCGATCGCCGGCAGCGTGCCCTCTCTTGCTGAGCGGCCTGTTGGATGTGCCTTTCATCCCCGCTGTCCGTATGCCAAACCGGGGCTGTGTGACCAGGCCCCCATTCCTGAATTACGTGCCCTTGGCGATAACCACACCGTCGCCTGCACGCGCGCTGAGGAAATTGACGCTGAGCATTCAGCAGGAAACGAGTAAATGGAGGCGGGCGACTAGTCCGCTTCGGGTGTGCTGAGCGGATAGGAACTACAAGAGGCGCTATGGTGAGCGTGGTGCATGCTGGGCAAGTGCTCCGTGGGAGCTGTCGTCAAAACTGAGCCGATCTAGCGCTGATTTCCGGTTGCATGGTACTCGGCTGAGAGATCGGCGGCCCTTCGGCGGCCGCTGCCCACACAGTGGTGCCCTCTTCAGTACCAACCCCTGGAAATAGCACAGCGGTCGGTCAGGCGGCCTCGTCGAATTCAAGCTGGCGACCCAAGTGGGCCCGGGCGATAGGCGGCGCCCGGCAGGGCAGGCCGACGGCGGTGAGAGACACCTGAATCTCATTCGGCTGTGTCAGGGCGGCGATCACCTTCATGTGACCTGAGCAGCTGGGGCAAACGCTGACGTCATATTGGCACACCCGAGCCAAGAGTTTGGCCCAGGAGGGACGGGCGTTGGGATCACGTGAGAAGAAGAGGGATTTCGTTTTCCAGGGGCGCCGAGAAGGTACGCAGATCGTGCCGGGTCACAGTGCGTTGACCGCCACCGAAGAGCCGTCGAGGCGTGATCTCGGTACAGGCTGAGGTCACATCCGGCACGAAGCCACAGGGGAATAGAGGGATGCCGTGACGGTGTATGACCATAACCCAATGAGGAAGACCACTGATGTTGACCAGTATTTCGATTGAGACAGACAAGGACACTCAACAGAACGAATCCAATGATCGCTGGCCTTTCTCCCGCTGACTGGCCCTTCACAGCAGGCGACGAGAACTACAGGAAGGTCGCTCCGACCATGAGACAGTTCATCGAAGACTTGGAGGGCGCATGGGGATCTGCGGCAGATGTGACAAGTCGGTGCATAACTGACATCGAACTGAAGACCTATCCAAGAACCGTCACCCTCGGTGTGCCGGATGATGCTGTGGTCGTCGAAAAAAAACGAGGTGGCGTGGATTGGCGGGACCGGGATGCTCTAGTTCTGCTACCCAACCCCGTTTTTGAGTGCCGCGCTACCACACTTGTGCAACGGGTTCGTCGTCCAATCCATCACGAAAGGTCATCTGAACACATATGCGTATCTCGCTCGTACCGGGGACGGCGACGCGCAACTCAAGGAGGACTTCCTCATGGAGGAGTGGTGGTCCCGCGCATCTGGTTCCGGCATGCTGGCCGCGCGACCAGCCGTCTTCGACTATTCGGGCCGAATCTCGGGGAAGGCCCCCCGAATTCTACCTTCGTGGTAGCGCAGATCCTGCGCCTCAGCGGCGTCCCCCAGCGCCTGCGGTGAGCCCCTGAACAGGCGCAGTTCCGCATCGAGGACACACCTACCCGCCTGCTCTGCTGGAAGCATGTCGAAAACCTCCTCCGCCTCGGTCGCGGCGGCATGCCATGTTCGACTCAGGATTGCGGCATCCGGTGGCTTGCCGTCGAAGGCGAGTTCGGAGATCTCGGCCTGGGTGTAACGTGCCGAACGGCGGGCGTGGTTCAGGATCGCGGCGGGCCCGAAGCCGGGGTCCTTGCCGCAGGCCCCCCACAGCAGGAGCCCGAGGTGCTGCACCTTTTCGTGGGCCGAGATCACGTCGATCCAGTCGCGGGCCTCGAGCCTGCCGACCATGGCCAGGGCTTTGTTGGTAGCCAGGTCGTACGGGTGGAGTGTGAATCCGAAGTCCGGATGCTCGACGAGGGGAAAGAACCTGTAAGCGCTGTCGCGCGCCCACTGCAGGCGCAGGCGGTCGGGACCGAGGCCGACGACGGTCCTCGATGAAGGCCGGCCTTTCGAGGGCGACCTCGACAGTGAACCCTTCGGCCTGCAGGAGATCCCGGTCGTTGTCCCAGGTCACGCGCAGGGCCTCGTCGCTGTCGTGGAAGAGATCGACGTCATCAGACTGGCGCGGTGACGCGAGCACCTCGTTGAGAGCGGCTCCACCGGCGACGTAGCTGTCACCACGACGCCTGCGGCTGTCCGCTAGGAGTCGGCAGACACGTCGCTGTCATCGCCGATCTGTATGAGAAGTGGCAGACCGGCGGTTGAGCGCACGGCCCGACCGACTCAGCCCAGACGCAGGTATGGTTGGCGGGGGTGTGCTCGAAGGTCGGCGATGCCGGGCCGGCACGGGAACATCTGAAGGAGTCGGCAGACCGAGCCTCCGCTCTCGCGCGGGGCAATCCGCCACATCAGTCGGCATGCGTGTGGATGGGCAGCCGGATGGTAAAGGCTGTGCCGCAACCGACCTCACTCCACGCCTCTATCGTGCCGCCAGAACGGGCCACCGTGTTGTAGGCCGTTGACAGCCCGAGGCCGCTGCCGACATCAGCCTTTGTGGTAAAGAAGGGCTCGAAGACACGCCTCTGGGTCTCCTTGTCCATACCGATTCCAGTGTCTGACACAGTCAATGTTGCATAGCCGTCATCATCAGCGAGACAGGTGGAAATCGTGACGGTGCCGCCGTCGGGCATGGCTTCGATGGCGTTCAGTAGCAGATTCAGGATGACGCTGGTTATTCGATCGAGGTCGCCACGGCATTTGGGATGTCACCCAGCTCCGTCACCACCTCAACGGTGATCCCCATCGCTTTCGGGTGGTCTCTCCATCGGGGTTTGGCCCGCTCGACCATCTCTTGAACCTGGCGATTGAGATCCACAGCTTGTTCGGGGTCTTCGTCGGGACGCACAGCATCGCTCAAGCGCTGGACCAGATCCCGAGCCCTCTCCCCTGCGAGCCTGATACTCTCGGCCTCACGCCTGACGACTTCCGGTTCCTCGCTCTTCAGCGCCAGGAACTCGGCGGGCAGGATGACGCTGATCAGCACGTTGTTCAGGTTGTGACTGATGCCCGCAGCCAGTTCGGTAGCGGCGTTCTGCCGTTCTGCGTGAACCAGCTCCGCTTCCAGCTCTTGGCGCTCGACGACGCTCCGCTCCAGCTCGAGGTCTCGCTGCGCAAGCCGCTGCAGATCCCCCATTCGGGTGAAACCCTCGGTCAACACCCGCGAGACGTCCTGCAGGACCTCGATGTCCTCGGGCGAGAATCCATTCGGCTGATCGCTGTTGACCGCGAGGGTTCCCCCTGAGAACGGCACGTCCACCGCCGAACGAGGCCGCCGGCCGAGATCTCTCTCGATCAGGTCGCCATCGCCGTGATGATCCTCCGCCGCCAGGTCCCGTCGATACGCTGTACTTGCCGTGCGCCAGATAGCCGCAATCCTGGCGGCAGCGTCGACCGAATGCATCGTCCAGGTGTGTTTCTCGGGATCGTAGTGACGGACTGACAATGCCTCGCCTGCCTGTTCGACCAGGTTGATGTCACAGTCGCGGTAGACCACGCTGGCGTCGCGCAGCACATGGCCCACGGTGTCCAGCACGCTCGTCAGATCGCCATCATGCTTCATGTTCCACACTTGCTCGCGCACCAGGCTTGCCGCCAACCGGCGCCGCTCTCTCTGGCTGCGCTCAGCGAGATCTCGGAAGCGCTGAAATCCGTCCGAGAGCACCTGGGCGAAACGTTGCAGCTGTGCCACGTTCTCATCGCCGAAGGCATTGGGTAGTCTGCGGTTGATCGCAAGGGTACCCTGAGAGAATGGGACATCGATGAGGGATATGTCGGCCAGGGCGTGGGGGTCTGCGACTCCTGGCCCGGCAACCGTGGTGCAGCCGGCATACCGTGGCTTCCCCGACTTCCAGACCTCGATGACCCACGGATGGGCGGCGGCGTTGTCCTTCGCCTGCGTCTCCTCGAGGCCGCTCGTCGACACGGCCTTCAGGGTGCGGCCGTCCTGCCATTCTCCGATGGACACAAATCCCGTACCCGCGGCATTCACGATCTGGATTGACAGGGGAATGCCCGCCTCAGGTCCTACTCATCTTCTTCATCCTCACCATCCTCCTCCTCCTCTTCCTTCCCGTTCTCCCGTTTGACCTCGAAGTCGTCAAAGGCCGTCGCCGCGTCCGCCTTGGTCCACAGTCCCACCATGCCGGCATCGCCGAAGGTCGAATCCGCCACCACCAGGAGCTCCTCGCCGTCGAACTCAGCTTCGATTCTGTCACCCACATGCTCGATCTCGATCCGATGCCACTCCCCGGGGTCAGCCTTCACTGTGGCCGACTTCAGCATCTTGCGCTTTCCATCCTTCACCGTGTAGACACGAAAGTTGTCCTCGAGCGGATTCCAGCGGGCGATGTAGTAGTTATCGGCGTCCCGGGCTCGCCAGATAGGCCCGCCTCCCTGGTCCTGACTGCCGGCCACGGCTTTCACCATCAACTCGATCTCGAGATCGCCGAAGCTGGTGTGCGGCGCCAGCAGCAGGTTGTAGGTCTGGCCGGAGTTCTCAACGCGGGTGATGGCGACGGCCCGCGACGAACTGGGAGCGGCGGAGTCGGCCACGACCTGCCAGGTGGCGGGTGTGCCCCGACCGGATGTCTCTGCCACCTGCCACCCCGGGGGCAGGGCGCCCACTGCCGCTTTGTCGAAGGACCAGACACGCTCGTCGGTTCCGGTCTCCGCCCAGCTGTTCGAGAACGGGTTCAGCAACAGTGGCACGACGACCACCGCTTTGAGTGCCTGCGGAACTGTATTCATTCAACCCTCCTGTTTGACCACTTCAACCAATCCGTCGAACAGCTGCAATCCCACCTCGAGCAGTTCTGCGTCCGCCAGTTGATGACCCAGTGCCCGGATCGATTTCTCGATGCCCTCCACATCGCGCCGGCCGAACTTGCCGTCCTTCAGGTCGGCGTCGTGGACGATCCGGGCCAGGGGTGTCAGCGCCGCCTCATCCAGGGCGAAGGCCAGCACCAGCGTCTCGAAGGTGCAGTGATCACCATGATGGCCGAATTCGACGCCGAACATGTCGAAGGGCACGTCCTGCTTGCGCAGCTTCGACCCCTCCTTGACGAAGGCGAACCGGGCTTCCGGGTCGATGTATCTCCGGATGAGCCAGGCGGAGGCCAGGCGATCGATGTGCAACCCCTTGCGCGTGACCCAGCGGCGCTTGCGGTAGCCGGAAGCATCCACTTTGGCGATGCGGTGCGGCTCCGGATCGGTCGCCTGGAGCGCTTCACACCGGCGGCAGGCGGCCAGGGCCTCGACCCGACGGGATGCTTCGAAGAAATCGATGGCGGCGATGGTTTCGAGCCGCTGACGGAGACGGGACAGCGTGTCGGCCATGTCGCTGCCGGAATCCTCGCGCATGGCGACTTCCAGACCGCTGAGATCCTCGAGGGCCTCGCCGTACTCGACATCGCGCGCCGCCTGGAAGGCACGGATGATCTCCTCGTCCTGCGCCCCGTCGACGGCGTCGGCAACGAACACCGTCGCCTCGCCTCCCGCATCGAGGATCTCCTGCCGGAGCCACTGCAGATCCTCGACGCATTCCGGCCTGCTGGGCAGGGCGTAGACCGCCTTGCGCACCGAGATGGCGCCAATCTCCTGGAGCCGGCGCCAGACCCTGACTCG
>PVBE012000335.1_pt1 | contig 11266 bp, 10 predicted proteins | sample 1631181 | NCBI WGS metagenome assembly PVBE01 (sample SAMN08397723, study PRJNA350692) | Marine metagenome, whole genome shotgun sequencing project. | isolation source: water | place: Pacific Ocean | collected 2012-04 | reverse complement strand
CTTGCCCTCAGTACATTCGTTTACCGCGAACTGACCCTCAAGTCCCTGGGCGGGCTGTTGCAGGAGGGCGGCCGTTTCGTCGCCCTGCCGCTGATCATGACCGCAGCGGCGGCGGTCTTCGCCTGGCTCCTCGCCTATTACCAGTTTCCACAGGCCATGGTCGGCGTGATGGAGGAGTTCGGCGCCACCCGATACGGCGTGCTGGCCAGCGTGGTGTTCGCCTTTCTCATCCTCGGCTGTTTCCTGGACACGGTTCCCGCCATCATCATGTTCCTGCCCATCGTCCAGGCCCTGGGCGATTCGGCCGGCATCCACCCGGTCCAGATGGGCGTCGTGGTGGTTCTCACCGGCGCCCTGGGATTGGTCACGCCGCCTTATGGCGTGTGCCTTCTGGTGGCATCGAGGATCATCGGCATCCACCCCCGCCAAGCCATGGCCATGACCCTGATGTTCGGCGGCGTCAGTCTGGCCGTCATCATCCTTGCCGTGCTGTTGCCGGAGCTCACGCTGTTCCTGCCGAAACTGTTGATGGCGAAGTTTTTCAAATGATCGATTTCGAGATACCGGAGGAAACCCGGCTACTCGTCGATACCGTGCGCAAGTTTGTCGAGACCGAGGTCCAGCCCCTCGAAGAAGAGGTGGACGCGTTGGGCCACATCCCCCCCGACACATTGGCGGACGTGAAGGGAAAGGCCCAGGCGCTGGGTCTCTACGCCATGAACATGCCGGCCGATGTCGGCGGCGGCGGGCTGAGCGCTATCGACACGTGCTTCGCCGAGGAACAACTGGGAACGACGTCGGACGCCCTGATCCGCCGCGTCTTCGGCCAGGTCTACGACATGCTGCTGGCCTGCGAGGGCCAACAGCGCGAAGATTATCTTTTGCCCACGGTGCGGGGCGACAAGATCTGCGCCATGGCGATCACCGAACCGGGCGCCGGCTCGGACGCGGCCAACATCAGCACCACTGCCGAGGCCGACGGCAGCGCCTTCGTCGTCAACGGGCGCAAGCATTTCATCAGCGACGGCGACATCGCCGACTACGCCATCGTCATGACGCTCACCGACCGCGAAAAGCGCGCCCGGGGCGGCATCACGCTGTTCCTGGTCGACCGCGACACGCCGGGTTTCAGCGTCGGGCGCGTGCAGGCCATGATGGGGCACCGCGGCTATGGTCACGCGGAACTGGTGTTCGAGGACTGCCGGGTCGGCGCCGACAAGATATTGGGCCACCTGGGCGAGGGCTTTCGGCTCATCATGAGCACGATCTCGCGCGTACGCCTCGCCCATATCGGCGCCCGTTCGGTAGGCATGGCGGGCCGCGTGCTCGAACTGGCGCGCAATTACGCCAACGAGCGCCAGCAGTTCGGCCAGCCCATCGGCGAGTTCCAGATGATCCAGCAAATGTTGGCCGACATGGCTACCGACATCTTCGCCACCCGCTCGATGGTCCTGAACACCGCCTGGGAAATCGACCAAGGACACGATCCCAGGGCCAAGCTGTCGATGGTCAAACTGTTCGCATCCGAAATGATGGGCCGGGTCGCCGATCGCGGGCTCCAGATCTTCGGTGGTATGGGATTCAGCAAAGAGATGCCGCTGGAGCGCATTTATCGGGACTGCCGCGTGCTCCGTATATACGACGGCACGTCCGAGATTCACCGCATGCTCATCGCCTGCCAGGTTCTCAAAAACGGACTGCTGCTTTAGGACTTGAACGCCATGAATACTGACTCTGCTAGCCTCCCCAAGATCGGCGACGTAGCCGAATTCCGCAAAACCATGACGGTGGCCGAGCAGGCCCTGTTCACGGGCATCAGCGGCAATATGCATCCCCTCTACGTCAATGAGGTGCACGCCGCCGCCACCGCGGCCGGCGGGCGGCTGGCCTTCGAGCTCGCCGTCGCCGCTTTGGTCTCGACGGCGCTCGCCGAGGTCGGCGGTCCCACCGCCCGGCTCGCCGCCATAGACCTGCGCTTTCCCGCCCCGACCCGGGTTGGCGATACGGTCGCGGCCCGCGCCGAGGTGATAGAGGTCGACGAGACACGCATCCGCTGCTCCGTGAGTTGCGAGCGCGACGGCGGCCCCGTGGTCGCTGAGGGCACGGCGGACCTAGTGCGGGTCGAAAGCCGGTAGGCCGGGCCATGTATCAGGTCAAGACCATCGACGAGATCGATATCGGCAACCGCGCCTCCATCAGCAAGACTGTCACCGAGGCCGACGGGGCACTTTACATCGCCTCGACCGGGGACTTCGGCCCGGTTCACATCGACGACGGCTACGCCGCCGGCACCCGCTTCGAAAAGCGCCTGGCGCCCGGCATCATGGTCGCCGGTATCTGCACCTCGATCCTGACCAGCCATCTGGTCGGCGTCCTCGGTGTTTCCATTGAGGACCGCTTCTGGTTCACGGGCCCCGTCTTCTATGGCGACACCATTACCGCCGAGGTCTGGATCGCCGAGAAAAACCCAGCCGACCGGACGGTGATCTGGGAGGCCAGCGCCCGCAACCAGGACGGTTTGGAAGTCCTCAAGGCCTGGGCGACGCTGAAGTTCCCGCGCCCCAGGCCCCCTAAAGTGACGTGATCAGCTCGGCGGGCTACACCGTCGACGAGGCTGATATCGTCCTCTTTGCCGCCGTCAGCACGGATTTCAGCCGTCTTCACACCGATGCCGCCTACGCCGCCCGGGGCCTGTTCGGCCAAAGGGTCGGCCACGGTCTTCTCGGCATGTGCCTGGCAGAAGGCCTGTTGAGCCGACGGCGCCCTCCGGACGCCATTGCCTTTGCGTGGGAGTGGGAATTCCGGGCGCCGTTTTTCATTGGCGATACGCTCCGCGCCAAAGCCCGCGCCGAGGCGACCGAAGAAGGCGCTGAGTTGAGCGTCGCCAACGAGGCGGTCACCGTCTTCAACCAAAGGAACGAGGTCGTGCAGCGGGGGTGCCATTTGTTGGCCCGGCCGCGAAACGGCGAAGGTCCGGGCTGGGCCGAGAAGGCCCTGAGCGGGCCGGCACCCGGTTTCACGGAGTTCCAGGCGAGCGACGCCGAGCCCATTCCACCTTCGACGACTAGGCAGGAATTCGCCGACGAAACCGGGGTCTTCTTCGAGGATCTGGCGGTGGGCGACGAATTCCACACGCCCAGGTTCACGGTCGGCGACTATGAGGCCAGCGCCTTCGCCGGTCTGACCGGCGAGGCAGGCACTTGGTTTCATGCCGTGCCCGCCGCCCACGCGGCCGGGCTGCGCGACCGCGTCGTCGCCCCTCTCTATGGTCTGGCCCTGGTGGAGGGGCTCAAGTACAGCCTCGCCCCCGACCGCGGCGTCGGCATTCCTATGGCCTCGCTGTCGTGGCGCTGGCGCCAGGCGGCACCCATCTACCCCGGAGACACCTTGTTCGTGGAGGTAACGGTGCAGGGCAAGAGGGCCAGCCGCTCCAAGACCGACCGCGGCGTCGTTGCCCAGGCGATCTCGCTGATTGCAGAAGGCCGCGGCGTCGTGCAGCATGGGCAGCACGTTCAGATGTTCCGTCGCCGCCCGCCGGCGCGGCGGAACCCTTAGGAGGAATAGCCGATGTCCATGCCGGGAATGGAATTGCTACGCGGCGCCATCGACTCCCATGTCCATTGCTGCCCGCACATAAACGGCCGCACCGTCACCGCGTTCGAGGCGGTGCGGGCGGCGGCGGAAGCTGGCCTCGGCGGCCTCGGCCTGATGGACGTCTTCGCCAACAGCTCGGGTCTCGCCGCCCTGGCGATGAGGGAGTTGGGCGACCTCGGCATCGAGGTCTTCGGCGGGATCATCTTGGAGCCCTACGTCGGCGGGCTTTCGACGCGGGCCGTGGAGACCGCCCTCGACATGGGATACGGTCCAGGGACCGGGGCGCGTTTCGTCTCGCTGCCGTGCCATCACACCCGCTTCGTCGCCCAGTCCGAGGGCCGCAGCCCGGCCTATGTGGAGACCTGCCTTGCCATCCCGCCCAAGGGAGCCCTGCCCGATCCCCTGGGCGAGATCATGGAGCGCGTCGCCGAGAGGGACGTCGTCTTCAACACCGGTCATCTGACCGGCGAGGAGTGCGTCCGCGTGGTCGAGGAGGCCGCCAAGAGGGGCGTCCGGCGCATCCTTTGCCCGGCGTCATACTTCACCACCGATGAGGCGCGCGAGGTTGTTGGCCTCGGTGCGTTCGTCGAGTTCGCCTTCTTCGTCATGAGTCACGCCACCCAAGTGGGCACCACCATGATCGATTCTGAGAAGCACTGTTTTTCCCCGGTGACCCTTGATTCGGTGGCCGAGAAAATTCGCGCCGTCGGTCCCGAACACACGGTGGTTTCCAGCGACAGTGGCTCGTTTATCCTTCCGCCGCCCGTCGAGGCTCTGCGCGAGTGGTTGCTGATGATCGAGAGCGAGGGCTTCTCCCGCGATGACATCCACCGCATGGTGGCCGAAAATCCGGCAACGCTGTTCAAGGTGGGCGCGATGAGTGCCGAGCCGTTGCCGTCGGCCGGGTGAGGGAGACGCGCATGGAATTTATTCTCGTCACCGAACCGCGGCCGAAGGTGACCCTCGTCACCCTCAATCGATCGGCCAAGCGCAATGCGCTGAGCATCGCGCTGATGGGCGAACTGGCGTCGGTCCTCGAACGGGCGGCGGCTGATGACGGGGTCCGCTGCGTGGTCATAACCGGAGACGAGATCGCATTTTCCGCTGGCGCCGACATCAACGATCAACTGGAACGCGGGCTCGGTGCGGTGTTCGCCGACGAACGCCTGGACGCCTGGCGCACGGTCGAGCAATTTCAAAAGCCCCTGGTCGCGGCGGTCGAAGGCTATGCCCTTGGGGGCGGCTGCGAACTCGCCCTACTCGCCGATATCGTCATTGCGGGCGAGACGGCGCGCTTCGGCCAACCCGAGATCAATATTGGCATCTTTCCCGGTGACGGCGCCACCCAGCGCCTATCCCGCTGGGTCGGCAAGTCGATGGCCATGAAAATGATCCTCTCGGGCGAGATGATCGATGCGGCCGAGGCCAAGGCGATCGGATTGGTCGCCGAAGTGGCGGCGGCGGGCAAGACGGTTGAACGCGCCCTCGATCTGGCGGCGGTGATCGCCGAGAAAAGTCCCATTGCCCTGCGACTCGCCAAGGAGGCCATATTGACGGCCTTCGAAACGCCCCTTGCCGCCGGCCTTGAATTCGAGCGGCGCAACCTCGCCCTCGCCTTCGATAGCGACGACCAAAAGGAAGGGATGCGGGCCTTCGTCGAAAAACGCAAACCCCGGTTCGGCGGAACCTAGTGTCTCCAACGGAAAAAGTTATCGTCGTCGGCGCCGGCATGGTTGGCGTCTGCGGTGCCGCTTACCTGCAACGCCAAGGGTACGATGTCACCCTAATCGATCGCGGCGCACCGGGCGAGGGCTGTTCGCTCGGCAATTCGGGCGGCTTCGGCGTCGGATTGGTGGCGCCCCTGTCAACACCTGGGCTGCTGCTTCGCCTGCCACGGCTCCTCCTCGATCCCCGCCAGCCCCTGTCGGTGGCGCCCGGCCAATTCGTGCGTCTGCTACCCTGGTTCGTCCGCTTCCTCGCCAACAGCCGGCCCGGGCGCGTGGCGGAGATAGCCGCCGCCCGTCACCAATTGTCAGCCCAGGCCTTCGCCGCCCTCGATCCCCTTCTGGAGGACGCCGACGCACGGCACCTGGTGCGCCGAGACGGCATGTTGTTCGTTTACGAGTCCCGCCGCTCACTGGAGCGCGCCCGCTACGGATGGGACATCGCGCGGCGCTTTGGCGTCAAAGTGCGCGAGATGGACGGCACCGAAGCTCGCGACCTAGAGCCGGCGCTGGGCCCCAATGTCCACCACGGCGTCCTCTTTCCCGACAACGGACATACAACCAACCCCTTACGCCTGGTGCAGGTCCTGGCACGGCGTTTCACCGAGCGCGGCGGCACCCTTTTGCGCGAATCCGCCGTCTCGATCCACGTCGCCGACGACGGCAAACCGCGCGTTGAAACCAGCGCGGGAACCCACGTCACCGACGCGGTCATCCTTGCAGCCGGGGCTTGGTCGAGACGGTTCGCCGCCGCCTTGGGCTGCGACACGCCGGTGGTGGCCGAGCGCGGATATCATGCCATGATCCCGACGCCCGGCGTGGCCCTGCGGGCGCCTGTAACGCTCTCGGACCGCAACGTCGTATTGACCCCTATGGAAGAGGGATTGCGGATCACCGGCATTTCAGAGTTCGCGGCCCTCGACGCCCCACCCAACGACGAACGCGCCGACAGAATCGCGCGTCAGGCCGGCGAGTTTCTGCCCGATCTCGAAACCGCGGGCGTGACGCGCTGGATGGGGCCCAGGCCCTCGACCCCGGATTCCCTGCCCTTGATCGGCCCGGCGCCGCGCCACCGGTCGGTCTACTTCGCCTTCGGGCACAGCCACATGGGCCTCGCCTGGGCCGCCGTCACCGGCAAGGTGATCGCCGAGATGGTCGCCGGCCAGCCGCCGTCGTTGGATTGTGCGCCCTATCGTCCCGATCGCTTCCGATCGGTGTCGTGACGCCCCTGTACCGGGGCCGGGGCTTGGGATAAAAGATGATCGTGGACGAAAGGGAATATCGCAATGGACTTGCTCGCGGGAACCAGGGTCGTTAGCTTCAACCACTTCCTCGTCGGCCCCACGGGCGCCCAGATCCTGGGTGACCTGGGCGCCAACGTCATCGCCGTCGAACCCTTGGGCGGTGCCTTTCAGCGCAACTGGGCGGTGGGCAACCAATTCGTCGATGGCCAAAGCGTCAACCACCTGAGCACGGGGCGCAATAAGCGCAGTATCGCCCTCGACCTCAAGGCACCGGCGGGCCTTGAGGTGGCGCGCAAGCTGGTGCAAGGCGCCGACGTGATGATGGAGAATTTCCGCCCCGGCACCATGGAGAAGTTGGGCTTGGGATACGAGGACATGGCGGCCATCAACCCGGGCATCATCTATGCATCGGCCACCGGTTTTGGGATCGACGGGCCGTACCGCGACCGGCCGGGACAGGACCTCCTGCTCCAGGCCCTCTCGGGCCTCGCGGCGCGTACCGGAAACGCGGACGGACCGCCGACCCCGGCCGGACCGACGGTGGTCGACCAGCACGCCGCCGCCCTTTACGCCATGGGGATCATGGCCGCCTTACTTGGGCGGCAGAAGACGGGCCAGGGCCGGCGGGTCGACGTCAACCTGCTTGCCGCGGCGCTGGATATCCAGTTCGAATCCCTGACCTGCCATCTCAACGGCGGGCGCTCCGAGACGTCCCGCGGTCCCGGCAACCTGGCGGCATGGTTCAGTCCAGCGCCTTACGGCATCTACGCCACCAAGGATGGTCATGTCGCCCTTTCCATGACGCCGCTCGAAGTCCTGGCCAAGGCGCTCGACCTGCCCGGACTGGCCAAGATTCCCGAGGCCGAGGCCTTCACCCGGCGCGCTGAAATCGTCGACCAGGTACGCGAGGCCATGAAGGCGCGCGAGACGGCCCAGTGGCTCGGTATCCTCCAAGACCACAAGGTGTGGCATGCCGAGGTTCAGGATTACGACGCGGTCATGACCGACCCCCAGGTCCTTCACAACGGCACCATCCAGACCGTGGCGGGGGCGACCGGGGTGCCCATCTCGCTGGTCATGCACCCGGTCAAATATGACGGCGAGACGCCGGCGGTGCGCCTGGCGCCCCAGCCGCTCGGCGCCCAGACTCGGGAAATCCTTGGCGAACTCGGCTACGGCGAGGACCGAATCCGCGACTTCGAGGCCACGGATGTGGTGCGATCCCACGGCGCCGAGGCCGAGTGAGCAGGGAAGGCCGACGCCGATGCTGATCAAGATGCGCGTGGTGAGTTTCTGCCACTATTTACAGGGGCCGGCCTGCACCCAGTACCTGGCCGACATGGGTGCCGACGTGATCAAGGTGGAGCCGCCGCAAGGGGCCTTCGAGCGCCACTGGTCGGGTGGTAAGTCCTACGTCAACGGGGTCAGCGCCTTCCTGATGAGCGCCAACCGCAACAAGCGCAGCCTGGCCATCGACCTCAAGCAGCCGGAAGGGCCGGAGATCGCGCTACGCCTGATCGAGGGTGCCGACGTGATCGTCGAGAACTTTCGCCCCGGCGTTATGGATCGCCTGGGCCTCGGTTACGAAACCGTGGCGGCCCGCAAGCCCGACGTCATCTACGTCTCCGCGACCGGCCTTGGCGCCACCGGCCCGGCCCGCGACCGCCCTGGTCAGGACCTCCTGATGCAGGCGCGCGCGGGTCTGATGGCGGTCACCGGCAATCATGAAACGGGTCCCGTGGCGGTCGGGGCGGCGGTGGTGGATCAACATGGCGGCGCGCTCATGGCCATGGGGATCCTGGGCGCCTTTGTGAAGCGGTTGACGACAGGAGAAGGGACGCGGATCGAGGCCGACCTCTTCAGCTCCGCCATCGACCTTCAGACCGAAGCCCTGACCAAGTACCTGGCGCGGCCGGCCGGCCGCAGCGTCCTGGAACGCGACCGGCACGTCGGAAGTTGGTATCACGACGCGCCCTACGGCGTTTATCGGCTGGCCGACGGTCATATTGCGCTGTCTATGAACGACCCCGTCAAGCTGGCTACGGCGCTCGACAGTTCCCGGCTGGCGGCCCTCAACGGCATCGACCGCTACGACGAGCGCGACCGTTACGCGCGGGTCGTGGCCGAGGAACTGGCGCCGCGCCGGTTCGCCGACGTGGCCCATGCATTTGACGAGAATGGCATCTGGTACGAACGGGTCCAGGACTACGACGACCTTAGCAACGACCCCCAAGCCCTCCACAACCAAGTTTTTCGTGAGATCGAGGTCAAAGGCGGCACCGCCACCCTGGTCAACCACCCGCTGCGCTATGATGGGAAGATACCCCAATACAAGGAAATACCCTTCGAGGTGGGACAGCACAGCCGGGAAGTCCTAACCGAACTGGGCTACGGCGAGGCCGATATCGACAGACTGCTCGAGGCCAAGGTGATCTTCGCGCCCGACGGCGACTGAGCCTATCCTCGGGGCGAGGTTAGAAGCCGCCGACCTCGCCACGCTTGACGTAGCGGCCGTGGCCGGACCGCCCCAACCATTCGTCCCCGTCCACGACCTTGGATCCGCGCGACCACACCTTTTTGACCCGACCGCGGACCTTGCGTCCTTCGAACAGAGTGTAATCCGCGCGGCTGTGATGAGTATCGGCCGACATGACGAACTCCTCGTCGGGATCGAAGAGCACGATATCGGCGTCGCTGCCGACCGCGATGGTGCCCTTGCGGGGGAAGAGGCCGAAAATCTTGGCCGGCGCCGTGGCGGTAAGCTGGACGAAACGGTTGAGTGACATTCGCTGACCGTGCACGCCGCCGTCGAAGACCATCGACATGCGGGACTCGACCCCGGGGGCGCCGTTGGGAATTTTTGAGAAGTCGTCCTTGCCGCGGGATTTTTGGTTTTCGAGCCCCAGGTGGCCTTCGCGGAAGCAAAACGGGCAGTGATCGGTCGAGATGACCTGCAGGTCGTCGAACTTGAGGGCCTGCCAAAGGTGTTCTTGGTCCTCTTTCTCACGCAGCGGCGGGGTCATGACGTACTTGGCGATCTCAAAGCTTTCGTCGGCGTAGAGCGAACGGTCGAGAAAAAGGTAATGAGGGCAGGTCTCGGCAAACACCGGGATGCGCAGGTCACGCGCCTCGATCACGTTCTTCAGGGCTTGGCGACACGAGAGATGGACGAAGTAGACCGGCGCCTCCGCCAGCTCGGCAAGCTTGATGCCGCGATGGGTCGCCTCGCCTTCCATGAGCGCCGGGCGGGTCAGTTCGTGGTATTTGGGTGCCGTGTGCCCCGCGTCCAGCGCCTCGCGGATAAGCTGCTCGATGACCAGGCCGTTCTCGGCGTGGAGCGTGATCATGCCGCCGTGTTGGCCGACCAGGCGCATGGCGCGGAAGATGGCCGCGTCGTCCACCATGACGACGCCCGGATAGGCCATGAACATTTTGAAGCTGGTCACCCCTTCGTGGCGGATCAGGTCCTTCATGTCGGCCAAGGTCTGATCGTTGACGTCGGTCGTGATGATGTGCAGGCCAAAGTCGATCCCTGCCTGAGGCTCGGCTCGTTCCAAGGTCCGGCCCAGCGCCTCGGGCAGTCGCTCGCCTTGGCTCTGCATGGCGAAATCGACAATGGTGGTGGTGCCGCCAAAGGCCGCCGCCTTGGTGCCACTCTCGTAAGTATCCACGGTGGTGGCGTCGCCGAACGTATTCTCCATGTGGGTGTGCACGTCTACCCCACCGGGCAGTACCAACTTGCCGTCCGCATCGACGGTCTCGACATCGTTGCCCACGTTCAGATCTTCGCCGATTTGCACGATGCGGCCGTCGCGGCACAGGATGTCGGCGCGGTAATCGTCGACCGCCGTGACGACGCGGCCGTTTCGAATCAGCACTCCGCTCATTGCCTGCCCTCCCCTCGCTTGGTGATGCCCGAAGCCAGCCTGATCGACGTGCTCCAAACTGTCAACGCCAGCCGCCCGGCAATCGCCGTACAATGCGGCGACTCGAAAAAGCCCCGGTGCACTGTCAGAGCAAAATTCTGAATACCTCAAGAGGGCGTCGAGACACCTATCTGGATCCCCAAAAGTTCGGCAAAATCAACGGGCACAAATTTTGAATCCGATCCTCGGGCAAAGTAATCGATTTTACTCTGACAACGCCATTTGAACTATTCCTGTTTCTCGGTTTAAATTCTCTGTTTGGTTTTAAAATTTCCCTGTTTCGTTGCGTAGGGAATTTTCCGAAAACGGACGGGATTATCAGATGGTTAGACGGCTAGATCGGCCCGAAATGCCCTCATTTTCACGAAAATTCCCTGTATTTTCCCTGTTTAACAGGGAATCCGGCGGAGACGAGTTCGCTGCAGACTGCCGGCACCACCACCCAGCCTGGGTGTTTCCAGACACCAATCCATGTCCGGAGATAAATGGCGAGTTTCCGCGGGTTTCTGGCTGCATTCCCATGGCAATCGTTGCAGAGAGACGGTCTCCAAAGCCCATTTGGGGCAATATCGGGAGAAAGTCTCTGTTTGGCATTTCGTGACACCAAACCATGGCGGGTTTTGGCGTAATTCAGCCGATAAAAAGGAGATTGGTCATTTTCTTTGCCATGGGAAAAGCTCCTCTCAATTTCGGATCAGAATATCCGGCACTCGTCCTGCACAGGACACCAAATCACCGTCGAAGTTACTAAAGCACTCGTATCTATATAATAAAGGGG
>PVBE011074257.1_pt1 | contig 11266 bp, 8 predicted proteins | sample 1631181 | NCBI WGS metagenome assembly PVBE01 (sample SAMN08397723, study PRJNA350692) | Marine metagenome, whole genome shotgun sequencing project. | isolation source: water | place: Pacific Ocean | collected 2012-04 | reverse complement strand
CTCTTGGGCCTGGTAGGCGAAGAGGCACTCGGCTTCGTCGGCTCGATCATTTCGGCCACGATTGGTGCCGTGTTCCTGCTCTGGGTCGTCGGCAAGATCCAGAAGTCCTGAGATGCTCTTCGCCGATTCCGGGTCGACGAGGGATCTGCTGATCGGACGCCGCGAAAACGCAGTTCGAATTTCCGACCGGCTCAGTCGCTCTCGCTCTTCTCATCGATCAGCGTCGGATCCATCCCGTTGGCGATCATCTCCATGCGCTGTTGGTGATGGTGGTTGGCCTTGACGATGGACCGGACGGTCCCGCCCAGAATCGCGGCGATGGCAATCCAGGCGAACCAGGGAAGGCTTCTCAAGACGTCGGTGAAGGTCTCCATCTTCTAAGTCTCCGCGATGCAGGCCCCTGAGCGAACCGCCTTTCCATCCACGGTACAGCATGGTCCGGGGCCGAGCCCCCGACAATCGTAGTCCGAAGCACCCCGTACCGGCGATTTCGCCCCGGACCCCGGCCCGCTGAGACGCGCCGCCGCGCTAGCCTCCGGGCGTGTCGAATCCCACGCCGTCGCTTCCGCCCGTCGCACGCCGCTTCGTCGAGGCCAACGGGATCCGATTCGGGGTGACGACCTGTGAGCACGAGGCGCGGGGCGGCCGGCTGGCCCTGCTGCTTCACGGCTTCCCGGAGTGCTGGCGCTCCTGGTCGCACCAGATCCCGGCGCTTGCCGAACTCGGCTACCGCGTCTGGGCCCCGGACCTGCGCGCCTACGGCGAGAGTGACTGCCCGCAGCGGGTCGCGGACTACGCGATGGAAACGCTCGTCGAAGACGTCGCCGGCCTGATCGAAGCGTCCGAGGCCGATTCGGTCACTCTCGTCGGCCACGACTGGGGGGCAATCATCGCCTGGGCGTTCGCGATGCGCAGGCTACGCCCGCTCGAACGACTCGTCATCATGAACGTGCCCCACCCGGGCGCGGCGACCAAGAATTTCAACTGGCGCCAGCTCCTGCGCTCCTGGTACATGATCTTCTTCCAGCTTCCCCGCCTGCCCGAGGCGCTGATCCGCGCCCGCGGAGCCCGGGCCTTCGCGGAGGCCATTCGAAACGGAATGCGAAACCCCGGGAATGTCGACGATGAAACCGTGGAACTCGTCGCCGCCAACGTGGGAAACCCAGCGCGCCTGACGGGCATGCTCCACTACTACCGGGCGCTGATTCGCGGCGGGGGCGCCCGGCGCCAATCCCGCCTGGGCTTCCCGGAGATCGAGACACCGACGCTCATGCTCTGGGGCGTGAACGACCTGGCCCTCACGGTGGAAACGACCTTTGCGACCCACCGCTACGTGCGCGACCTGACCCTGCGTTACCTCCCCGAGGCAAGCCACTTCGTGCAGCAGGATGCGCCCGTCCTGGTGAATCGCCTGCTCGGCGCCTTTCTGCGCGGTGAACCCGTGCCCGAACAGGGCGAAGCCGAGGGCGTCCGGGTAGCGACGCGGGTCTGACCGTCGCATTTTCGTCCTCGCAGCCCGGGCACCACCCGCACTCACCCGCGATCGGAAATTTCGCTCGGGATCGAGCGGGGGCCCCAGCGCACGATCTTGAGATCCAGGACGAAAATGGCATACAGGATCGGGACGAGTAGCAGCTCGATGAAGGTCGCGAGCGACAGCCCTCCGATCTGCGCGTAGCAGAGCGGCTGCCAGAGCGGCCCGCCGTGGACGGCGAGCGGAACCAGGGCGAGCACGGTCGCGCCCACCGTAATCATCACCGGCCGCAGGCGCTCGAGGCCGGCGTCGAGGAGGGCTTGCCGGACCGGCACGCCTTCTTCACGCATTTCCTCCACGAAATCGAACAGGACGATCACGTGACTCACGATGACGCCGACCAGGCTCGCGATGCCCAGGAAAGCCATGAAGCCAAACGGGACGCCCATGACCTGGAGGGCTACGAGTGCACCGACGATCCCGTAGGGCACGGCCGCGAAGACGAGAATCGGCTTTATTGCGCTGTTGAACTGGACGACCAGCGCCAAGAAGATGGCTGCAACGGAGATCAACATGATGACGGAGAGCTGCTGGAATCCCGTTTCCTGTTGAGCGATTTCGCCAGCCATCTGGATCTTGTACCCGGGCGGGAGGGAGCGCTGGAGCTCCTTGACCTCATCGGCGACCGACTTCAGCACCTCCGACGTGAGCACGCCCGGCTGCGGGTAGGCGATCACGGTAATGGTCCGGAACTGCTCCCGCCGAAAGAAGCGCTGCGTCGTGAGCCGGTAGTCCAGTTGGGCGACTTCCAGGAGCGGAACCTTGTTCCTGTTCTGTGTCGAGTAGACGTACAGGTTCTGGAGATCCGCCAGTGTGCCTCGCTCCTCCATCCGCAGGCGCACCACGATCGGGATCTGTTTGTCTCCACGCAGGATGCTGCCGACCTCGGTCCCGGACACCGCGCCAGCGACCGACTGCGCGACGTCGGCATTCGTGACCCCGGCTTCGTTGGCCCGATCCGGGTCGACCTGGACCTTTACGCGAAAGCTCTCGGTCAACCAATCGTCATATACGTTTCCCACGCCCGGAGCACCGCGCAGGATTGCCTGGGTTTTTTCGGAAATCGAACGCAGCGTCTGAATGTCCGTATCTTCGGATGCAGAAGTCAAATCGGCGCGGCCGGAAATCTCGACCGCGATCGGATGCGCCACCGGGTTCGTCGAGAGCTGGCGAACCTGCACGATGGCCCCTGGAATGCGAGCAGTGACGGCACGCTGCAGTGGTCCGACCAGAGCAGGCGTGAATTCCTTGTCGTAGACCTCGAGCAGGAGCTCGGCATAGTTGTTTTGCGGAAGATCCGGGGTCACCGTGCTCCAGAACCGGGGACCGCCGCTTCCGACGAAGCTCGTGATCGATTTCAAGACCTTCGTGCGATCGCTGCCGGAGCCCTGCCCTTCTCCGTACTTCGCGGCGATCTCTCGAACGATTTTCTCGACCTCGACGGCCGCCCTGTTGGTGGCGCCCACGGTCGCATCGCTCGGGAGCAACACGTCGATGTACGAAAGGTATTGCACGTCCTTGGGAAAGAACGCCGTGGAGAGTGTCGATCCCCAGCCGAAACCCAGGACGATGACGAGCAGAGACAGGCCGAACACGCGCTTGCGTCGGTCCACGCCCATTGCCGCGATGCGGTAGTAGCGACCCGTGAACCCCTGCGAGCGCCGCTGTTCGAGCGCCTGCTCCCCGGAACTCGGACGCAGCAGGTAGTAACCGAGCAGCGGCACGAACGTCATCGACACCACACGCGAACAGATCAGCGTCGTCGCCATGACGATCGGAAGGCTGCGCAGGAAGTCGCCGGTGTTTCCGCTGAGAAGCAGGAAAGGGAGATAGGCAACGATGTTCGTGATGGTCGCGAACAGAATCGCCCCGGCGAGCTTGGTGGGGCCCAACCATGCCGCGACCTCGCGTGGATGACCCGCCGCCAGGGAACGCTTGATCGAGTCGCCCGCCACGACCGGGTCATCGACGAGAAGCCCGAGGGCGATGATGAGTGTCGCGATCGAAACCTGCTGAAGCTCGACACCGAGCGCTGCGATGATGCCGAAGGTCATGGCCAGGGTGAGGGGCATCGAGATCGACATCAGGAGCGCGGCGCGCCACTCCCGGAAGCCGATCCATGCGACGATCACCACGAGGATGATCGCCTCGTAGAGAGCAGTCATGAAGAGGTCGATGCTCTCGCGAACCTGGCGGGGCTGATCCGACGTCCGGCCCAGAATGAGTCCGTCCGGCAGCCGACCTTCCAACAGCTCGAGGGCGGCGTCCACGTTTTCACCAAAGTCGCCGATCTGCTGGCCGTCACGCATATCGATGGCGAGTGTGATCGCGGGGCTGCGGTGCCAGCGCTCGCCGGCATCCCGGTGGGTGTAGAAATTCAGGAAGCGAGGCGGGCTTTGGTAGCCGGGTACGATCTCGACGAGGTCACGTAGGTACACGGGTGCCTTGTCGTTCGTAAACGCGATTGCCACGCCACCGATCTGGGAGGCTTTCGTGAAGGCACCGGAGGGCTCGAGAAAGAGTTGGACGTCCCCCGCCTCGACCATGCCGGCCCCGGCGGTGATGTTGCGTGCGGCCAGGGCGTTCTTGAGGTTCGAGGGCTCGAGGCCATAGGAGGCGAACTGGTCCTGCGAGTAAGCGAGCCAGATCTGCTCTGGAAGAACGCCAACCCGCTGAATCCGCGAAACCTCCGGCACGCTCGCTAGGGTGCGGCTGATCAGTGCGGTCGCATCGTCGAGCTGAGCGTAGCTGTAGCGAGGACCCGCAACCGCGGCGAGCTCTTCGAACGTACGTCCCGGATCGCGCACGACAATGGGGAGCCAGGCGTCGGGGTGGATCTCGTTGGAGCTCAGCCGAAGCCGCCCCAGTCTCTCTGCCTCCTGGAGGAGCGCTTGCTGACTGTTCGGACCGACCGAAGCGTCGAAGCCCACGAACCCGCTGCCCTGGAGAGGGCGAACGTTCCGTACCACACCCTTGGCGGACAGCGCGTCTGCAACGACGTCTCGCAGCTGCAGCGTCATGCGGGAACTCACCTTGCGGGGAAATGCCATCACGAAGGCGGCGCGATCGCCCCGCTCGCCCAGCGGCAGCATCGCCCGCTCCGCTCGGATCGCCGCCTCGATGTCACGCGCGCGCAGCCGCACCTGGATTTCGTTCTCCGGCGGGCTTGCCACAGTCAACATCAGCGCGGCCGTCTCTCCCGCGTGGCTGTTGAACTGGATGGGACCCGCGCCGTCCGGAAGGTTCGAGTTCAGCGCGTCCAGGGCGAGGTTGATCTCGTTGAAGGGTTGGACCGGATCCCCCACATTCTCCGCGAGCTGCACCCGGACCAGCGCCAGGCCTGGGAGGCTGAGCGACATCAAGGCGTATTTGCTCCCGGGCTCGGGCTGGTGCAGCGACGCGCTCGCTGCGACCGTCTGCTCGATCGGCCGCGTGACCAATTGCTCGACCTTCTCCGCCGAGACGCCGGGCCACGGACACTTCACCAGCGCGATCCGCACCGGGATGCTTGGATCCTTGCTCTTGGGCATCGTGCTGTAGCCGTAGAAGCCCCATCCGAGCACCGCGAAGAGCAGCACCCACGCAATCGACCGGTTCTCGGTACAGAACCGCGCCAGGTTGTGCGTGTTTCGAATGTGGTCTTCGTCCGACCGTCGGGCCATGGCGTCTACTCGTACGATTTCTCAGGGAATGACGCGGACCGGCTTGCCATCAACGACGCGCGTGGCGCCGTTTGCAATCACACGCTCACCGGGAACTACTCCTGCGACGACGGAGATCTCGTCGCCGCGCACCAGTCCGAGTTCGACCCGCTGCACCTTCGCGATGCTCTGTCCCTCCTTTTCGACGAGGGTGTACACCGCGTACCCTTCGGGATCGCTGGGGTCGCGAACGATCGCCTCGAGCGGAAGGACAGCCGACGCCTTCTGCTCCGTGGGGAGGACGAGCGATCCGATCATCCCGATCTTGAGCTCGTCGTTCGGGTTGGGAAGCGTGACCTCCGCCTGAAAGACCCGGCTCTGGGAATCTGCCGCCGGTGAAACCGCCGTCACGCGGCCGCGGAACGTCCGGTTGGGAAACGACTCCGTCCGCAACGACAAAGCGGTACCGATCCGCACATCCTTCAAGATGAGATCGGGAACGCCGAAGACCGCCTTCACGGATGAGACGTCGGCCAGTGTGAACGCCTGAACCTGCGAGTCGACGAGCTGCCCGACCTCGATTTTGCGCTGCAGGATCACGCCGTCCCAGGACGCCGCGAGCGTGCAGTATTCAAGCGCGAGTTCGGCCTCGTCGAGCTGCGAGCGGGCGCTCTGAACTTGTGCGAGCGCTGTCTGGTATTCCTTGCGGGCGGTGTCGTACTCGGGCGCGGTGACACTCTTGGTCTCGAACAAGATGGACGAACGTTTGAAATCCGCCTTGCCCTTCTCGAGTGCAGCGAGAGCCACCGAGACCTGCGCCGCGGCCGCCCTCACCTTGTCCTGGTACTCGCTCTCATCGATCCGAGCCAGCAGCGTGCCGCCGGCAACGAAGTCGCCCTGCTGGATCTCGCGGATTGCACCGTTGGGTTCCTCGAAGAGAAGGATCTCCTTTACCTGCCCGCTCGACTGAAACGAGAGCGGCACCTGGGCGCGCGCCTCGATGCTGGCCGAGTAACGCAGGCCCTGTCCGCCCGAGGCGACCTGGACTTCGACGACGCGCACCGGAGTCGGCGGCTGCGCCGGCGGGTCCCCGTGGCCGCAGCTCGCGAGTGCGGGCACGGCCGCGAGCAGGATCACCCCATACGCCCCTGTTCGGCCCACCTACTCCTCCCCCATCGCTTTCTCGAGATCGGACTGGCTCGTCCAGACGCCGAGCTTCGCCCCCTCCACGTCGCGTCTTGCTTTGGCCAGGTCCGCCTCGGCCTCGAGAACGTCTTCGACGAGGGCAGACTCCTGGCGATACTTGTTCTCGACGATACGGAGCTTCTCGCGAGCCGCCTCCTCGGCCAGCAGGGCGACCGGAACGCCCGCTTCGGCCTGTCGAAGGGAACGAATCTTCCTGTTGACGTCGAGGCGAACCTGGTCCTGGGCCTCGCGAATCTCGTTCCTCGCCTTCCGCAGCTCCACGTTCTTCGCGGCGACCTCGTGGGAGCGTTTCCCCCAGTCCCAGATGTCCCAGCTCGCGAACAGACCCACCGTACCGATGTTCTGGGGAACGAATTCCGACCCGAAGGGCGAGGTGTATCGCACTTCGACGCTCACTTCGGGAATGTATTCGGCTTTCTTGATCTTCACTTCGAGCTCGGCCTGCTTCTCCCTGAGCTTCGCATTCTTGACGATCGGGCGCTGAGCGAGCGCCTCGACCTCGGCGCCCAGTTGATTGATCTCGAGCAGGGCCGGGTCGGGCATCGGGCTCACACGGAACCGTGTCTCGATTTCCCGCCCAAGGAGGATGTTCATCTCTTCCCGCTGCGACGCTAGCGAATCGCGCTCGAACAGGGCGCGCTGCTCGGCACGCGCAAGCTCGGTACGAACGGACAGCAGGTCCGAATCCAGTGCGCGCTGCTGCTCCACGTTTCGCGAGACCAGCCCCGCCAAAGCCCTTCGGTAGGCGATGCTCGCTTCCGTGGCGGCCAGGGATGCCTCGCTCCGGAGGATGGAGTAGTAGAGATCCTTCACGTCTTTGGCGATCCGTTGTCGCGTGGACCGGAGCTGCTGCGTGGCCTGGCCTTCGACCACCTCGTGTTTATCGACCCCGAGCGCCAGGCGGTACTGTTGCGACAGGGGCAGGACCATGCTTGCCGTGACCAGCGTCGTGAAATCATTCGCGGACGCGATCTTGGTCTCGATGGGCGGAAGCTCGAAGGTATTGCCGGCCACCGTGACGCTGCCCAAGGAGCCCTCGGAAAACGTGAAGTCCTCATTCGTGAAGTTGTAGGACTCGTACACTCCGACATCGATCTGCGGGAGGCGCATCGCCTTGATCACCGCCACCCCATTGGCCGCCTTGGCGACATCGAGCCCCGCGTTCTTGACGTCCCGGTTGTGGCCAAATGCACGGCCAAGCGCCTCGTCCAGCGTCAACAGCGGCGCGTCGAGATCGCCTTGTGCTCCCGCAATCATCGGGAGAGCCATCATCACCAGAACCAGAAATACCCGCTGCATCCCAGAATACCTCCCAGCGCGGCGCCGTAGCCGCCCAAGTATCGAACTCTATCGCTTGCGGGGAACATCCAGTGCGGCTGCGACCGGCAGCCCACGTCAATCGAAGAGTTCAGCGCGCCGCCGCGCGGGCAACCCTGGCGATCGGCGCCGGGCCCGACGCGGAAGCCGCGCTCTTCGGAACTCCTACTCGAAACCCCTGGAACCCGAACGACACCGTGTTCACCGCAAAGAGGACCTCCCACCGGCTTCGGAACCTACGTGGGCAAGTGCAGCCGCGGTGAGCGAGGCAAGGGGCACGACCCGCGTAGCCACTTCTGGAACCGGCTGCTCCCCGAGCCGCGCGAAGCGAAACGCCATGAGACCACGCCGGTGGCCCAACGTCGCGATCCAGTTGGGGAGCCCCGGGTCTTGCTCGGCAACGACAATCGTCACCGAGCCATCCTCCGCAGGCGTAGCCGAAAAATTATTGATCGACACCGGCGCCACGCGCCAATCGAAACTTTCCATCCAGATGTTCATCGGAAGAAAGCCCCAGTACGGGACGTCCGGCGGCACGAACCGCAGCAGGAGGGCCTCGTCGGCCGAAATCTCCCAGCCGCCTTCCAGGTAGGTCATCTCGGCAGGCGTCAGCAGGTCTCCCTCGTCCGGCAGCAGTCCCAGTCGATTCGGACCGAGGCGTTCCAGCACGCCGGGGTACCAGCCACCCCAGATCTTGACCGTCTCAACGAGAAAGGCGCCTGTCCCGATCAACCCTCGGGCGAGGTCGGCCTGGGCCAGCGGCGCCGTGGCCGGTTCTTCATCGATCAACTCGATTTCCAGCGGCAGGGGATCGCTCTGCTGCGGGGACGAGAAGTAGCGCCGAACCAGGACGTTCTCCGCGTCGTCTTCGAGACGGATCCAGTTGCCGGGATGCGGTTGCGCGCTGAGCGTGACCTCGAAGCTGCCGTCGTCATCCAGGATCAGGTCGCTCTCGTCCAGGTATCCGACGAGGCGGCGCTTGGCATTCTCGTCGTCGAAGCTGAGGCCTCCTCCGTAGACGCCGAATTCGATCAGCGCGGTCGCTACCCTGTCGTTGGACCAGCGCCCACGGATCCGGTAGCTGCGGTTCCCGTCGATCGCCGAAGCGTGGTAGAGCTGGTCCGGGTTGTCACCTGCAAACTTCCGGTGCGCGGACTGGAGACGATAGAAATCGGGTACGTCGGGCTGGCCGTATTCCAGGAAACGATCGAAGCCGAGGCCAACCGTCCGCGAGAGCAAGCGGTAGCCTTCGCGCCGCTCGAGATCGTCGCGCGAGAACGTCTCCACCAACAGGGCTGCCTCGGACATCGAGTCCCCGAGGCAGATAGGAAGTTCAAGCTGCGTTTTCCTTGGGTCCGATAAGTAGACATTCTGTCAAATAGGGGCCGGGAACAGGAGGTCGAGATCGCGATCGACGATGAGGATCGGCACCGCGAGATAGCTCGCCAGCTGGCGCATGAGAACGATCTCGATCGAGCGCTGGCCCATCGCCGCCACCGGTTCCAGTACACGGCGACGCTACCACTTCCCGCACCAACGGATCGAGAAGAATCCGCGGCGGCGTGCTCCGCTCGAATACGCCACCTGAGGGTCCGCAGGGTCGAAGACGCCCACGAGATTTGTCGTTCGGGAGTGTCTTCGACGGCTGTCCGTTGGGTCCGACCTAGCTGCCTGCGCGCTTCTTGCGCGCCCGCTCCAGGTTGCGGATCGCCGACGCGAGACCGGGACGGACCTCGAGGGCGGCCTCGTAGGCCGCGATCGCGCGGTAGAGCCTGCCGGCCGCTTCCCACGCCTGACCGAGCAGGTTCTTGCCGATGGCGTTTCGCGGACCCACGGCGATGGCGCGTTCGTGGTACGGAACGGCCTCGAGCGGTCGGCCTGCGAGCTGGTGGAGACGACCCAGGTTGTTCAGGTACCTGGGATTCTGGGGCTCGACCTCGATCGCCAGCTCGAAGTGCTGCTGCGCCGGTTGGACACGCTGTGCGACCAGTAGCGCCACGGCCAGGTTGTGGTGGGTCACTCCGCTCTCGGGCGAGATCTCCACACCGCGCGTGAACAGGGCGATCGAGTCGTGCCAGTGGTGCAGCTGCTGACGTGCCACGCTACCGAACGCCAGCAGGGCGGCGAGTGAGGTCACCACAGCGGCGCGACGCCACGCGTCGCCGCGCTCGGCGAGCATCCCGGCGCTCCAGGCGACGATCACGTAGATCCCCATCAGGGGCACGTAGGCGTAGCGCTCGGCGTAGGCCTGGTGGCCCACCTGGACGAGACCGGTCACGGGCAACAGGGTCACGCCATACCAGAGCCAGCCGGTGCGCATCCAGGGGCGACTCCAGCGACCCAGCAGCAACCAGCAGAGCGCGGCAAGCGCGAGGCAGGCACCGAGAACACGCGCAGGACCGAGTGGGCGGCCTCCCGTGATCTCGAGGTACGGATGGGGATGCATGACGGCCAGACCCGAGGGCCACACCGCGAGCTCGAGATAGCGAAGGGCCGACGACGCCGCATTCGCCAGGCGCAGTTCGACCGGCGCGGGGTCGAACCCGAGGCCCATCGCATTGCGCTGCACGTAAAGCGTGATGAGGCAGCTCACGGCAACCACGCCGAACAGCGGCCACTTCTCGATGACGCCTTCCCGGGTATCCCTCATGTCGCGCCAGCGCTCGAGAGGCCACGCGTCCAGCAGGAGCAGTGTCAGCGGTAGCGACACCAGCATCGACTTTGACATGAGGCCCAGCGCCAGCAGCAGCGTCGTGAGCGCCATGCGGTACGCACCCCCCTGGCGCGTCCAAGCGACGTAGGCCCACGTCGTAAGCAGCCAGAACGTTGTGCTGAGCACACCCTTCCGCTCCGAGACCCAGGCGACGTTCTCGACGTGGACTGGATGGAGCGCGAAGAGCGCAGCGACGAGCAGGCTTCGCCAGAAGGAGCCGGTGAGCCAGCGCAGTCCGAAGAAGAGCAGCAGCGCGTTTGCCAAATGCAGCAGTAGGTTGGTGGCGTGGTGGCCGGCGGGGTCGAGGCCGAAGAGCGTGACGTCGAGCAGGTGGGAGAGCCGCGTCGAAGGAAACCAGTTCGCGGCCTGGGTGCTTGTAAAGGCCCACGCCAGACCGCGTGCGCTCAGACCGTGGGCCGCTTTCGCGTTGTTGCTGACGATGATGGGATCGTCGTAGTTGACGAATTCGAACCCGAGGACGGGAGCGTAGACGGCCAGGGTTGCGACGGTCAGCAATGCACCCGCGATCCACCCACGCCGCATTGCGACCCACGATACCACCTGGCGGGTATGGATGCGGTCGACGAAGAGCGTCGAACGGATCTGCGTCATCGGACTTGGCCGCTACCGCTCTCGGAATGCCAATTTGCCACTACTCGAGTCAACGGATCGAGTCGAATTCGCGACGGGGAGGCGCCCACCTGAGCCAGGGCACCGGCAAGCTCATCGCCATCATGTTCACCGACATCGCCGGCTACACGGCGATGATGGGAGAAGACGAGGGGAAGGCCGTCCGATCCCTCGAGCTCAGCCGAAAGTTGGTACGGGGTAGATCGGAAGCTCAAGCTGCCTTTT
>PVBE012491685.1_pt1 | contig 11267 bp, 14 predicted proteins | sample 1631181 | NCBI WGS metagenome assembly PVBE01 (sample SAMN08397723, study PRJNA350692) | Marine metagenome, whole genome shotgun sequencing project. | isolation source: water | place: Pacific Ocean | collected 2012-04 | reverse complement strand
TGACAATCGTCGAGGCATACCGGCAGGTATCAAGCTGCTTCGTCGAAATTGCCGAGCACATCCCTGGAGATCGTCATAAAGGCCTCCAGGGCCGGGGATGGCCTCGGCCGATAGCAGCTATCGTTTCCTCGTTGTGGGCTTTTTCGTCTGTGGCTTTCAATTGGCTTTCATCGGCACCCATTTGCCGCCCTACCTCACCGACCAAGGCATCAGCGTCGAGACCGCAGCCTGGGTCCTTGGTCTCATCAGCTTGAGCAATGTCGTGGGCTGCTACTATTCCGGCGTTCTGGGCGCTCTTTTTCCCAAGCGCTACTTGTTGAGCGCTCTCTACCTATCGCGTGCCGCCGCCATCACCATATTCATGCTGGTTCCGCTGAGCCCTTCCAGTGCTTTCCTGTTCGCCTTTGTCCTCGGTTTTCTTTGGCTGTCGACCGTGCCGCTGACCAACGGTCTGGTGGTGTCGCGGTTCGGAACCCGCTACATGGCGACGCTTTTCGGGGTGGTGTTCATGAGCCACCAGATCGGCTCATTCTCAGGGGTATGGTTGGGTGGTATCGCCTTCGACCGCACGGGATTCTATGACGCCATCTGGTGGGCAAGCGTAGCACTTGGCGTCTTCGCCGCCCTGATGCACATGCCTATCCGGGAGCAGCTCGCCAAAGGCTTCGAAAACGCCGCGGCGTAGTCGATGCCGAGGCTTGAAGAAGTAGATGCCCTCACACATTGGGGCGGCTATCGGACTTCATTCAACGCGAAAGGTCGCGCACGGCCCTGGTCACCGAAAGGGTGCCGCCTGCCCACAGAGGCAAATAAGTCATCTTCACGCCGGCCCCGCCGGTGACGATGGGGTGGATGTGCTGGGGGCCGCGGGCGGCAACTGCGGCGGTTTCGGCCGGGTTCGCGGGTCGAGCCTCATACAGGTAGTCCTGGATACGGGCCAGGTCCCAGCCGCGCTTGACGATTTGCTGGGTAAGCTCGGGCGGTAGCAAAAAAAATTGCTCGCCCGGTTCCGCTCGCCGTCCGCCGTTGGAGACGGCACTGGCAACAGACATGGCGGTGGCCATGGGCTGCAGTATTGCCTCCGGCGTGTCGCCCCTTCCCATGGGCAAAACCTCGATTGTGCCCGAAACGCCCAGCACCGTCACCGCGCCCGTATCGGCAGCAAAACCCCGCCGCACCGGCAATGGGGGCAAGGTTCCGTCATCACCCTCGGGAAAGCAGAAGGTATATTTCCCCGGTTGGCCCATGGTCGCCATATCGCCGATTCCCGGTCGCGCGCCGCCGATGTTGCGCATCACCAGGGCGATCGCCCGGCCGATGGTGGCGTTGCAGCGGTTGCCCGGCCCCAGGCAGTTGGTCCCGGCGTTCATGGCCAAAGTTCGGGCGAGCGGGCCATGCACGACGGTCACGACTGTCGGCGTACCCGTGGTCGTCAGGATGCCCAGCAGATTGAAACGCGGCTCCAGGCAGGCCTCAGTGGCGCTCAGCACGACAGCAAGTTCCGCCGGTTGGCAGCCGGCAAGGACGCAATTGTAGGCTACAGCGGCGACCGTCAACTCGCCCAAAAGAGACGGCACCTGGCCAAAGGATTTGTGCGGCGCGGCGACACCGGCCAACATCGCCTCCAGACGCTGCCTGGTGGGCGGCACCAGGGGCAGGCCGTCGCCCAAGGCATGATGTTCCAGGACGGCCTGGGCCTCTTCCCATGGGACGTCGTCGGGGAAGATCGGTAGCTCGCCCAGCCCTTCCATGCCGTGGCCGTCAGAGGTGCGAGACCCGCACGGAACAGGCGGTGGTAAAGCCGAAAGGGGGAATGTAGGTGGAATGCTTGCCGGGCCCGCCCGCCACCAGGATATGGATATCTTCCGGGCTTGGGGTCATGGGGTAATGGTCGTCGACCAGGGGCCGGTCCATGCTGGCGTAGCTTTCCTGATTGTCCACCGAGACGCGGGAAATATGAACCCGTGAGCGCACATAGAGATCCTCCTGCATGTCGGCGATGCTCCAGCCGTCGCGATGCAGGGTCTGGGCGTGTTCCGGCCCGAGCACGATGAAGATAGGGGCGTTGCAGTAGATGGTATTGGCGCCAGGTTGCGAGATGGTGCCGGCGATGGTTGTCAGGATGCCTTTGCCCGAGGTCGAGGCGTGATCGTTGATATTGTGCGGTGCTTCGCCGGGAATGGCGGTGACGACGCTGTCATCGGCGGCGAACCCGCGGCGGACGTGGTAAGGCTCCCAGGGGCTCTCTTCTTCGTTTTCACCGAAACAGAAGGAATATTTGGCCGGCGAGCCCTGGGTCGAACGGTCCATCACGCCTGGTTTGGCGCCGCCCAGGTTCAAGAGGATCAACTGCAAAGCCCGGCCGATGGTGGCGTTGGCCTGCCAGCCCTGGCCAAAGCAGTTGGAGGAACAGTTGACGTCGAGGGATTTCCGCGCCGGTCCATTGAGCAGCAGTACCGGTGCACAGGGATGTGTCGTTGCCAAGGTGCCGTGCAGATTGTACTCCGGTGTCAGCACCGCCCGCACCGCGGCCAGGATCACGGGAAAGTACTCCGGCCGGCATCCGGCCATGACCGCGTTGGCGGCCAAGACCGGCAGCGTCGGGATCACCCGGCGGGGCGACATCGGCGGGATCGGCTCGTTGTCGCCTTGACAGAATGCGACGAAGCTTTCCACCGCCGCTTCCGTCGGTATGACCAGCGGCAGACCGTCGCTCCAACCCTGGGCCCTGGCGTAGTCGTTCCATTGCGCCGGATCTAGCTCGCCAAGGTCCAGAATCTCGCTATCCGGGGCAGGTTCCGCAGGTACCGCAGGATTCATTGTGCTGCTCGTCAATCCTCGATCGCCCATTCCAGGCCGATTGCCGAGCGCAGCCCCTTGGCCGCCGAGCGCACCCGTTCCACCATCTCCTCGGCATTCAGCCCGCCGATGGGGTGTTCCACGACGATCACCTGCGGCTCGACCTTGCGTGCCTTGGCCTGGGCCTCCACCAGGGGCAGGAAGGTATCGGTGGTCAGGATGAAGTTGGTAACGCCACGCTTTTCAAGTTCGATGCTGTCATGGAAACTCCACGACGAACAGGCCCCTCAATCCGCGATGGCGAGCAGCGCCGCCCGGTATCTCGTGGCCAACTCGTCGACCATGGCGGACGGTGCCGGCTGGGCCGAGGTGTCCTTTTGAACGTAGTCGATATTGTCCGTGGCGCGAAACGTGCCCATGCGATCGCGCACGCCTTCCAACAGCTCTTTCGCATTGGGCTTGGAGTTGGAAAAGAGCACGATCGGATCCTGCCGCCAATCGACCACTGTGGCGGCAACCTGCTCGGTACTCGGCGCCTCTCGGCCAAACGAGGGATTGACGATACGCATTTGGGCTCTCCTTCCCATCTGGGGGAAACCAGCAGGCAATAATAGGTGCAGACCGAATGTTCGATCAACGGAGCAGCGATTCCACCACACCGCGATCACCCGCCTGGCCGAAGCCGGCTGCTCGATCCCCCGCATTGCATCGATCACCGGCCACAAGCTGGAAAGCTGCCAATCCATCATCGACCGCTACCTGGTGCGCACCAGCGCCATGGCCCGCGAGGCCTTCGCCCAGCGCCTCGAGTACGAGAAACAGGCCGCCAAAAGCCCCGCCGAACGGGAACAAACCTAGCCCGAAGTTGGACAGTTTGAACTGTCCAACTCGAAAAAGAGTTGGACAGTCACGCTTTGTTCCCACCAAAAAAGCCCCTAATTTCGCAATGAAATCAGGAGCTTAACCATGGTAGCGGGGGAGGGACTCGAACCCCCGACACGCGGATTATGATACTGCTTGTCGCTTGTAATTTGTGTTCACTCGAAATAACCTATCTAAATGTCACCGGGGTTTACAGGTAATCCAACATAATGACACTTCACTCCAAATCCCGTCAATGTGGTGACTAAATGGTGACTATTTCTCACAAAGGCAAATGATGGTGGATAAACAGCGCATCACCAAACGGAGTGTTGATTCCCTGAAAGAGGGAAATAGGATTTGGGATACCGCGCTTCCAGGATTTTGTGTGCGGCGACAGCGCGAAGCAAAATCATACGCCGTTAAGTACCGGAATCGCCCGGACGGCAGGCAACGTCTCATGACCATCGGAAAGCACGGACAGCCGGACGCTGACGGAAAAACTTGGACACCGGAGCGCGCCCGTTCCCGTGCAGCAATAATCCTTGGGCAGGCGAAGGATGCCACAAAGCCAGATCCGATGGCAGAACTACAGGCCGCAAATCGGGCCCCTACCGTGTCGGAATTGTGCGATCGATTTTTGACGGAGTATGCAGAGGAACACAAAAAACCTTCCAGCGTCCGGATGGATCGCGCCAACATTGAGAACCACGTCAAACCCTTGTTGGGGCAAATGATGGTAAATGCGGTTTCGATGGCTGACGTTGACCGTTTTAAGCGGGATGTTCGGGCCGGCAAGACGGCGGCCAAAGGTAAGAAAGAGGGATTTCGTGGAGGTGCGGTCGTGAGTGGTGGCCCCGGCGTTGCAAATCGGTGTCTTGCCCTGCTCTCCAAGATGTTCAATACGGCAGAACGTTGGAGATGGAGATCCCCTGCTTCCAATCCGTGCCGAGGTGTCGAAAAATACCGAGAGAATAAGCGAGAGCGGTATCTTTCCGAGAAAGAACTGGCGCGTCTCGGTAAGGCCCTGGACGCCGCCGAGCGCGAAAAGACAGAAACTCCCTACTCCATTGCCGCATTGCGCTTGCTTCTTTTCACAGGCGCCCGCCTGGGCGAAATCCTTTCCCTTCAATGGAATTTCGTAGACTTTGAGCGAGGCGTCCTCTCCCTCCCCGACAGCAAGACAGGTGCCAAACCAATCTACCTATCTGCCCCTGCCCTACTGGTTCTCGACAACCTGCCTAGAATGAGGAAGAATCCTTTTGTGATTTGTGGTCATAGGAAGGGCGCACATTTGGTCAACATCCAAAAACCATGGGGGCGAATAAGATCCGCAGCCAAGTTGCCTGACCTACGCATTCACGATCTGCGACATTCCTTCGCCTCAATAGGCGCGACAGGCGGCCTATCACTGCAATTGATAGGAGGACTTCTCGGGCATAGCCAAGTCGCCACGACGGAGCGATACGCCCACCTCAGCGACAATCCGTTGAGAGCGGCGAACGCAGCCATTGGAGAGCGCATCGCTGCGGTCATGAAAGGCAGCAGCGGCGACGTGTTCAAAATGAGGGATGGAAAGGTGGAATGACTGACGGTCTAGCCGACCCAACTTTTGAGCCTGGCATTAATGTAGCGAAGGTAATTGAGGCGACGCGGGCGGATCCGACAACCGTTGACAAGTTGGCTTTAGAAAGTGAACTACAGGCAGCCTTTGTGAGGTTTGCAATTGGGAAGACACTTGATGGGGAACCCACAAGATCGAAACGGCTTGCCGATATTCAGTCTATTCACTCTCCGGCGAGACGCCTCGCCAACAGAGTTAAGGATGTCCTCGGCGGCATAGATGCTCCTGCGGACTATTCCCCTTCAGTGTTTAGCGATCTATTCGTCGCTGCCCAAGAATACGCCGCAAAGTACGGCCCGTATCCGGAGTATCCGAGTTATTCAAAGACCCATCATCCTGACGATGGCTCTGACCCATTCACTATTGTTGACTACGGTGGGGCAGACGCTGTGCGTGACGCCTTGGTAGCGGTCAATCGACTTGCCCAATGGGCAGAAGTTGCAAGAGTACGTCTTGAATCGAGCGCCGACGAAACGAGTGCAAGCATCAAGAGTTTCATGATTGGGAATGAACTTCCGAATATTTATGAGCGCTACTTTGGCTGAAAGTTTGGATTTAGCCGATCGCCAGATGGGGGCGATCCGTACGGCCCTGGAGTTCGGTTCATAGAAGAATGCCTAAGTCAATTTGGCGCCCAAACCCGTCCAGAGGCTATTCTGAAAGCCTATAAGCGCTACAACGAACAATGGGACAAATAGGCGCAAAAAAATTCGCCTGTGTCCCATTTTTTCAAAACTGCGGCGATGTCCTATTTGTTGATGATCACTGCCGGGGCGTAGTGGTCATTTAGTTTCCCCGGCGGTGCTTTGAAGCCACTGAGGAAGCACTATGGAAACCTATCTCGACACCGAACAAGCCGCGAACCACCTAAATTTGGCATCAGGCACTCTTGCCAATCTTCGTGTTGTTAGTGGAGGTCCAAAATTCTGTCGCTTCGGGCGGGCTGTCCGGTATCGAACATCGGACCTCGATACCTGGGCAGCTGCGCGCGTCGTTGACAGCACCTCCGACCAACGAGAGGCCGCAGCATGACCATGTCTGACCACCCGGTAGACCTCACCCCTAAGATTTCACACGACGACAATGCCTGTGCCGTCACCCTCAGCCGAGAACAAATCGACGCCCATCTGGCTAGCCCGCTATTCACACCGGCCAGTCACTTCCGCCCGGTCTATGAGGCCGTGCGGGATTCTGGGTTGGCCTACGCGATGGTTTTATCTGGCCACCGACAATACCGGCGACCGAAGAAACTTAGAGGGCAACCACTGTTGCTCATAGTTGGCGACGACCTTGACGTTGCCCAAGGGCCGACAGCGTTCAACGAAAAAATCTTGAAATGGGTTCTGCGCGGAGCGGCGTCGGTCATAATTCACGCGGCCGCACCAAAGGCCGCCCACTACGCCGGCGCCGTCAAGATAGCGCTCCTATTTCAAAAATCGGTGCTTATCGAAACTCGGCCCAGTCATGAAGTTGAATGGCTGAAATTTGTTGGCCGACATGCGCCGGAAATCCCCAACCTCGTCATCACTCCCAACTCGGCGCAGTGGCAAAACGAAGCCGGGACAGCGTGATGGCCAGCGACACCATCACCATCCTGACCGATACCAACGGCCGCTTCGCGACAAAACAATTCCAACGACTGGCAAATGGCGAGTGGCACGTCACCGGTTACAGCAACATGTCCAGATTTCGATGGCGCGAGGAAACCATCGACGGCATCCACTCCCTTGCTGAAGTCCTCAAGGCGGTCTCAACAGAGGCGAGCAGCTTCCCCATCCGCGGCCGCATCCATGACGACCAGCGAGACAATGAAATCGTCCGCCGCCGTCTAGATACTTTCGGCGGCCGGCGCGGCGAGACGCCCCACAGCTGGACGATGTTGGATTTTGATGGCGTCCAGCTGCCGCCCGGCCTCGACATGGTCGAAGATCCCGAGCAGTGCGTCGAGGGGCTGATTGGTCAGCACCTGCCGGCAGAGTTTCAAGACACGACGCTTTGGTGGCAACTCTCTAGCTCGTGCGGCGTCCGAGACACCACGACCCTGAAGACGCATTTGTGGTTCTGGCTCCACCGACCAGTCAGCGGTGGCGACCTCTCCGATTACCTTGATGTCCACGCCCCCGAGGTCGACCTGTGCGTGCTGCGAAACGATACACAACCGCACTACACCGCCGCGCCAATCTTCCAAAACACACCCGACCCACTGCCGGTGCGCCAGAGCCTGATGGAGCGTGAGCATGACTTCGTCACCCTGCCCGAAATCGACACGGCAGCCCTCAGGCTCGAGGCCGTCGCCGCCGGCCGTGGCTCAGCACTATTGGCCAACGCAGAGGGCTTCGAAGCGAAGCTGGCGCTGTTGGGAGATGGTCCAGGCCTTGCCAGTTTTCATAAGCCCATCCGCGACGCCATCTTCGACCACTTATACGGCTGCCTCGTCCTGCCGCGTGATTTCGAGCCCATCAAGGGGAAGATTCGGGCGGCAGTCATCGCGGCACCAAAGCGGTCAGACCGGCAGAAAGATGTCGCTCGCTATTGCAGCGACGCCTACCTCGACGAAACCATCGCCGGCGCTATCCGCCGGACTCGAGGAAGGACTATCGCCATCAGGACCGCCGGTGACGGTCAGGGGTTGGCCAACGACGCCAGCGCCGAGACTGATGCGGTCGACCTCGAGGAAGCCGGCCGCCGCCTTGAAGCAGAGGTCGACGCCTTCTTCGAGGCCGCACCATGAGCCAGGCCAAAGACACAGCAGCACCTGTCCACGCCATTGCGGCCGAGTTCGGCCTGGGTAAGACCGACCGCGTACTAGGCCGCCTGGCCAAACACGACCTCATGGCGAAGCGATACCACTACTACATCCCGCAGCACCGCCTGGCCGAGGAAGTCGAAGCGCGCTTCATCGAAATCGTCGGCGCCGGCGCTGCTACTCACGCCCGTATATTCCGCGGCCGCAACCGCACCCTGCCCGACGGTGAGCCGATGTGTCATGACGCCTTGCGGCCGCGGGCTGACGCCTTCCAGAAACGAACCGGCTTGGCGCTCGGGAAAAACTTCTGTGAACCCGTCTGCCCCCACAACGGACAATGCGGCTGGACGCGCCAGCGCGCCGACGACGCGCCCGGTCTGGTCATTCTCCCGCAGCACTATGCCTTTGACCGCCACGTGGCCAAGCTGGCGGATTGGCAGATTTTCGATGAGTCCTTTTGGGCCGCGTCGCTGCGCCATCAATCGGTGGCGGTAAGCAGTCTCGGACAGCGGCCATCGGTGCCCAGACGGAAAGGCTATGGCGAGGACTTCCTCGCAACCACTGACCTCTGGGAAGCCCGGATGAAGCTTTCCGCCGCGATGAAGGAAGCTGGCGCCCACGGCGTGCCGTCCAACCCTCAGCTTGCAGCGGCAAGAATGACTACCGACATCGCAGCCCGGGCCAAAGGCGCCGAGCATCAGCGGGCGGACAGCGTCGCCGCACACATCACTGCTGGCATGAGTGTGGCGAACATCGAATCTGCCTGGACGAAGTTCCAACATCAAGACGCTCGGCGCTGGGCCACCTTTTGGCGCATGGTCGAGGGGCAGATTGATTTACCCAGGGAAAGACTGCACGGTGTCCGCCGACGCCAGAAGCAAGGCGACCACGGTGACGTCGTCGACGTCCTCGAGATGACTTGGTCGGCCGACCTGCAGACCAACATCCCGACGTTGCTACTGGACGCCACCTTAAACAAATCGATCGCCCGGCGATTTTTTCCCTCCATCGACAAAGTCAACCGCACCCCCATCAAAATTCCCGACAGCGTCCACATCCGCCAAATCACCGACCGGCCAGTGTCGAAGGCGATGATTGCGCCGCCCGGCGATGACGGCGGCGATGCCGAGCCAATCGCTGAACAGCGGCGGCAGCAGAACAATGCCACCCGCCTGCTGCACATCGTCGAGCGGGAAGCCTTGGGAGCGCACATGGTCGGCCTGTTCACCTACCAGCAGACCGAGGCGGCTCTGAAAGAACGCTTGCCTGTGAATGTGTCGCCAGGCCACTTCAACGGCGTCAGAGGCCTCGACGGCTGGAAGAACTGCGACCGCCTAATCGTCGCCGGCCGGACGCAGCCGTCTGAAACCGACGTGGAATGGCTGGCCGAGGGGTTGTTCTGGCGCGCTGAGCAGCAAATCAGCACCGGCAGCTACGGCACCACGACCCGTCACTACAGCCTGCCTGACGGCGTTGTGCCAAACGACCGTGCCGTCGCTCACCCCGACCCGCTGGTCGAAGCTGTCCGCTGGCAGGTGACAGAAGCGGAACTCCTTCAAGTCATCGGGCGGGCGCGGCTAATTCGGCGGGATGGCCGCTCACCCTGCAAGGTGCTGTTGCTGACGAATGTGCCGCTGCCGATACCTGTTGACGAACTGACCGAGTGGCCGGCCGAGGTGCCAGACCGGTTTGAGTTGATGATGATTCGAGGGATGTTGCTGAATAGCCGGAACGATATGACGGTCTGCTATCCAGACCTCTTTCCAACGGCCGAATCGGCGAGGATGGCTCAAAAAGCCCACACAAACATTTCAGGGAGGTGGGGGTCATTCCCCTATAAAGATAATATAATAGGGAAAAGACCCCCACCTCGCCCCTCACAAACCCTTCCTGGACGACAACCACCTCTATTAATCAGATACCACCCGGCCGGAAAGGGACAGCGGCCGCGGCACGCCTGGTGGGACCGACAGACAATCCCTGACCATCGAGAGTGGCTGGAACAGCGGCTCGGGCCGCTTACTCAGCTGGCCGTCGTAGAAGAAGACCAGACAGCAGTGATAGATGCTGCTCTAGCCGCCTGGGAGTCGGGTACAGCGCCATCTGAGGTATCCCAGGCCTTCCGTGTCGCCTATCAGGAGCAAGGACTCTCACAGCGTCTGGCGGCCTCTGTGCTGGGGATCTCGCGGCCGCATCTGGCAAACATCTTGGCCGGACGATTCGGAGCCAGCCCGAGCGTAGTGGCAAACATGAAGGCGTTTCTGTCCGACCCGCCCCTGGCTGCGATGTTGGCCCAGCCGATGCGCTTGTTTCTTGCCTACACATTACAGGGTGTGGCGGCAGGGTTTTCGCCTGTGCATGCCGGGCAGGTAGCTGCGGCGATGGTGGCGAGTTGTGCTCACTGAGGCGAAATTGCGCCCGACAATACCGGTTCGCGGGCGCGTGCAGGTATCATGGGCTTATTCTCCTATTGATGAGATGAGCGATGAATATGCAAAGAGATTCCGGTGATCCAGTCACACCCAAACGGGAGCGACCTAAATGCGGCGCGAGGACCCGAGCCGGTGGCCGCTGTAAGGCGCCAGCCACCTGGGACTATGAGCGCGACCGGCCGCGCTCAGGGCGTTGTCGGATGCATGGAGGACTAGCGACAGGCCCACGGACGCCAGAGGGCCTGCAACGCACCCTGACGGCGTTATGGGCCGGCCGGAACGCCTATTGGCGCAAACGACGTGAGGAAAGGGAAAGCAATGGGTAAGGCTAAGGTGACGCCGGTCGACGAGCGACCGCGGTGCAGTTTCCAGTTTGAAGACGGTCGCCCCTGCCCGCGACCAGCGCTTTGGTATATCGCTTCAGACGAGCCACTGAATGGTAGGTGTAAATTCCACTTCCACCCTGATGGCTCCTTTGGTGACATGAAAGCACGGGCGCTGGCGACGCATGCGCGATGGGTGGAGCAGTTCGGGAAAGGGTTGGGACGATGATGCCGCGCCGCAGCAATGGATGGTTGTGGCTGGCCAGCCCCTGGCCACCAACCTACTAGATGATGTGTCCGGTGCGCTGCAACACGGCTTGATAATCTTCCCGACCTTGCCTGTTCGGCAGCTCAGCCGCACATTCCTGCCGTTGCTGCGGCGCGGGAGAATTTCCGATTCTGATGATTATGCGACTTTGACCCTGGTGGGGCGGCCGCGTATCCGCGCTGATCTGGCTCGAGAAAAAGGGGTACCCCCCCTC
>PVBE011753850.1_pt1 | contig 11267 bp, 10 predicted proteins | sample 1631181 | NCBI WGS metagenome assembly PVBE01 (sample SAMN08397723, study PRJNA350692) | Marine metagenome, whole genome shotgun sequencing project. | isolation source: water | place: Pacific Ocean | collected 2012-04 | reverse complement strand
GCCGCGTACAACCCGCAATATATTTCGCCGGATGACGTGCCCGCCGAGGCCGTGGCAAAGGAAAAGGAAATCGCCGCCGCCACCCCGGAGCTCGCCGACAAGCCGGAGGATATGCTCGAAAAGATCCTCATCGGCAAGATCCAGAAGTGGTACAAGGATATCTGCCTGACCAGGCAAGCCTGGGTTCGCGACGACAAGCTCGCCGTGGAGAAGGTGAATCCGAAAGCGAAGATCTGCCGCTTCGCCCGCTGGCAGGTCGGCGAAGTCGCCGCCCAGTGATGCCCAAGGAGCCACCCGGCCGGGTGGCTCTTTTTTTTTGCCCGCGTGGCAGGGTTTTTCTGCGGCATCTATAAAACAGCGCCGTGCGAGGTTAGCTTGTCGATCCACGGGTCGCGCGATCGGCGCGGCAAAACAGGGGTTCATGCCTTGGCTGAAGCAGTTTTCAAGCGCATCCTCGTCAAGCTGAGCGGCGAAGCACTCAAGGGACCGCTGCCGTTTGGCGTCGACCCGGCGACTACCGAAGACGTTGCCAACCAGATCAAGCAACTGAAGGAGATGGGTGTACAGGTGGCCATGGTCATCGGGGGTGGCAATATCTTCCGGGGCATGGCCGCCAGCAGCCGCGGAATGGACCGCGTCAGTGCCGATTACATCGGCATGCTGGCCACCGTGATGAATGCCCTGGCCATGCAGGATGCGCTCGAGAAACTGGACGTTCCAACCCGTGTGCAGACCGCCATTGAAATGCGCGGCTTCGCCGAACCGTTCATTCGCCGCCGCGCCATCCGGCACCTTGAAAAGGGGCGCGTCGTGATCTTCGCGGCCGGTACCGGCTCACCGTATTTTACGACCGACACGACCGCGGCACTGCGCGCCAGCGAGGTCAGCGCCGACGCCATTCTCAAGGCTACCAAAGTCGATGGCGTCTACACGGCGGATCCCGCGACCCACCCGGACGCCAGGCGCTACGAGACGCTGACCTATCAGGAAGCGCTCGAAAAGCGGCTCAAGATCATGGACGCCAGCGCTTTCGCCTTGTGCATGGACAACGGCATCCCGATCATCGTCTGCAACTTCAATGACGCCGCCAACCTGCGGCGCATTGTCGGTGGCGATGCCAGCGCCGGGACACTGATCACCGGCTGAGCTGGCGCCAGGCTCGAATTGCCGTTTTTTCGCCATGGCCGCAATATTGATATTGATCCAGACGCCGAACAACACCGTAGGAGACCGACCATGATCGACTTTATCAAAAAATCCATGTTGACCGGCCTCGGACTCGCTTACATGACCAAGGAGAAGATTGCCGAGACCGCACGGGACCTGGCCGAGAGCGCCAAGCTCTCGGAAGAGGAGGGCCGCAAGCTGTACGATCATCTTCTCAACGAGTCCGCCAAGACCCGCAAGGACATCGAGGAAAAGATCAACGGCACCGTCAACGCCGCGATCGGCAAGCTGCCGACCAGCCGCAAGATCGACGACCTCGCGGCGCGTGTCGAGCAGCTCGAAAAAACAGTTGGCCGCGGCAGCGACGCTGACGAACCGGCGACGGAACGCAGCGACGTCATCACATTCAAGGGCGGACCGCTGACCTTGCAGGGCACACCTGTTGCCGTGGGCGATACTGCCCCGGCCTTCATCGCTATCAATCCGGCGCTGCAGCCGGTCAAGCTGTCCGACTACGCCGGCAAAGTTGTCGTCATCAGCTCCGTACCGTCGCTCGACACCCCGGTTTGCGAGCAGCAGACCCGGCGGTTCAACGAAGAGGCGGCCGACCTCGATGCCGTGATCTTGAGCATCAGCATGGATCTGCCGTTTGCCGCCAGCCGCTTCTGTGACACCCACGGCATCGACAAGGTGGTTACGCTCTCGGATTACCGGGACAAAGCGTTTGGTTACGCCTACGGGCTGTTGATCAAAGAGCTGCAGCTACTGGCCCGCGCCGTCTATGTCGTCGATACCGGGGGCAATGTCGCGCACGCCGAAATCGTCGGTGAAGTCACCGACCACCCCGACTACGACCAGGTGCTCGAGGTCATCGAGGGCCTGTAAGCGCGGCGAGGCCTTGCTTCGTGGTTTTGCCGTGTTGCCGTGGAACGGGCGGCTCGGCCGCGCCGATCTTTCCACGGAGGAAGTTTCTGTCGCTCAGCCGCTGCTGATCCGCACGCCGCGCTGATCGTCGGTGAGCGTCGCGGTGCGGCCACAACCACAGGTGGCCACGGCATCTTCAAATCGCAGCGACGCCCCACAGGTGCAGGCCCAGCCGATCTGACGCGCCGGAACGCCGACAACAATCGCGTGGTCCGGCACGTCATCGCGCACGACGGCACCCGCACCGATCATGGCGTAACGGCCGATGGTGGCACCGCAGATGATCGTGGCGTTGGCGCCGAGCGTCGCGCCGAGCTTTACGAGCGTCGGGCGAAATTCCTCCTTGCGCTCAATGAAGGCCCGCGGATTGTAGACGTTGGTAAAGACGCAGGACGGCCCGCAAAAGACATTGTCTTCCAGGGTCACCCCCTTGTACACCGAAACGTTGTTTTGCAGCTTGCAACCGTCACCAATCACAACATCCGGTCCGACGCTGACATTCTGGCCGACGACGCATTCCCGACCAAGCCGGCTGTGATGCAGGATATGGCTGAAATGCCAGATCTTCGAGCCCTCACCGATGGTGACGTTGTCGTCGACGCAGGACGATGGGTGGACGAAATAGGACGGCGTCTGCGGCGCGGTGGCGTGCGGCGACAGAGAATCCTCGGCAGCTTGCAGCACTTTCAGCACCCGCAGGCCCTCGGCCCCGTCCGAACGCGGCTGCTGCCGGGTGCGGACGCACTCTGCAAAGTGCGCCAGTTCGGTCCGCAACGGTTCTCCGCCCGGCACCGGTACAACTTCATAATCCGACTTCTGCGCGATTGGCGTTTTCCCGTCTATCCATTCAATCTTGTGCCGGTGCAGATGCAGTTTCTCGTCACTGACATCATCGAAGACAACCATCCCTTCGGAGCCGACGACGATGAGCTTCTGCTCCTTGTAGGGATGCAGCCAGCTCACAAAGATATGGCCCTTGACGCCGTTGCGGAATTCAAGCGTCGTCATCGTCGTGTCGTAAATGTTGTGACTGATGTAGCCGCCGCCGAAAGCCGAAACCCGCACCGGTTCCTCCTCCAGCAGCATTAGCATGATCGAGATGTCGTGCGGCGCAAAGCTCCACAGGATATTCTCTTCTGTCCGGAGTTTGCCGATGTTGAGCCGGTTCGAGTAGATGTAAAAGATCTTGCCGAGGGCCCCCTCGGCGATCATGCTTTTGAGTTTCTCAACCGCCGGATGATACTGCAGGATATGCCCGACCATGAGAATTCGTTCATTGGCGGCGGCCAGCTCAACGAGCCGCCGCCCCTCATCGACAGTCAATGCCAGGGGCTTTTCGACGAACACGTCCTTACCGGCGCGGATTGCGGCATCGGCGAGATGGTAGTGGGTGGCTGCGGGTGTGGCGATGACGATCGCCTTGACATCCGGCGACTGCAGCAACTCCTCGCAGTTGGCCGTGAAGTTGATGTCCGGAAACTGCGACTGCCATTGACCAAGCGTCTCGGCATTGGAGTCACATGCGGCGTGGAGCAGGCCGAGCTCGTGAAGATTGCGCAGGATGTTCTTGCCCCAGTATCCCAGGCCGATCAGGCCTGTAAAAGGGCGTATACTGGTATCTGCCATGATTCAACCGGTGTTGCGTTTCTGTTGCAGAACTTCCCCGAGCAGACGTTCGAAAGTGACAACGTAGTCGCTGAAGGCATGCTGCTCGGCCGTCCCGCGAGCCGCGGTGCCGAGGCGCCCGCGCAGTGCCGGATCGGCGGCCAGTTGCCCGATGGCATCGTCCCACTGCCCATCGATTCTCTCGCCGACAACCGGAAGAACATAACCGTTGCCGCCGTCATTCACCAGTTCATTGGTGCCGCAACGGTCGCTGACAATCACCGGCAGCCCGCAGCTCATTGCCTCGAGCACGACGTTGGCGCCGGCATCGAAAAAGGAGGGATGCACCAGCGCATCCGCCGCCTGATAGCACCGCTCCATGGCGTCGGAGACACCGGCATAGTGCAGCAGCGGGGAGTTGAACGCGGGCCGTCTCCTGCCGACAACGACCAGCCGGGCGGTTTGCGGAGTCCGCATTTCGAGAACGCGGCAAAGCAGGGCCAGGTTCTTGAGGCGCAGATTGTGGGCGACGAAAAGCAGGACAACAGCGTCGTCATCAACCTGCCACTCAGCGCGTTGGGCGCGGCGCAGACCTTCGTCGGCGAGCGGCCGGAAGCGTTGGACATCGACACCGTTATACATGACCGTGACGGCCTCCGCCGCGGCACCGGCGGCTTGTGCCTGGGACGCCACGAACTGCGAATTGGCGATGAACCGCGCCCCCGGCCGCGCGAGCATTGCCGTCTCCTGCTCGATCAGGGCGCGGTGCTTCGGCTGGCGGTTGCTGATCTGCTTCCAGGCCCGGGCCAGCCCGCCGTACGAATCGAGGCTGTAGCGCATGAATTCGCTGTGTATACCGCCGCCCATGCGGTGAATGTCGGCGGCGTGATGAAAGCCCCAGTCGACGGTGATGTCCGGGGCCACGTCGGCGATGACGGTGTCGATGCGGTCGAGCCCGATATGCGTCGTGATCCCGGTGATCCCGCCGGCGTCCGCGGCCACGACGTGTACCTCGTAACCACGCTGGGCGAGCGCCGTGCACAGGTTGACGGCGTAATTCTCCGCACCGCTGCCCAGCGGTTCGAAGTGCTCGACAAAAAACAGCAGTCGCGCAACTTGCGTAGTTGAGGTCATTCGCCCTTGAATTCGGCGACCAGTGACGTGACTGACTGCTTGGCATCGCCAAACAGCATGCGCGTATTGTCCTTGAAAAACAGGGGATTCTCGATCTGTGCAAACCCGGCGTTGAGCGACCGCTTCAGGACGATGCAGGTCCTGGCACGGTCGACGTCGATCGTCGGCATGCCGTAGATCGGGCTGGACTCGTCCTCGCGCGCCGCCGGGTTGACGACGTCGTTGGCGCCGATGATCAGAGCGACGTCGACAGTTTCCATGATCGGATTGATGTCTTCCGGCTCGACCAGCTGGTCGTACGGCACGTTGGCTTCCGCCAGCAGTACGTTCATGTGTCCCGGCATGCGTCCGGCTACCGGGTGGATGGCGAAACTTACCTCGCAGCCGTTCTTCTCGAGCTGCTGGGCAAGCTCATAGACGGCGTGCTGTGCCTGTGCCACCGCCATGCCGTATCCCGGCACGAAAATCACTGACTGGGCGGCCTCGATGACGTAATAGACGTCACTGGCAACGATCGGTTTCGCTTCGCCCTGGACGCCGTCGCCGCCGCCGCTCGATGTACTGGCCGAGCCGAAACCGCTGAACAGCACGTTGGCCAGTGACCGGTTCATCGCCTTGCACATGATGTTGGTTAGGATCAGACCGCTGGCACCGACAAGGGCACCCGAGACAATCAGCACGTTGTTGAGGATGACAAAGCCCGCGGCGCAGGCCGCCAGCCCCGAGTAACTGTTGAGCAACGCGATCACCACCGGCATGTCGGCGCCGCCGATCGGAATGACCGCCATGATCCCGAGAACAAACGACAGCGCGACAATAGCGATGAAGATTCCGTAGCGGGAGTTGCCCAGGGTGCTGCCGCCGTCGGCAAAACAGCAGATGGCCCCGAGAACGATGGCGGCAATCACCAGGACCGCATTGACGGCCTGCTGACCGCCAAAGAGAATCGGCTTGCTGGTGATACGCTCGGCCAGCTTGCCGTAGGCTATCAGGCTGCCGGTAAAGGTGATGCCGCCAATCAGCGCCGCCAGCGCGATGGCGACCAGTGTTGCGGGTGAATGGCCATGGCCCGGATGGAACTCCGCCCAACCCACCAGCAGACTGGCAATGCCGCCGAAACCGTTGAAGATCGCCACCATCTCCGGCATCCCGGTCATCGCCACGGTGCGTGCCGCTATTACCCCGATGGCGCCACCCACGACAATGCCGACGACAATCCATTGGTAGGCGACGATGTCGCGGCTGAACAATGTCACGACAACCGCCAGCAGCATGCCGATCGAGGAAATCTGATTGCCCCGCCGGGCGGTCGCCGGCGATCCGAGCATCTTAAGGCCGCAGATAAACAGGATTGCAGCTGCGACATAGCAGATATTGATGACTAACACACTGTTCATGAATTGTCGTCCTTCTTGCGGAACATTGCCAGCATGCGGTCGGTGACGAGATAGCCGCCGAAGACGTTGATCGCCGCGAAGGCGACGGCCAGGGTGCCCAGGATGGTCGTCACCTTCTCGTTGCCGCTGCCGGCCGACAGCAGGGCACCGACGATGGTGATGCCGGAAATGGCATTCGACCCGGACATCAGCGGCGTGTGCAGCGTCGAGGGCACTTTGGCGATCAGTTCAAAACCGAGAAAGATCGACAGCACCAGGATGAACAGCAGCAGCACCGGCAACGGCACCGTGTTGACTGGCGGTGATGTCAAAGACAGGACAATCATGAGGTTTCCTCCAAAACAGCCTTGACGCGATCGTTGACGATTTGCCCGGCATTGGTGATCAGGCAGCCCTGGATGATTTCGTCCTCGAGATCGAGGTTGAAGACCTTCGCCTCCTCGTCCCAGAACTCGTCAATCATGGCATAGAGATTGCCCGAATACATCTGGCTGGCGTGGTACGCGACCCGCGCCGGCAGGTTACCCAGGCCAACGATGCGCACACCGTTGACGCTGACTTCTTCGTTCAGCTTCGAACCTTCGACGTTGCCGCCGGTTTCCACCGCCATATCGACAATAACGCTGCCGGGGCGCATGCCGGCAATCATGTCGCTGGTCAGGATGAGCGGCGCCTTGCGCCCGAAAACCTTGGCCGTGGTAATCACTACGTCGGAGTTGGCACAAACCTTGGCGGTGCCCTGGCGCTGCAGCTCGAGCTGCTCGTCGGTCAATGCCTTGGCATAGCCGTCCTTGGTCGATTCCGTTTTGCCCAGGTCGATACGCACAACCTTGGCGTTGAGCGATTCGATCTGCTCCGCTGCCTCCGGGCGGGTGTCCATGGCCTCGACGCGGGCCCCGAGGCGCTTGGCCGTGGCGATGGCCTGCAGGCCGGCGACCCCGGCGCCGATGACGAAGACCCGGCTGGGAGTGATCGTGCCGGCCGGTGTCATCATCATCGGGAAAACGCGATCCAGCCGTTCAGCCGCGACGATGACGGTGACGTAGCCGGCGAGATTGCTCTGGGAACTGATGGCGTCCATTTTCTGGGCGCGCGTCGTGCGCGGCAGCATCTCCATGCTGATCGTGCGGACATTCTGCGCCGCCAGCTTGCGGATGACCTCGGTCTCGGTGAACGGATCGAGAAAGCTGACGTGGACAGTGTCCTTCTGCAGCCAGCCGATCTCTTCGTCGGTAGGGTGGCCGACGCGCAACACGATGTCGGCACCGGCCATGAGCGCCTGGCGACCGCTTACGACCTCGGCGCCGGCCTGCTTGTACTGGTCATCGCCAACGTCTATCGTAGCGCCCAGGCCGGCTTCCACCTGCAACTCAGCGCCTTTATCGACCAGGCGCTGAACCGTCGCGGGAAGCAGGGCGACACGGTGTTCGCCGGCCGCTGTTTCTTTGGGTATAGCAATTCGCACAAGTGCGTCCAGTGAGGCGTATGAAGGTTGTGGATTCAACGGGGAATTACGTTCGGGCTAATGTAGGTCCGCGCCGGGCGAAATCAAGACCGGCGATCCGCTGTTAGCGGGCTTTTTACCGGTAAGACATGCTGTTTTGTTATCAAGAAAGCAGGCCTGTGAACAATGATCGAGCTGCACCGCGTAGAAAAATACGACCGCGCGTCGATTCGGGCGGCACTCGCTGCGGCGCTGGCGCCGGCCGGTGGTTTCGCCGGTCTGCTCGCCGGCCGCGAGCGGATCGTCCTGAAGCCGAATTTCATTATCCCCGAACGCGCCGACAGGTGTGCCACGACGCATCCCGATGTGTACATGACAGTCGCGGCGATGCTGCTGGAGCTCGGCAAGTCGGTCTCCATCGCCGACTCCCCGGCGTTCGGAACGGCGTGCCAGGCGATCAAGCTGCATCGGGTGCAGGACGAATGCCGGGACCTCGGCATCGACGTGTTCACCTTCCGCCAGCCGCAGGCGTTCGACGGGCCCGCCGGTCAGTCGCGGTACAAGACGCTGACAATCGCCGGCGAGCTCGACCGCTTCGATGCCCTGATCAACTTGCCCAAGCTCAAGGTGCATCAGCAGTTCGTGGTCACCGGGGCCACCAAGAATCTGTATGGCTGCGTCACTGGCAACCGCAAATTTTTTCGTCACAATGTCTGCGCCAATGACCCGGTGCGGTTCGCCCAGATGATCGTCGCGAATGCCCGCCGCGCGGCGCCGGTGCTGAACATCGGCGACGGCATCATGGCGATGCACGTCAAGGGGCCGCGCGGCGGCGAGCCTTACCCGTTGCAGCGCCTGATAGTCAGCGATGACTTCCTCGCCCTCGACTGGCTGTTCTGCCGGTTGATCGATCAGGACCCGATGGCGACGCCATTGTTCGAAGCCCTTGGCGCAGCAGCATGCGAGCGCCTCGCCGCCGATTGCCGTGCGGTGTTGGCCGGCGCGGCATTCGGGGTGGCGCCGGAATTCATGCCGTCGTACCGCACCGACATCAGTTTCCGGCCGCAGCATATCCTGCGCAGCGCCTGGCGTTCGTTGATGTTCCGGTTGCACCGGGCGTGACTGGCCAGAATCTGTATTCTGCACCCCTCCCGGAGGCGCCCCAACTGTACGGCCGTATTACCAACTCCCGTCCGGGCAGGCAGAGCAACCGCGGCATATTCACCTTTTCACCGCCCGGTCACGGCGTTTTCTCTTTCATCCGCACGTTGGCCTTGATGAAGGGCGGGGTGACCTTGAGGACGCGGCAGTCCTTGGCATTGGAGAACTCGACCTTAATGTGCATGGGGACCTGGTCGGCGCTGCGTACGTCCGACAGGTCGATATAGGGTTGTACCGAGGCGCGCAGCAGCACATCGAGCGTCGATGTCGGCCCTTCGATGAGAACCTTGATTTTCGCATCGGGCGGATCCAGCGCCGTTACCTCGAAGGGGCTGTCGATCGCATGCAGGATATGGACCTTGAGTTTGTCGAACTCCTTCGTTTCCAGCCGCCGGTAGAGGCTCACCTCGACAGTCACTTTCGCCGGGTTCACGGTGATTTGCGGCGGCGGCACCAGGGCGACCTCATCTTCGAAATCACGAGTTATTTCAGGGCTTAACTGGATCGGCTCCGTTTCGATTTCGGTGATTTGTTTGAGCAGGTGTTTCGGCCCGGAGATATTGGCGGTGACCGGCAGGATACGGACGTTGCGGGCGAACTGCCTGGCCAGCTCGCCTTCGAACTTAACGGCGATCGGCCGCTCGGCGTCCTCGAGGTGATCGATCATCACGTCGATGGTCGACGGTTCAATCTCGACCAGGCTGATGCCGGCAGGCAGCACGACGTTGCGCGAGCGCAATTCGATATTGTGGCGCCGGTCACTGATCTCCACCACATGCGCCTCGACGTGGATCTCGGCCGTGGAGACGTTGGGAACCCGGCGCCTGGAGCCCCGCACGGTGACGCGCACACGCGGCGGCTTCTGGTCGAGCATGATCAGGTCGGGCGACGTTGTGACGTGCACGTTGACGTTGACGTCCCGGAGGGTCGAGTTTACCTGCAACTGCTGGTGCACCGTCATCCAGATGATGCCGGCCATGAAGACCGCCACCAGTTTCCGGCCCCAGTCGCGCTTGATGAATTCAGGCAGTTGCATCGCTTTATTCCGTTGAGGGCTCGGTGTCGTCCGGATTCTCCGGGTTGGCCACGACGTCCTTGACCTTGTCGACGCCTTTGCTCAAAAGGCCCTTCGTGCTGCGGCGACCCTTGACCAGGTAGTTGGTCAGGTGGCGACGCAGCCGGTCGGTTTCGACATTCTGCACCAACCGGCCCATGTGCGCCAGACCGACGGACCGCGTTTCCTCCGAAACAACAATCACGACGGCATCGGTTTCCTCGGTAATGCCGACGCCGGCGTGATGGCGGGTGCCGAGTTCGTGGCTCAACTGCGAGTGGGTCAGCGGCAGGAAGCAGCCGGCGGCAACAATATTGGCGTTGCGGATGACTACGGCGCCGTCGTGCAGCGGGGTGTTCGGATAGAAGATGGTCGACAGCAGTTCGGGCGTCAGCCGGGCATCTATGCGGGTCCCGCCCTCGACGATCTGGCGCATGCCGATGTCACGTTCGACGACGATCAGGGCGCCAATGCCTTTCTTCGACAAATGGAAGGCAGCGTCGGTGAGCGCATCGACAATTTCCGTCCGCCGGTCGTCGCTGCGCCACAGCCGATACGGGTTGCTGCCGATCTCCGCAAAGGCCCGCCGCAGCTCGGGATGAAAGACAATGATCAGTCCGAACGCCAGCAGCGCCGGCAGTTTCTCCAGCAGCCACCGCAATTCCTCGAGCTGCAGTGTCTTTGCGAGAAACCAGCCGACGAAGATGATAATGACGATACCGACCAGGGCAACTTCTGCACGCGTGCCCCGAAAAAAGAGCAGCGCGATGTACAGAAGCATCGACAGCAGCCCGATCTGGATGATCATCTGCAGCTGGCTTTGGACTTCAGGCCACTTGGGCATCAAGTAGTCGAGCATGTACCCGTATCGCTCCGGAGTTCTGGTTGACGACCGCGTCGAGGCGACGGCATCACAGTATCATAATGTACCCGGGATGCCGGCTTGTCAATGATACAGGTCAACCGACCGGTAGAATAATCTCGATCGTCGTGCCGGTGTCGGGCGACGAATTGCAACTGATCTCGCCGCCGTGGTTGTCGACAATCTGCTTGGCAATCGTGGCACCGAGGCCGTTGCGGTCGCCGCAGGTGTAGAACGCGTCGAACAGGTGCTCACTGGTCTCGGCGTCGAGGCCGCGACCGGAATCGGTGACGGCGAGATGGATGCGGCTTTCGTCGTCGAGATAGGCGGCGGTTATACTGATGTCACGCTGCCCGCTGTCACCAGCAGCGACTGCACCGGCGGCGTTTCTCAGCAGTTCACGCAGGGCGCGCACGATCATCGGGCCGTCGCAATCGATAATGACGCGGGGCGCGACAGTGCTGCTGAGATGGACGCCGGCATCGTCGATGACCTGGCGCTCGCCCTCGATTGCCTGGG
>PVBE012352314.1_pt1 | contig 11268 bp, 15 predicted proteins | sample 1631181 | NCBI WGS metagenome assembly PVBE01 (sample SAMN08397723, study PRJNA350692) | Marine metagenome, whole genome shotgun sequencing project. | isolation source: water | place: Pacific Ocean | collected 2012-04 | reverse complement strand
TATCTTATCCAAATAAAAATCTCACAAACCGATTTTTCTTTCTCATCGATCGAAGCGCTAGTTCATTGAGACCAAAAATGTGTCCAGCGCCGCCCGCGAGAAATACAACAAACACAAGAGCGTAAATGATGTGATCGTCGATAAATCCGTACTCAGTATTTTGTTCAAACTGCGCGAAATAGTAGAGCAACATCAGGATAACGCCAAAAATCGAAGCTGGACGAACAAGCAAACCCAGCAGTAGCGCGATGCCAATCAAAATCAGACCCCAAATATTGAGCTGATCGACGAGGCTATTACCAGCAAGCGCCTGGAACCATTCAGCTAGCGGCCCCGTCGCGCCTTCGAGATATCCAGCAGCCGACCAGTCATTCAATTTCGCAATACCAGCGCTCAAAAAAACAACCCCCATAGCTATGCGGAGAACAAACAGGCTCCAAGCAAACCACCTCTTGCTGGTCGCTGTCTCAAATGATCCAAATGAACTCCTCCTTCGCATAACCTAGAATTGCTTTGCCATGAACACCGCCATCTCAGCGAGGCGATGTGCGTATCCCCATTCATTGTCATACCACGCAAGGATCTTCACGAGGTCACCGTCCACTACGCGCGTCATCGGCAAATCGATAACGGCTGAATACGGATTACCGACGTAATCGCTTGAAACGAGCGGCTTGTTGGTCCAGGAAACGATTTTTTTCCAGCGCGGCTTTTTGCACGCCGCCTTCACTGCCCTTTCGATCTCTTCTGCTGTCACCTTTTTCTTGAGAACCATGGTGATGTCCGTAAGCGAGGTCGTTGGAACAGGAACGCGAATCGCAATTCCGTCGAATTTGTTCTTGAGCGATGGAAGCGTTTGTGTCGTCGCGATCGCCGCGCCCGTGGTCGTTGGAATCATATTAACTGCTGCAGCACGAGCGCGCCTAAGATCCTTGTGCGGACCGTCAACAAGATTTTGCGTTGAGGTGTAACCGTGCACGGTCGAAAGCACCGCTTTCTTCACCCCAAACGCCTCATCCATAATCGCCATCACCGGCGCGGTACAGTTTGTGGTGCACGACGCGTTGTTGATCACGCCAGCTTTCTCTTTCTTGAGTCCATCTTCATTTGACCCAAGAACGTAGGTTGGTACGTGTCCGCCTTTTGCGGGAGCCGAGATGATTACTCTTTTTGCCCCTGCGGCAAGATGTTTCGATGAGCCTTCCTCGGTAACAAAATGCCCCGTTGCCTCAAGAACGATATCAATCTTCATATCCTCCCAAGGGAGAGCCGAAGGATCTTTCTCTGACAAAACGGGAATCTTGGTCTTCCCGATGATGATCGCGTCTTTCGTGGCTCGGACCGACTGATCCCAAATGCCGTAGTTTGAATCGTACTTCAGAAGATGCGCGAGCGTCTTGGCGTCTGCGAGATCATTTATCGCAACGACGTTAAAACCAGACTTCTTCCAACCAGCCTTGAGTACCTGGCGACCAATGCGGCCAAAACCATTGATAGCAATACGAGCCATACTTTGATGTTGCGTGTTTAAGTGTTCAGATTATATCACAAAGCCCCGCCTAGGCGGGGCTCATACTTCCTATTTTTCTTATCCTTCCTAATTCTTCCTATCCGCCAATCTCGATCCGAGAGAACCGACCGAGCCTGATATTCTCTCCGAGCGATTGGACCTTCTGCTGAACAAGCTCTTCGATCGTGATGTCCTCATCTTTCACAAACGACTGATTCAAGAGGCACACCTCGGAATAATACTTTTTGATTTTTCCTTCGATGATCTTCTCAAGGACATCCGCCGGCTTCCCCTCTCCTTCGAGTTGACCCTTGATGATTTCCTTTTCCTTCGCAACCACCTCTTCTGGAACCTCATCGCTCGATACGTACAAAGGTCGCATCGCCGCAATATGAAGAGCGAGGTCATGGCAGAATTCAACGAACGCCTCATTGCGCGCGACGAAATCTGTTTCGCAAAGCACCTCGACGACCACGCCGATCTTTCCTGTGGAGTGCGTGTAGCAATGAACGCGCCCCTCACTTGTTTCGCGATCTGATTTCTTTGCTGCGCGCGCTGCGCCGCTCTTGCGAAGAATGTCGACGGCTTTATCGAAGTCACCCTCACTCTCGGTGAGAGCTTTTTTGGCAACCATCATGCCAACGCCGGTCATCTTTCTAAGCTTGGCAACGTCACTTGCTGAAATGGACATAGTGTTTGTTGTTATTTTGTGGCCTCCTGCTTTTCTTTTGCTACCTCTTCCTTCACTTTCTCGTCGAGGTTTGCAACAGAATCTTTCGATGTCGAGCTTGGAGCAACGTCGCTTGCCGGCTTTTCGGAAGCCGCTTCCGGAGCTGGAGCCTTTGCTCGCGCTTTTCCAACACGCACCGCCTCTGCAACAAGCTTAGTGATCATTTGAAGTGACCCCATCGAATCATCGTTTGCAGGGATGACGTAATCAACAAGATCCGCATTCACATTCGTGTCACAAATCGCAACCACCTTCACACCACGCTTTCGCGCCTCGGCAACGGCCGTCTTTTCCTGACGAACGTCGAGAACGAAAATGGCTTCTGGAAGTTTTGTGAGAGTCGAGATTCCCCCAATCTTCACCTCAAGCTCTTCAATCTTTCGATCAAACTGCAACTGCTCGAGCTTGGTGTATTTTCGAAGCTCTCCCTTATCGCGCTTATCGATCAAATCGAGATACTGCTTGATGAGCTTCTGAATCTCACTGAAATTTGTAAAGCTTCCACCGAGCCATCGCTCAGTTACGTACGGTGCGCCAGCCGCTTTTGCCTGATCCTTTGTGAAATCCTGAATCTGCTTCTTGGTGCCGACGAACAAAATTGATCCGCCGCGAGCAACAAGCTCCTCAACATACGTAAGTGCCTTTTGAAGTTGCTCTTGCGTTTTCTCAAGATTGATAACATGAACACCGCCACGAGCGCCAAAAATAAAAGGCGCCATTTTAGGATGCCAGCGACTTACGCGGTGGCCAAAATGAACACCAGCTTTGAGCATCTCCTGAAGAGATGGGATTTTTGTCGACATAGATTACCTTTTTACGTCGGCCTGCCTATTTGCGGCCCTGACTCTCAGGGAGGCCCACAAAAGAGTGATTCAGACCTGTTTGATTTATGGCAAGATAGTAGCGAATCGAGGCAAATACGTCAAGAGTTGATTCGTTTAGAAATGCAAACGCCCCCTTCGACCGAAGTCTTAGGGGACGCGAGATGGGCTGACGATGCCCGAAGGGGTCTACCAGCTCTGGGAGCCGTCCGACGACCAGAAGAGGTCGTAGGAGTTCGAGGAAGCCCACATGGACTCCCCGTCGACTTCCAGCATGATGGCGGAGCAGAGCCCGTCACCGCTGTCGTAGATGCCGCTTCCGCAGGCGCCCACGAGGTAGTCGCCCCAGAGTCCCGAGTTGGAACCCCAGCCGTTCACCTTGAGGCTGCTGCCGATGAAGGTGAAGCAGTCGGTCTCCGAACTCTCGTTCAGGACCGGCACGACCACCTGGGCGGTGGAGTCGGACTCCGAGACCCAGCTGTCGTCCACGACGGCATCCACCGAGATGCCGACGTCGTAGACGCTGACACTGATCTCGGTGATGCACGCCTCGTGCGTGTCACCGCCGCCGTCGAGGGGCGTCTCGGCGTCCGCGCCGTCGCAGTCCTGGTCGATCCCGTCGTCCAGAATCTCGTCTGCGCCCGGGTTGATGTCCGGGTCGGTGTCGTCGCAGTCGGTGCCGCCGTCGGCCTCGGCGTCGTAGCCGTCGTTGTCGGCGTCGTAGTCGGGCTCGTCGGTGTCGCCACCGGTGGTGGTGTCGCCGGTGTCGGTGCCCGGATCGTCGGTACTGCCGTCGTCCGTGTCGGCGGGATCCTCATCGGACCCGCCGTCGGACTGGCCGGACTGGCCGTGGTCCTGGATGCCTTCCTCGCCGGTGTCGTCGGCGCCCTCGACCTCCTCGGTCTCGTCGGCGTCGGCGGGCTCCGCCTCGTCGTCACGCAGACCGCCGCCGCAGGCGACGAGAGTGAGCGTGAGCGCGAGCGGGCTGATGATGAAACGGTGCATTGCTGCTCCTGGTGTAGAAATGCCCGGTTGGGCGGGTGATGCCCATGGGGCTCTGATGAAGAACGTGTGTGATGCGCGAGATTCAGGGTTTAACCATCCTCTCAGCGACGTCGTAATATAACATAAAATGACAGTTTTGTCAAGGGTTGGATGGCAAAAAGCTTTAAAAAGACAAACACCCCCCGCAGCCGAAGCTTTGGGAGGTGTGAGGTGGAGATTTTGAGGCCTCCGAGGGGTCACCTACTGGGGACCCGGGTACGTGTGGTCGCAGGTCGACGGACCTGGTGCCACAACGACGTTGTTCGCGATCGTGAAGCACAGGGACTTCGTGCCGTCCGGGTTCTGCCACACGAGCACATCGCCAGAAGCGAGGTCCTCGAGGTCAGCCCAGTTGCTGAAGCCGTCGGCGCCGCTGGATCCCTGCCACGTGAAGTTCACGCGGTAGGCGTCGCCTTCGTGGTCGTCGAAGGAGTAGCCGTAGAAGTCACCCTCGCTTCCCCGGATGGTGTACCGGCGGGCGGCATGCGACAACGTCGACCAGTCTTCGAATGTGGTGAAGCCGTATCCCACCACGTAGACCTCCGCGAAGTCGATGATCGTCTCGTGCAGGTAGACCCGGTTGCCGTACTGCACGACCGGATCGTAGTAGCCGTCCTCGACGCCGTCGTTGTCGATGTCGCCATCGAACGTCGACGGCTCTTCGACCTCGACCTCTTCGGTGCCAGTGTCTTCGGACTGATCGACGTCGTCGTCGACGCCACCGCCGCAAGCGACGAGGGCGAACAGGGGCAGGGCCAAGAGGGCCATGAGGGTGCTGCGCATTGCAGACTCCTTGGTAGTAGGGATTGTTCAGGAGAGCTCGCCCGACGGGCGGGCGGACTCACCAGATTATGAAACATCTGGCTCTGGCGACGCTGTTCAAGGCGAGGTGGCCGCACCGATAGTACATTAGGCGACGATTTTCGTTTCAGACGTCATGCTGTTCACCCGTATACAAGCGTTACTGGGAACCATTCCTTAATCGTACACCGTGCTGCCCAAGATCGGCGGCGCCAGAGATAGATGTTGTGTTTATTCAGTTGTTAATGGACAGATGACTATAGCAGTTTTTTGCTATTTTGTCAACCCATCCTTACTTTGAGCCCTATTTTTCAATAAGATTCAGGGTAAGAACCCGGGGGTAGGCAGTGAAGGACGAAAGTCCGTTCACCGCCCACCCCGGAAGGTGCAGAGGCCGCGCTAGTCGTGCGTGGTCCTGCGGGCGACCGTGAGCCCGAGGCCGGTGCCCCAGTAGGTGCCGGCGTCGCTACCGCTCGCCATCTTGCCGAAGCTCAGGCTGGGCCTGAGCACCGCCACGAGGCCGTACGGGATGTCGGTATAGCCGACCCAGCCTTCGAGCGACACGGCGCCCGTGTAGGCTCCGTACTTGGGCTCGTAGGCGTCGAGCACCGCGCCGGTGTAGCCGATGCCGCCACCGAGCTGGACCAGGCCGTCGCGGTAGGCGATGGCCGCGAGCGAGCCAGCGAAGCTCGCCGAGGTCCCGGCGCATCCGTCGGCGAGCAGCAGGTAGCCCTGCCGACCGTCTTCGAATCCGACGCCCGCCGTGAGGCAGGAGCTCGCGATCGTGCTCGAGCTGATGCCGTCGATATCCGGCTGGAAATCTAGCCCGCCCGTGACGCCCGTGAGGCCGTAGACCATGAGGCGGTCGATGCGGTCGATGTCCTGCCGGGCCGTGCGAGCCGTCGCTTCGATGCGGGCCGCACGCGCCTCCATGGCGTCCATGCGTCCAACGAGACCGCTGTCGGTGTCGTCTTCCGGGTCGCCGTAGAGCGTGAGCTCGACGGCGTCGAGGCGCTCGCCGTGTACCTGGAGCGTACTCGAGATCGCACGGTCCATCGAAGCCAGCTCGTCCCAGAGCGCCTGGATCTCCTGCTGGAGACCCTGGACACAGTCCGGATCGGGCGTGTCTTCGCCGTCCATGTCGGGGCAGGCGTTGTCGACCTGCGCCTCGAGCGCCCTCAGAGCAATCTGCGCCTGGTGCACCCGCCACGCGTTGTTGCGCGAGCGGTTGTCGGCGTCGGCCGCGAGGCCGTGCGTCAGGTGCGGCGAAGCACCATCGAGGACGTCCGGCTCAGCAGTCGGGCCGGCCTGTGCGAGGCCAATGAGGATCATCAGAGAACAGAGCATGGTAGCTCCTCCGTAGTGTGAGAATTTTTGGGATCGGGTGTAAACACCCAACTCGGTTGATCGAGGTGGGTGCCCGTTTCGACACTCCAACGGCCTGACATCAAGCGGAAAGGAGGGGGATCCACTCAACATCAAGCCAGTGGAATGTCGAAGATTTTCCGAAATAACCCTTTAAATGAACGGTAAACACCTCCTACAGGTGACGCAATAATATAGCATGAAATACCAATTTTGTCAAGTATCGCAACGTTTTACCAAAAAATCCCTTTTTTGGGCCCGCGGAGAATCACGATGAGGAGGAGACATCATGACCACTCACACAAGCCCAAACAAGGGACTTTTCTCTCTAAGATTGAAACCTTAGACAAAAACAAAAAAAATGTCAAGTCTACGACCCGGCATCAGAAACGGCCTATTCCTCAATATGCACAACTTGATGACGTCTTCGGATACGCTCTACCTGAATGAGGACATATCCAATCCCAGCAAGGGCCCCGAGAATGAAGCCAGAAAAAGCATTAACAAGTAAATTCGGTCGAACCGGCCAGTTGGAATTGAGTGGATCATCAACCACCTGAACCGTAATATTGCTACTCGATGTGTATTCCCACCCGCTCTCTTCGAGGACATCTGAAATGGCGAGGGCTAAAAGCTCCGCCTGATCAACATCCGTGTGATAGACCTTCACAGTTAAGAGGCCCGTACTCCTCGTGACGGACGTTGAAATTGCATCTTCCCAACGCTTACGTTTTCTTGTTTCACTTCCGGTGTCGAAATAAGACTCATCGAGATTGTAACTGGTTGAAAATACCTCATCGTAAAACGACGTGGTGTAGATAGCGTTTGAAAGATCCTCCGCAATAATCTCAGCAGAACGACTCGCGGTGTAGGCATCCGTACTGCTACTGAGTTCCTGCGTTGCAAGAAGCCGCGTCTTTGAACTGTATTCGAGCGGCTGGATGAACGAAAGAAGAACCGCGAGAAACAAACCTACGGCAGCGAGTAGAAAAATCGTTGGCCACGCAGACAGAAGCGGCGTGAATCGTGTGTAGCTGTATGGCATGTCTTTAGTATAACAGATCTTCAAGAGGAACGAACGTCAACTCAACAGTGAACCTCTCTCTATCGCGAACAAACTCGAGCGTCGTGGTTTCTCCGGCAGTATGCTCAGCAAGCACCCCTGCAATAGAAGTACCATCCGTTAAAGATATTCCACCAAGAGCAGTGAGGATATCTCCATCTTCGATCCCTGCAAGATCTGCAGGGCCGCCAGAGAGAACTCCTGAACGTCGGCTAGCCGGAGGCGCTACATAAAACCCACGCTCACTTCCAGGGCCAAGGACTGGCGTCAGCCCCTCGGCGAGCTCCATCGTGTAAAGACCGATCCCAGCATACGCTGTTTCTCCATCTCGCAATACAGAACTAATAAACGGAGCAATATGAGCAAATGGTGTCACCTCTCCAGATGCATTTGAAAATCCAACGAGCTCACCGAGTGTGTCGAAAACAGGCATCGATGCTTCAAAAGTATGCGTCATCTCCCAGTGAAAGAGAAAATCTTCCGCAGGCTCAGAAACGAGCGCCCCCCGAGCAGACGCGTCGCGCAAGGAATTTGGCACAATGCTCCAAGGATCAGGAATCCCGAACAAAATCTCGCCGCCCAAAAAATCCTCACTGTTACCAAACGCAACCGTATCCATATTCGCGACACCTATCAGCTTAACGAGCGAGAGACCGCTCCGAGGATCATCGACGATTGATTCAATGGGAAATGTGGTGTCATGAATCCAGACGCCGACGTCTGTGAGCGGATCCCCCACCCCGTCAAACGTTCCTGTATCAAGAAGAATCCAACCGTCCGACGTCACTACCATTCCAGTACCGATACGATCTGTCGCATCAAGAACCTCTACATCATTCAAAACGACAAGAGCCGTACTCGTCCATGCACTTTCTTGCACAACTTCGAGAGCCTCCTCGTACGTTCCCGGAATCGGATCTGGCTTCACCTGTGAAATAGAAAGAAACCCACTTCCCTCCCCGAGTGATTCCAAATATCTATCAAGGGATGTGTTTGTGAATACCGCGGCGGAAACACCCGAAAGCATCCCGGCGAGCACAGCCACCAAGACGATCGTTCCCCAAACTGTCCAAGAAGGTTTTTTCATATAACTAGAACCAACGCGCCGTCGCGAATACGAGAACAAGAAGACCCCCTCCTACTATAAGATACTGCCGCAAGACCTCTTTCGACAAGCGCTCCAAGTGATGAGCTCTTGAAAGTCCCAAAAGAAGATAAAGCCCACACGTAAAAGCGGCTGCGTTTGCAAGGAAACTCGTGGGGAGCATGGAGAGCGCGATGTAAAACTCTGTCATCACAACCGCAATCATAAGGGCAAATCCTCGTGAACTTCTGAGGTCAATCTTACTCACCCAAAACACCCCGAGCGTCGTGATCGCTGTTGCTAAGAAGACCGCAATCGCCGGAAGCCAAACCGGCAGCTGCAAAAATAGCTGCGCCCCAAACCCCGCGCTCACTAAGAAGAATACGCCCACTAGCGTCAGAACAAGGGAGAGGTATTCAAGAGCGTACGCCTGATACGCCGCGGGGAGATGATGAAAGGTGAACAAGTTTTCCGCGTAAAGCCACATCAAAACGACTGTCGAAATTCCAAGGAGAAGTTTCATCCCCTGATCCTCAAGAAACAGATAGAAGAGTAACGCGGAAACGGTGAAGAAAATCGCCTGGCTCCAAAAAATCCAGAACGAAGCCTTACGTACGCGCCAAAGTAAAAGTCGACCGAGAAGAAGTGGAACGCACAGAAAAAGAAGAACTGCGAAAAGCACGGCAGACGGCCAAAAAATCAAAACAGAAAAACCGGCCGCCAAAACTGCAGCCAGGAGAAACGTTGTGATGCGATGTACAAGAATCATGGAAGCCAAGGGTATTCTTGATGCAAGACGTCGAGTCGAGCATCCCCTTCAACCTCGTCGCCAGTGCGCAAGAATCCAAATACGATAACGAGGTCCAAGTGCAAATCCTTGTACCCCGAAGGTACTGACATGTCAACAAGCGAACTGTACGCCAAGTCCGCATCCCCACCCTGCGCGTATGCCTCAAGAATTACCTCAAGATCCTCCTCGTAATCTTGCCGAGATACAATGACGGCCTCGTAATCGCCGCTCGCGGGTATTGGATCATCCTCTGGCCCAACCCACGCAACGATCACAAGCAAAAGCGACACGGTAAGTGCGGCGAGGATGAACGGAAACCATGAATGAGGCGGAGGCGGACGCATGTTAGAAAGACTTCTCCCTCATCTTAAACCACTCTTCAAGATACACACCAATCACCATCGTAAGCGGAATGGCGAGAATTGCTCCAGCGATTCCTGCAATCTGGAATCCAACGAGCAGCGCAAGGATACTAAGAATCGGGTTCAATCCCCCAACCCTCTGCATGATTTTTGGCGTGAGAATATCTGCTTCGAGCTGCTGAATCACAATGTAGAGCAAAACCACAAGCACCGCATGCACGGGCGAAACGGAAATGGCAATCAGGAATGCTGGAATCACCGCAAACGTCGGACCAAGAAACGGCACGATCTCGAGAAGGCCGGCAAGAAACGCGAGGACAAGCGCAAACGGAATCCCGAGAATCAACAGGCCGGCATACGTGATCAAAAAGATCAGGAGCATCAGGAGAAGCTGCCCACGAAGCCAGGCACCGATTTGTTTGCGGATCTTTGGAGCAAGACGCTTCACAAAATCTCCATACTTTGGCGGAGTAAGCCACATCACCCCTCGCGAAAGTGCGTCCTCTTCTGCAACGAGATAAAAAGCGAGGATAAGAATCAACACAACCGCCATCACACTCCCGAAGAATCCCGTGATCAGCCCAAGCACGTCAGGAATCGCCTCGGAGAGTCCAACCTCTTGAACGGTGCTGAGGACTGTGTCGACATCTTGAGAGAAAATATCTCCTGCCAGAAGTGCATCGAGGTCAATTTCTGGTCCAAGGAATGATTCAATCGTTGAACTGTACGTCGAAACCGCCTGCCCAAGCTGACTCACCACAGGAGGAACCACAAGAAGAAATGCCCCGGCCGCAAGAGCGAGCAAGAAAAGGTAAATCAGAAAAACAGAAAGCCCGCGCGGAAGGTGAAAACGCCTTGCCCAATCAGCAAACGGATCAATAAGCGCCGCAACGAGAAGAGCGACCAAAAAAATCGCCACAATATCTCGCAAGACATACACGAGAGCAACTGCCACGATCACAACAATCACACGAACAATCGTGCTTGTAGAAATATTGATTTTGACCGGCGGAGCGGCCTCCTCCTTCTTTCCACGCCTCATATAGGATAGTATATCATATATGTCAAACCTCGCTGTAAACAAGCACGTTCGATCTGACTACGAATTCCTCGAGGTATTCGAAGGTGGTTTGCGCTTAAGTGGCGCTGAGGTCAAAGCCGCAAAAAAAGGCAATTTGAATCTCAAAGGATCCTACATTTCGATTACAAAAGACGAACTGTGGATCAAAAACATGCATATTGGAAGGTACGCCCCGGCGGGAGCTCAGGAATCTTACGATCCAACAGCCGATCGGAAGCTCCTTGTGCACAAGCGAGAACTGAAGCGTCTCATTGGAAAAACCAGAGAAAAAGGATTGACAATCGTACCAATCCGTGTCTATACTAAGGGCGCTCTGGTGAAACTTGAGTTTGCCCTCGCGCGTGGAATCGCAAAACATGAGAAGCGAGACAAGATCAAAAAACGCGACATTGAACGTGAGATGCGACGCCAGGCAAAAGATCTATAGACGCACGGGCCCGTCCCGTCGTTTGCGAACGAGTGGGCCTGCCCCGTCGGTCGCGACCGACGGGGCCTGCCAGGCATCGATGGCAGTGTGAAGCGATTTTCGATCAAGCCGGAGGTGCTCCCCCTTCGTTATCACGAGGAGCAAATCGACAATTGCCAATTCTGTCGTAGCCAAGGTGAAGAACATGTTT
>PVBE011324293.1_pt1 | contig 11268 bp, 10 predicted proteins | sample 1631181 | NCBI WGS metagenome assembly PVBE01 (sample SAMN08397723, study PRJNA350692) | Marine metagenome, whole genome shotgun sequencing project. | isolation source: water | place: Pacific Ocean | collected 2012-04 | reverse complement strand
GGAAGAAGACGCCGAAGACCAGACCACCACTACCGACGACACAAGGAGCGACTGATGAACCAGCCGTTGTTCGATGACAACCGACTCCCGCCGAAGCGCCGAAACCAGACGGAACATCGACCGGATCCACCCACGCCCAGGCAGCGTCGCCTTGTCGTGGAGGGGCCGAAGCCCGAACCGTGCAGGGCGTGCGACCGCTTCCCGATGCCCAACGGCTTCTGCGGGTGTGTGTGATGTCGCTTTGGAACGTCTGGCCGGCAATCACCGCCTTCAGCAGGCCGGGTCCCCGCTCGACTCCGGAACGAGGCTCCCCGAAGTGACTGATTCCAGGACCCGCTGAAGTAGATGGGACTGAGACCAGTGATGAAGAAAGCAATCGTCGTAGCGAACAAGGGGGAGACGCAATGAGTGATGAACGTGTTGTGATGTGTGCCGGTTGCAGATCCAGATCACATGAATCCTCGTACGCGAGGTACAGAAGCAAGATGTGGTGTGGTGGCGATGTCTGCAGGTCGATCATCGACGTCAGGCGAAGGGCGCAGAACCGGCGAAAGAAGATGAGGCAGAAGGTAAGGGGTGTTGCGTATAAGGGTGCTTCACCTCGGGCAAGGCACCATGTGTTGAGAAGAGACGAACGCAGGTGTGCGTTGTGTGCGTGCTCAACAGGGCATTGCCTTCAGGTCCATCACATTCGCCCGAAGTCAGAGGGTGGAACAGATCGCCATACCAACCTGATCACCTTGTGCAAGGAGGACCATGACATGGTCCATCGCAACATGGGCAGGTATCGGGAGTTGTTGTCCAGGATGGCGATCACGAGAGAAGCCGGCCACCTTCTGAGTGCCCGAGAAGTTGCGAGGCGTCAGGATCAGGCGATCCGTCGCCGAAAGAGGGAACCTGAGGCTCTCCGACGATGTGGCCACCCGGGCGTTCAGCAGGCCGGAGAAGCATGTTGACATACCGGTCAATGCGGGCACATCAGGTGGAGGGTTGTGGCCTCAGACCACCGATGAACCGCCAACAAGAAGCGCTGGATGGTGGGGCGGCGCCAAGGTGGTTGATCCTGTCGAGGCGGCGGCTGCGACCTTCGGCGTGGACCTGCTACTCGGTCGTTCCGACCGTGAATGGATTGACTTCACGCCGCCTAGCAATGAGGCTCGCCGCAATGGACTCGGAACCTTGGTCTCCACCGGAAGGATCGTGGGCGTCCTCTGAGGCCACCCGCAAGAAGATGATGGGGAACCGAAGTCGAGACACCTCACCGGAGCTTCGTGTCCGGTCACTGGTCCATGGCCGGGGCCTCAGGTATCGGGTTGCGCAACGGCCGATTCCGACGCTACGCCGAACCGCAGACTTGGTCTTCCGCTCAGCGAAGGTCGCAGTCTTCATCGATGGTTGCTACTGGCACGGGTGTGATCTCCATTACAGGGAGCCACGCACCAACACCGGATACTGGCGCGACAAGATCGAAGGCAACCGACGGCGCGATCAGGAGACAGATGCGCTTCTTGGGGATGCCGGCTGGGAGGTACTCCGCTTCTGGGAGCACGAGGACCCGGAAGTGGTCGCGCAGGAGATCTGTACTCTGTTGGCATCTATCAGGTAGCCACCCTGGACAGAGCGGGTCCCAGCCGGATCGGTTAGGAAGTTGTCAGTAGTCGACTCAACAAGGAGGCCAAAACGGCCATCGGGAACCGATGTTGACAAGTGGAAGACTAGGCGGCCTTGGCTTGAGCAGTGCCAAGGCTTGAGGCTGATCAAAGGGTAACGAGGTGGTTGCATATGGTTGAACACGAAGACGGGTTCGAGGGTGATGACGAACTCGAGGGTGATGACGAGCTCAACGTCACTCCAGCTCCGAACGTCCTGATCGCCCTGACATATGGGCGCCTCACCTGGCTTGACGCGCTATGCGAACTCATCGACAACAGCATCGACTCCTTTTCGCACGCCTTGGTGATTGGCGAGCCTGTCGAGAATCCGCTCGTTGAGCTCTTCATCCCCACCCGAGCAGAAGTCGAAAGGGGAGAGGGGATGTTCGTTATCCGGGACAACGGCCCTGGCCTCAGCAAGGAGGGCCTGGGCAATGCCCTCAGGGCCGGGTACTCCACCAAGAACCGCTATGGAGGCCTTGGACTCTTCGGTGTTGGCTTCAATATCTCGACTGGGAAGATCGGCCAGAGGACGGTTGTTACGACGGCAAGGGCCCGAGATGAGTTCGCGCATCAAGGGATCCTTGACCTCTCGGTTCTCACCAAGCAAGAACGGTTCAACATCCCGTATCAGAAGATCCCCAAGCCCGTAGGCATGTCCCATGGAACAAGGGTGGAAGTGTCTCGCTGGTGGCCGCCCGGGCATGCAAACGCGGACTTTCCCAGGAACATTGCGAGCCAGTCCCAGAGGGCGGTGCTCGAGAACCTTGGTCGTCGATATGCGACGATCCTTCGCGGCGAGGCGGGACACCGCGCGCTGCGGATCGGCCTGTATCCGAGTGCCGGCGCGGACCCGGATCTGGTTGAGCCATTCGAACACTGCGTCTGGGACGAATCTCGGTTTGTGGAGAACTCGAAGTTTGGGATTGTTCCCGCCCAATTTCACTTCGACGAGGTCGTGGGGGCAACTCGTCGCTGTCCTCTGGACGGCTCGTCAGTTCCAAGTGGCCTGGAGGTCTGTCCCGAGTGTGGCCGAGCCGGACTCGTCACCATTGAAGAGCGCATTAGGGGATGGGTTGGGATCCAGCGCTATGACGACACGAATGCCTTCGGTGTGGACGTCATCCGCAATGGCCGTGCCATCTTGGTCGGCGAGAAGGATGCGTTCTTCTCTCGGGAGGACGATCTCGGCCGGCTAACCCGCGAGTATCCGGTTGATGACCAGACAGGCCGAATTGTGGGAGAGGTGCACTTGGACCATGTCCCCGTTGACTTCCTGAAGCAGAAGTTCGAAAGGGGCGGCGAATGGAGTAGCGCGATGGAGTACGTCCGTGGCAAGAGCCTCATGCCAAGCCAGTGGGCCGACGGTTATGTGAACGAGTCACCAGTCTCGAAGCTCAACCACGCCTATAAGCGCATCCGGGAATTCGGTCGCAAGTCGATGTACATGGGCGTTTGGGATTCGACCAGAAAGAGGGCGGTTCGGATCTCCAGAGAAATCGAGCGGGACTACTACGAGCGGTTCCTTGCCAGGGAGCCTGGCTATTACGACGACGCGGAGTGGTGGAAGCACGTCGAAGGTGCTGATACCCCCCCTCCGCCCTTGCGGGTCGAGTGCGAGGAATGCAACTTCCAGAACTTGCTCGATGCTGCTGAGTGCGAAGGGTGCGGTTGCCTACTCCTGTCCAAGCCGTGCATCTCGTGTGGGGTGGAGATCCCCCTGCTGGCTGCATCCTGTCCCGACTGTGGGGTAGATCAGGAATTGGAGATTCCCGAGCCATGGGAGTGCGTCTACTGCAAGCACTCAAACTCGGCAGAAGACCTCGGCTGTGGCGAATGTGGGCTTTCGAAGGTTGGGGACCATCCGACTTCTCGGGAGGCCCTACTCAGGTCGGCCCGGCCGGAAGCCGAACTCACCAAGACCGGTTGGACGGTTGTGCTGGCGAACGGTGTTCGCAGCGATCCGTTGGACCTCAGGGTCTGGACTTGCCCAAGCGACTTGAGGCCTGAGTGGGGAAGCCCGCCCGTACCACTGGTGCCGTTCAAGGAGCCGGGTCTCGTCGAGTTGTTCATCGATCCGACACACCCCGCCTTCGGAGACCTTCAGGTCAAGCCCGTCGAACTTGTTGCAGCGGAGGCAGCCCAATACCTCTACACCCACAACAGCCACCTAACGGGCCGCGCAGGCCATTCGCTTTCGGCCCTAGTCGCCTGCATCCTCGACGAACTCTGGGGAGAGGACCTGTCGGCGGGCCACGAAGTAGTCAAGGTCCGGATCACCGAGCTCTTTACTGAGGTAGCCGAAAGGCTGAGTGGCCGGCCTGAAGCAGCAGACTTCTATTCGGACATGCGAGACGACCGAAAGGAGGAGTTGCACAAGGCACTACACGACGCCCGTCGGCTCAACGACATCGCAGAGTTGACCAAGGCCGGCGGCTATCTGACATACCTGCCATGGAAGTACCTGGTGGACTTCTTCGGGCGCTCGACCGACGCCTGGCTTGAGGAGGTCTGGTCGATCGACCTTCCTGGGGCGGACCTAGTCGGGGAAGCGATGGCCCGCCGGGAGCGACAGAATGAGTTCTCGCACATTTCGCGGTGCCTAGGCGATTGTGCCGCCCTGTTCGAAGCAGCCGATCCCCCACGGTCGGAGATCGTCTCAAGGGCCCACTCTGCTCTGGAGTCGTTGGAGGCTCGGTTGAGGTGACTGGGTTCTTAGGTGAGCGTTCGCTTCGCTCGGTGACCTGGCAGGCCTTCGAACGGATAGTCGCTAGGTACCTAATGGCAGCAGGATGGCAGAGCGTTCGTCTTGTTGGTGGTTCTGGAGACGGTGGAGCCGACGTTCTGGCCACCAGGGGTACTCGGAAGTGGCTCGTTCAGGTGAAGCGGCACAGGAGGCCGATTGGTAGACAAGCATTCCGCGAAACAGTCAATGCGGGTGCCCTCTACGGCGCCAACGTGCTTGTCTTGGCGAGCACCTCGGGATTCACCGTTGACCTCCACGAGCACGGGGATCTACAAGCCGCCGATGGAATCAATGTCCAGTTGTGGGACATCCCAACCCTTGTCAGGTTTGGCGAGAGACTCGATGCGGGTGCGCTTGTCCAGCAGTTTCCAGAGCGGTACGAGCTTCGTGACTACCAAGAACAAGCGTGTCAGGCCGTGGTGGGTGAATGGATCGACAACCATTCAGGGAGCGCCCTCGTCGTATTCGCCACTGGGCTGGGCAAGACCTTCGTGGCTGCAACGGCGATCCGGAGAATCGCAAACCAACACGCAGGACTCAAGGTCCTCGTGCTTGCCCACACCAATGCCCTGCTCAGGCAACTCGAGAAGGCGTTTTGGCCGTTCCTACGCAAGGAGGAAGGCACCCTCATCGCATATGGAGAAGAAGAGTTTAGTTGGGACCTCCTAGAGCGCACGCCGTTCGTGTTCGCCTCGCGCGACACATTGGCGTCGAGAATCGTTGCGGGCCAGAGACTCCACCGATTCGACCTCGTCTTGGTCGATGAATGCCATCACCTTGGGGCCCAGTCCTATGACGCCATCATGGACGAGCTCGGGGTTGGCGACGCCGACGGCCCGTTCTTGATGGGATTGACGGCCACGGATTGGCGCCCCGACGGCTGCAGCCTCGAGGCTCTCTTCGGCGATCCCGTTGCCAAGATGGATCTGGTGAGTGGCTTGAAGAGCGGCTTTCTCACAAACGTCGACTACAGGATGTTCACGGACAACATCGACTGGGAGGCCCTTCGGCGAGCGAGGGGCGGCAACTACGCCCCGAAGAGAATCAACCGAACCTTGTTCATCCAAGAATGGGACGATGCTGTCATCGGACACGTCCAGTCGGCCTGGGACGAGATTGCTGCGGCTGGAGGGGCGCCACGCGGAATCGTGTTCTGCTCGACGATCGACCATGCCAAGAGGATGGTCGAACAACTCAACGCAGTTGGCTTCACGAGGTCAGAAGCCCTCTACTCCGGCAAGGACCTTCCCCCAGTAGACAGGAACAAGTTGCTCTGGGAATTCTCCGACGGCCAGATCGGCATCCTCTGCGCAGTGGACGTGCTCAACGAGGGAGTCGACGTGCCAGACGTGAACTTGGTGGTGTTCCAACGGGTTACCCACAGCCGGAGGATCTTCGTCCAACAACTTGGGCGGGGCTTGCGCCTCGCCGAAGGCAAGGACAAGGTCATCGTCCTCGACTTCGTCAACGACGTCCGGAGATTCGCAGAAGGGCTGCGCCTCCAAGGCGAGATCGAAGACGACGGGCCGAAGCGAGGACAACCGGAGAAGATCGCCCTTGGGTCCACGATCACGTTCGTGAAGGCAAACGCGGAAGACGTGGACGGAGCGAACTTCTTACGTCAGTGGCTCGGCGATGCCGAAGCGATTGCTGATGCTGGCGAGGATGTCAGCATCCTGAGGTTTCCAGACCCCGGACTCGTTCCTGAAAGGTAGGAATGACGGTCGGAACGACATCGGGCGTTCAATGTGGCCGTATTGCGACACACCCTGGGCAGCATGGAGGTAACCGATGAGGGAGCCCACTGAGGAGGAGGCCGAGAGATACGATTGGCTGTCCGGGCTGCAAGGAGTTCAGCTAGGGCTCTACGAGGTGACCGACACCCAGTTCGCCAAGGGTCTCGTCGACGCGAATGAGACGATCCGCGAGTCATTCGCTGCAACAGGTTTCCACGACTTCGAAGGTCAACCGCCTGGGAACGATGCCAAGAGGGTCGTGCGGGTTTGGGTGCTCACGAGCAAGGGCCTGCAGGGGGGCAAGATGTCCTTGTACCGGCCAGAGACAAAGGGGGGTGTCTTCTACCGGTTCTGGGTCTACCGCTTTTCGAGACATCTGCCGAATGCGCGGTCTGGCGATCTGGTCGCCTTGGTACAGAATGGAAGCGTCTGCGTGGTCGTGGACTTGTCGCTAGTTGAGTTGACCCAGGATCGAATGCTTGTGTTGGAGGGCATCTTCGGCAATGCCGCAGGTGCCTACTCGTGACCCATGAGCAACTCCCCTAGCAACTCGCCAATGGCCTGAGCCATCAGTGGTGGGACGGCATTGCCGACCTGGGAGTACTGGGGGACCTGGATCCTGCGGAGAGCGCCTCCCGTCGTCTCCTTGGAGCGGAACTCGAACCAGTCGGGGAACGACTGGAACCGTGCGAGTTCCCTCACGGTCATGATCCGCGGCTCAATCGGATGGACGTAGTCGTCGGGAAGCGTCAATACGGTTGGAGCAGGCTTACCGGCATCCACGACCCTCTGAGAGTGCTTTCGCGTCGCCAACCGCATGACTACGTCGACCAGATGGTCGTCTTCGGCGGTCACGAACCGGCGATCGGGCTTCTCTGTCGCATGGCCGCGCAACTCGTCGGCAACCTTCTGGCGGGCCTCGATGCCGTCGGGGATCCGGGACGGTATGCCGAGCACGGAGTTGGGGATCCCCTCTTCGGCGAAGAAGTGGTACAGGTCGAAGCGCTGGACGACTCGCTCGGAATGGTTACGAAGGACGTGGTTCGTCAGGGGAACCTGTGGCTGTAGGCGCAACGCTGGGGCATCTTGAGGTCGGTTCGAAGGCGTCTCTGCAGAATCGGTTGTCGTGCGCGTCTCCCTCGGCCCCTGCGTCCCTTGGAGAGGTCGCACCATTCCCCATCGGGTTGCCATCCGAGAGAAGCTTGCCCGAATCCACCTCCACGACTTCGTCGAGAACCTTCCCTCGGGCTTCTGCCAGCCTCGATTCGTTCTAGGCGTGGCCTGCCGCATCTGGCGGGCGAAGCGAAACTCCGGGGACTTGTACTTCCTCGAGTCGTGTGGGAGCGAGTATCCGTTCTGATCGAGGTCGCGTAGGGCGTCCATGGCCGAATGGACTTGGTCGGGTTTGTCTCCCTCGACTCGTGAACCGACCGTTGGCGCCAATCGAAGGTCGAACATGGGATCCTGACCCTCTAGGCGGTTCTTGCAAGCGTCCGCAGAGCGCCAGGGCATGTCACTCACTGCTCCGGTTGCCTCGACCTCGCGTGCCACGGGGAGGTCGCGGCGGATAGCGATGAGCATCATCCGAGGCCGGTTCTGGGGCACCCCGAAGTGGCGGGCATTCACTTCGACTGGTTGGACGATGTACCCCAAGCCCGTCGTCTTCAGGGCTTCTCGTAGTTCGGCAAATGTCGGATCGACGCTGCCTTGCGAGGCGAAGGCCATGTTGATCCCGACGACGTTTTCGATGACCACTGCAGCAGGGTCGAGTTCCTCGATGAACCGGAGGAATGCCCAGGGCAGCTGGTTGCGTTCGTCCTCGGGGTTTCGCTTGCCGGCCATTGAGAACCCTTGGCAAGGCGGTCCTCCGACCACCACCTCTGGTGCCGTCTCTCGGAGCAGCGACATGGCCTCTGGGTCGTCGAGTAGTTCCCAGACGTCGCCCACGACGGTCCCGTAGTGGACCTGTTTGGCGAAGGAGCCCCCGGAGCCACTTTCTAGAACTTCGTCCCAGAGCCCCTGATCCCACTCCTCGCCTCGAAGGTGGAAGTTCCGGAAGTGGGTTTCGGCGGCCATGGGGGAGCGCTCGACGGCCGCCGCCAACTTGAGGCCTGCTTGCTCGAGTCCGAGCGACAGGCCGCCACAGCCGGCGAAGAGGTCAAGGAACCGTATCTGCTTCACCTGCGCGTCCTCACTGCTTCCAGATGCATCTCACAATCAAACTACATGCATGTTATGCGACGCGCTGACAAGATCCTGGTTCAGGCTCCCGTTTGGACCTGGCCCCATCCAGGAACCCCCGGAAGCCCGGCTCATAGCCACGTCAGGGCTTCGCTCCACCGTCGACCCTGCTCTAGTGCCGCCGCCACTGGTACCTTCCCTTTAGTGGCGATCCCCTTCCTCGAGGCATTGCGTTCCGAAGACGACCACCTGTGGGCGCGCGGGGATTGGCTCGGTGCGCCCGATCCGGATGTCGTCCACCAGACGACGAAGAAGCCATTCGCCCCTGGTCAGGCGTTGGCAACCTCGAAGTTGCGACGCGTCCTGATCGTGGACGACCGCTCCGAATTCGACTATCGGCCATACGTCTACGTGTGCCCGCGGACGACCAAGATCCGTGGTTCGGGCATGGCGCATGATCCCCATCACCATGGGCCAGGGGCTCCTTACCGGGAGCATCCAGACGACGGTGCGAACTGCCTTGTCGATCTGGGTGGTGAGGTTCTCGTTGGCTGGCCAGTTGAGAAGGAGCGCCTCTTCAGCAGGGCTCGGTGGTCATGCCACGAGCCTGACGAGACGGGGCTGCTCGGGGACTTGGACAGAAGGGGGTGGAGCGGGTGACCTTCGACGATCTCCGAGACGAGTACGAAAGGGCGGTCATCGGGCCGCTCATCCAAGAGGTGGTTCAGGACGTCTGCCGCTTGGTTGCCGGGAAGTACCCGCCTGGCAGGTATACGGGCCGGTCGGGCGCCTCCGAATGGAATAGCGACGACTTTTCCGGTCTCTCCCAGGAGGTCCTGGTTTGGTTGTTCAAGTCGGAACAGCTCGAATGGATCTTCAGCCAAGTCTCGACAGTCGGAGACTTTCGAGGACTCATTGGGCTCCAGGTCAAGAGGACGCTCGGTCGCCGCCTGGAGCGAACGTGCATCGACAACTTGCGCCAGAGGGCCAAGGACCTCCTCGACGAGCCTCCATTCGAGCAGGTCTCAGGGGGCTTGGGGAACGCGACCAAGTACTCGAGAGTCGGGATGCCAACCCCTACGCCTCACCGGGCGCCGACATCCTTTGGCGAAGCGGTGAGGCGAGTTGCACTCGTGCCGAAGTTGAGGTCCCATGCAGCCCAGGAAAGGAACCCACGCGTCTACAACGAAGGCGGGCTTCGAGCATGCCTCGAGGCCATGGCCGCCGTTTACCCAGACGGCTTCACACTGAAGGAATTCGAAGAAGTACTCGAGAAAGTCTTGCCAGATTACGTCGTAGCGGACCTTGTATCCATTGATGGCACCGATAGGGAAGACCCGGACAGGGAAGAAGGTGCGCGTGGTGTCAATAGGGGCGAAGACGCGGGATTCAAGCCAAGCGCCACTGGCTTGGATTCCGTCGGAGGTCAAGTTGCCATGGACGAGATGGCGGAGCAGATCTTTTCGGGCCTTTCCGAAGAGGAGCGTGGGGTCATGCGGCGCAAGGTAAGCGGGATGTCCGATACTGGGGTCGCTGAGTACCTCGGTTGTTCGCGCCCCATCGCTGCTCGTACTTGGAAGTCGATCAGGCAGCGGATCAATGCAGTGTTGTCCGATCTGGAAGAGGATGAGCGAGAGCGCCTGGCTAGCGAGTTGTCCCGTCTGCTCGTGGTCAGCCCTCCTGGGGAGGACAACGATGGTGGGTGAGCGAGATGATCTCAGCGCCGAGCTTCAGGCCGTCGTCGGCCGGGTCCGCTCGAGGCGACTGGAGGACCGATCCCGACTTGTGGATCGGGGGCCAGAACGAGGCGACGTCTACCTAGCGCAGGAGACGTGGGGCGGGGAACACTCCCGAAGGCGCCACGTCTTGGTCTTGCGAATCGATGCGGCCGAGGAGTTCGCAGAGGTCGTCCTCCTCGGCCACTACCCCGAATATGCCACGGACCGCGACTTGGTCCTCGAACCCCATCAGACCGACCTCCCCTATCCCCTCGTCGCCTATTGCGACCTGCGGGCACCTATCTGGACAATCCAACTGGGCGAACGCCAGGGTTCGGTAACCGGGGAGGTCTTCGACCTCCTACCCCGAGTCTCTCGAGGGGCCGCTCCAGATTCTGTCATCAGGCAAGTGGGCTTGCCGCTGCAGGGAGAGGACGACCCTCGCCGCCACCACAAGTATCAAGAGTTCTGTGACCTCCACCGGATCGCCGGAGACCGGATCGCAGCTTCCCTGGAGGGTAGGGGCATCTTCGGTGGGATTGTGGGGGTCGGCGCTGACGTTCTGGTCACGGTGCGCCGCGTCCTCCCGGAGGGCACCACACCCTCGGACTTGGACATCACGCCCGAATCCGTGGTCGTCCTCGATCCGGCGATTCTCACCACGCCGGTGGGCGACGCTTTGGAGGCGGGGATCGAGGCGCGCCAACTCGCCCGATTCCTGGCTCGCCACTCGCGGGTACGGCTTCCAGCCTCGATTGTCGAGGATGGCGAGAGGCTGAAGCACCTGATCAAGCGGCAGTACGGTCAGGTTGGCCAACAGCACTTGCTCAACGCCTTGGTTCGGCGCGGCGGGCTGCGGCCCCCCACTTCGCCCGGGGTGGGCGAGGGGAGCGAGGCCGACGCCCCTGAGTACGTACTGATCGGACAGGCAGCGTGAGACCGTCAACCCTTGTGGAATGGAGCCGGCAATGAGCAAACAACAGGGTCAGCCCTGGCGTTGGGCAGACCATCCGCCCTTGAGGTCCATCCAGTTGGAGAACTTCAAGTCGGTTCTCGACCAAGACGTGGGTCTGGGCATGCTGACCGTTCTTGTCGGCAAGAACAGCGCCGGGAAGAGCACGATGCTGGACTCGATCCTGATGCGCTCCCAGGCGGGAATCGACTTCGCTGGTCATGACGTTCCCCTCAACGGGGAACTCATCAACTTGGGATCTTTCGACGATGTCTTGAGCGCT
>PVBE012120780.1_pt1 | contig 11269 bp, 4 predicted proteins | sample 1631181 | NCBI WGS metagenome assembly PVBE01 (sample SAMN08397723, study PRJNA350692) | Marine metagenome, whole genome shotgun sequencing project. | isolation source: water | place: Pacific Ocean | collected 2012-04 | reverse complement strand
GGAGGCCAACACCTTGATTTTACACGAGAAAAAGGCATTCGGTCCGACAAAACTTATGATCCATATGGGAAATGTGGGAAATAGCCACTTCTGTAGATCCAAGATTCTTCCCTCACAGACTTGATAAACTTCTTGACTGTATAGATCGGCCTCTGGCCCGGGTTGCGATAGCCCCGGGTGTTGCGCGCGCAAATAACCGATAAATGGCCTCTGGATAAAAATTAGAGGGCGATGCAATCTTAGGAGGTAAGTCTAAGGTGCACAGAGAGACGAAATCTGTTCGTGACGGCCGTTAGCCTCGGCTTGGCCCTTTTTGATTTTTCCCTCTCCGAGAACGCTGATAAAATTTCCGTCGTCATTCCGACAAGACACAGACCCCACCCATCCGATGGAGGCACGTCATGCGGTTCCGGCGAAACGTCCTGATTGCCGCCCTGGCTTCAGTCCTTCTTGCTTCCTCCCTCTACGCCCAGACCCTGACGGTCAAGGTCCCTGCGGGTGATTTCATCATGGGGAGTTCGGAGGAGGACCTCAGAGCGATTCCTCAGAAACTTCGATTGGGCACCGGTCATGAGAAGCCCCGGCGCCGTGTGTACCTGGACGCCTTCTACATCGACAAGTATCCGGTGACGAATTCCCGGTTCCGGCGATTCGGAAGATCCAAGGATGATTACGGCCCGAAGTTTAACGGCGACCGCCAGCCTGTGGTGGGCGTGACGTGGACTCAGGCTCGGGATTATTGCAAGTCCGTGGGTAAGCGCCTTCCGACGGAGGCGGAGTGGGAGAAGGCGGCTCGTGGCGTGGACGGCCGCAGGTACCCTTGGGGGAACCGGTGGGACCCCTCGAAGGTCATCTGGGTGAATAACAGCGGCGGGAAGATTCACCCCGCGGATCGGACGTACAACACCCACCGGAGTCCATACGGGGCGGTGGACATGTCGGGGAACACTTGGGAGTGGATATCGGACTGGTACGGGAAGGACTATTACCCCAACGCCCCGAATCGGAATCCGAAAGGGCCGGCCTCGGGCAGCGTGCGCGTTTTGCGTGGCGGTTCGTACCTCAGCGGCAATACGTCGAACTTCCGTGCGGCGAATCGGAACTGGCACGACCCCGATGACCAGCTCTACAATGTCTCGTTTCGTTGCGCCAAGGCTCCTTAATGATCCTTTGCGGGGTGTCCAGGAGGCGGGAGCCTCACCGCTTCGGGTTAAGGCGAACAATCTCTTTCAACCTGGGCGGAAAACCGATAGATACGCTCAAGAAGTTTATCAAGCCTGTGAGGAAAGAAGCCCAGTTATACAGCTAAAAGAACTCAAGAGACTGGAAAAGTAGAAATTCAGTTGAGTGCGAGTTGGCTATTCGAGGAGATTCATGACGCAACCCCTTCCTTGTACTCCGGCTTATCCGCTTGGGCTGGCTTGCGGAGCGTTTCGCGGAACAACCAAGGGCTTTTCCGGTTGTTGAACCGCCATTCAAGTTCATCGAGGTAGGCTTCAAGAGGCTTGATACTGACCTTGGGACGGATTGGGGTCAGGTCCTAATTTTTCAGGTTACGATGCGGAAAGCCCATTTTCACCCCCTCCCCCTCCTCCACAAAGATTATGTCAGAGGAAGAGGAACCTCAAAACCCCTTGAGGAAGATGCCGTCTCACTAAGCCCCGCAATACAGACGGTTGAGGTGGAAAGGCGGTTTGGCCGCGAAGGTCCCATCGACTCTCGTGGCAGCCGGAATTTCTCACGCAGGCAAACGCCTCACAACTTGCTATTCGGGAAAAATCCGCACTACGGACATCGGGGAACTCAACGGATCTTAATCTCGGCGGACGCCGATCGGCCCGCGGCGTCAACCACCGTCACCCGCACAAACCCCGGCCCGTCCGGGTTCCATTCATTCTCTTTCCGTCCGCCGGAAATCGGACGGCCGTTGATGAGCCAGTTGAACGGACCTTCGCCCCCATGGGCGATGAGGGGGAGGCGGCTCATTTCAGCGCCGGCCCCGCTGAGCTCCACCGTCGAGCCGTTCCGGGGAAACTCCAGACGCGGCGGCGGGGTCCGGTCCCGGGCCACACCCCTTTCACCCAGGGCCGGGACGCGCAGGCGGCGCAAGTGCGGGGGAAGCTCCCGGTTATCGGCGATCAGCGCCCCCTCGGGCGCCCGCACACCCGAGGACGGGGGCGGCGGCGGGAGCTGTTCGAACACCTTGAAGAGCAAGGGGGCCGCGGCCCGGCGGCCCGTCGCGCCCGGCACGGGCGTCCCGTCCGGCCTGCCGACCCAGACGCCGGCCGTATAGCGCTTGTTGTAGCCGATCGCCCATGCGTCGCGGTATCCATAGGAGGTGCCCGTCTTGAAGGCGATCGGCGCGCGCGGGGTCGATCTCGACTTTTTCACCCGGTCCGGCGGCCGGGGCGCGCCCTCGAGGATTTTCGTCAGATGCCACGCCGCCGTTCGTCCCAGGAGCCTGCGGGGCTTGGCCGCCGCTTTTCGGCCGCCGGATCCCCGGCGGCCTTCCGCGAGACGCAGCGGGAGGGCCGCGCCTCGGTCCGCCAGGGCGGCGTACAGCGTCACCAGCTCCTCCAGCGTCAGACCCACGCCGCCCAGGGCGAGGGCGAGGCCCGGGTCGCCGCCCAGGCCGGCGAACCTCGGAGAGATCCCGGCCATTTGAAACTCCGCCATCATCCGCGCGGGGCCGACCCGGTTCAGGACCAGGACCGCCGGGACGTTGAGCGAGTGCTGAAGGGCCTCGCGGACCGTCACCTCCCCCTGAAAACCCCCGTCGAAGTTCCGGGGGGCGTAGTCTCCGATGCGCAAACGCTCATCCCGAATGAGGGTCTCGGGGTGAATGATCCCCTCGTCCATCGCGACGCCGTAGATAAAAGGCTTCAGCGTGGACCCCGGCGAGCGCCGGCGGTTCACCATGTCCACCCGGCCCTGCCGGCCGTCATCGAAAAAGTCGGCGGACCCGACGTAGGCCGCAACCTTCCGGCCCTTGTTCTCGACGACCAGGACGGCGGCCGAAACGGATGGACCCCACCGCGTCGCCGCGCCGCGGGCCAGCCGCCGAACGGCGCGCTGGAGACGGAGGTCGATGAACGTCCGACGGCTTTCCGCGCCTCCCCCCCCCCCGCCGGGACCCGTCAAGAGCCGACGGACCAGGAGCGGGGCCGCCTTGCGGAAAGGCAGCCGCCGGGCCGGAACCGGGTCCTCCATCGCCCTTGCCGCAACGCCCGGGGCGATCACCCCGGCGCGGGCCATTCGCGCCAGCACCTTGTTCCGCGCCGCGCGCGCCCTCCGGGGATGCCGGTTCGGTCTCAGCCGTGACGGAGACTGGGGAATCGAGACGAGGAGCGCCGCCTCGGCGGGGGTCAGCCGGCCGGGCCCCTTGCCGAAATAGGCGAGCGAAGCGGCCCGCACGCCTTCGAGGTTCCCGCCGAAGGGCGTGAGGGTCAGGTAGATGGAGAGGATCTCCCGCTTGCCGAGACGCCGTTCGAGCTGGAACGCGCGGAGGACTTCGGCCCCTTTCGCGCGGAAGGTCCGGGGCCTGGGCTCGAGCAGACGGGCGATCTGCATGCTCAACGTCGAAGCGCCCGAGACCACCCGCCGGTTTCGGATCCACTGCCCGACCGCGCGCCCGACCGCCAGCGGGTCCACGCCCGGGTGACGGTAAAAGCGGCGGTCCTCGAAAGCCAGGACCATTCGGAGATAGAGGGGGTCCACGGCTTCAGGCCGGATCGGAACGCGCCAGCGTCCCTCCGGGGTCAAAGAGGCGCCGATGACCCGCCCGTCCCGGTCGAGGACCAGCCGGGATCGCCTGTTGTAAACCCCGAGGTCCGGCGGAAACGCCGCGTCCAGCGCCGCCAGTCCCGCCCAGACGGCCGCGGCCGCGAGGCCGAGCCTCAAGGCTCTCCGTCGCAATCCCGTGAAACCCTTCCGCTTTTCCACGTTCGCCACAGCGTGTTCACCCCTGACCCGAAGAACCCGGCCCCCCGCCGGCCGGGCCGCGCGCCGTCATCGCCCGGTGACCACAAGCCGGCCCGAGGCGCCGAGCGCCCGGAAGCGGGGCTTGTACATGTCCTCCACGAAGACCGCGGGCGCGTAATAACGGCCCGGCGTCACCGCCCGGACGATATAGGCCAGCCGGAAGGTCTTTTGGTTTTTTGTGAGGTTGACCGCGGCGACGTAGCGGTCGTCCCGCAGGCCGGTGTGCTCGGTCCGCGTAAGGAATCCCATCCACGACAGGTCAACGACCGAGGCGGTGTGCGCCAAACCGGCGTTCTCGATCTCGAAACCCGCTGGCAGCAGGTCCACGATCAGCGCTCGGTGGCTCAATCCGGTCGTGGCCCGCCCGGTGATGAGGACCGCCAGGACTTCGCCCTGCCCCACCTTCTCCAGTCCGATCTCCTTGCCGTCCAGGGTGAAATACCGCCTTTGAATCCTGAAACCGGATTCCATGGGGGGCGGGTCCTCTTTGGGCGCGCCGCTCAGGGACGCCGAGAGGTAGACCGGATGCTCGCCCTCGTTCCGGACGGTGAAGTCCGTTTCCAGGTCGCTCCGGCCCAGGGCGAGGCGCACGGGCTTGGTGTGCGGCGCGGCGGGTCCCCCCTCCAGCGACAGGCGCATCGGCCGCCGGTTTTTCGCGAAGGCGTGGGCCGCGAGGAGCAGCCAGGCTTTTTCCTGGGTGCTCGTATAGCGGCGGGAGGATAGTCTCTCGGCGACCCGCTCGGCCAGCTCGAACGCCCGGCCCGGCATCAGGTCCGATTCCGCCAGGAGGTGGGCGAACCCGCCGACGTCCCGGAGGGCGGAGCCGTAGTCGTAAAAGACCCGCGTGGCCGAAGCGCCCCGAGGCTCGATCCTCCCGGCGTCCCCCCGGGCGGCGTCCGCCAGCGTCGTCTGAAACGCCCGGATCGCGAGCTTCCGCTCGCCGTAGCGCGCGAGGGCCCCAGCGATTTGCGCCCGGGCCAGGATCGTGGGGAGCTTATCGAAATACGTCTCGTAAAAGTATCGCAGGTCCCCGATTCTGGCTTCCCCCGCCTTCGCCAGCACATAGAGCGCGTACGCCCGGGCGGCCAGGGCGTGTCGCCCGTAGCGGCCGCCGGCGACGCTCGCCTTCAGCCAGTCCAGACCCAGCCGGTAGCCGAATTCCGGGACGAAATGCTTCTGCGCCCGCGCCCGGACGAGGAAATCCATCACAAAGGGCGTGAGCCATTCCTCGGCCCGGCCGTAGGGACTCCAGGGCGCGAAGCCCCCGTTGGGGAGCTGGCGGTCCAGGACCCGCTCAATCGCGGACTGTACGCGGCGCGTCAGGCCGTCTTTGCCCTTGAGCTCGATCCCATAGCTCCGGGCCACCCCGCCCAGGTAGAGCAGCGGCAGGGCCCGGCTCGTGACCTGTTCGAGACATCCGTAAGGATACCGATCGAGGTCCCTCAGCAACCCGGTCGCGTTCACATTCGGAATCGCGCTCAGGGAAAGGAGCAACCTGCCCGAATTCGGGGAGAACTTCGCCATGACCTTCCGGCCGAACCGCACCTTTTTCCCCCCGTCCAAAGACCGGGTCAGGGTCTCCGTGAGAACGGGCCGGCCGGGCCGCACGGGGATCTCCCAGTCGCGGTCCAGCGCGTGATCCCCGGGCCCCCGGACGCTGAGCCGGACGCGGCCGACTCCCCCTCCCCCCTCCCGGCCCTTCAACCGGAAGGTCAGCGAACGCCGCTCTCCCCGGGAGAGGGTCGTCTCCCTCGCCGGGCCGCCCTCCGTCCCGACCGCCCCGGAGGCGTCCAACCGGACTTCATACCGGCCCGCGGGCGAGGCGAGATTGTGCAAGGTCAGGTGGATGTCGCCTTCATCGCCGGGCGCCAGGAATCGCGGCATGGAGATCTGCGTGACCAGCGGCTCCCGGACCACCATGAAGGTCTCGGCCGCGCCGACCGAGTCCCGCCCGTACCCGACCGCCATCAGGCGAAGCCGGCCGTTGAAATCGGGCAGGGCGAGCGGCACCGTCGCTACGCCCGCTTCGTTCACCCGGACCCGCCCCGAGAACAGGGCGACCGACCGGACCGTGCGGGCGGACGGGGCGACGAGGTTCCGCGCCCCTCCGGCGGGCTCGCCCCCGCCCGTCCGGATGCGCCCCCGGCTGTCGGCGTCGGCGTCGATGAGCCTCCCGTAGATGTCGTGGAGGTCCACCCCGAGCTTGCGCTTGCCGAAGTAGTGCGGGCGGGGGTCGGGGCTTTTGAAATCCGTGAGGCTCAGGATGCCTTCGTCCACGGCGGCGAGCGTGATAAAGACCGGCCCTTTCCCCGTGTAGCCCTCGACCTTGACCGAAACCGTCGCCGTCCGCCTGGGGAGCGCCTCGTCCGGGGCCTCGATGGCCAGCTTCAGCGTCCGCTTCGGGGGCCGGACCGCGGCCCATGCCAGCCCGACGGCCCGGCCCGGGCCGCGCCGCCGCGCCGCGTTCTCGGGCCGATACGCCGCGGCCATGATGTAGGCGCCCGCGCCCCACTCTTCCGAGACGTGAATCGGGATCGCCATGCCCGCGGCCGGCACGCGCAGGCTTCGCGTCTCGTGGAGCCGGTCGTTGACCACCAGGACCAGCGCTTCGGCGTCGAAGGGGGGCTTGACGTACACGCGCGCCGTCTCTCCGGGCGCGTAGGATTTCTTGTCCAGCGTCAACTCGAGCTTATCGGGCTTGTCTCCGGGCGAGGGGCTCACGAACCACCCGGCCCGGAATCGGACGCTCGCGCCCGCGCCCGTTTGGGGGTCATCCACCTCGAGCCGGTACCTTCCGAACGGCGCGCGGCGGGACAGCGCGGCGGGCCCGGTCGCGCCGAAGACCACGTCGCCCCGGGCGATCAGCCGGTCCCGAATCACCCTGCGGTAGGTCCATCTCCCGCCCCGGGTGTACCAGACGTAATCCCAATTCTCCTCAAAGAAGGCGTAGCGCAGCCCCTTCGCCGCGACGGCCTTGCCCTCGGGGTCTACGGCGATGACCGAAAACCGGGCCTCCCGGCCCTCCTCCACCGCGTCCTCTTTGAACTCGGGGCGGATGCCGATCTCGAAGGGCCGGTAACGGAGGGGAATCGTCAGGCTCTTCCTGGCGGGCCGGCCGCCCTTCTCGAAGAGGTTCACCCGGATGACGGCTTTCAGGGGCTTCGTGGTTTCCCCGGGGTTTTTGACCCGGATCGTCACCCGCGTCATTCCGGATTCGTCCGTCGGCGGCGCCTTGAAGGACATCCGCTTCGGCGCCCAGGCTTCCCCCACCTTCCCGAAGCGGTAATCCGCGAAGGCCGGGTGCGGGTCCTTGTCCTCGACGAGCACCACCTCGGCGTCGGCCTTGAGACCCGACGCGCTCGCCCCGTACAGGTACGTCCCTTTGGCCTGAATCGAGAGCGCCTTGAACGGGCGCAGCACCCCGGCCGAAGGTGAGAGCGCCAGCTCGATGCGGGCGGGCACGAAGTCCTCGACCTGGAATTCCGCCTGACCGATGGCGCCGGCCTTCTCATCGATATGGGCGCTGACGCGCCACGTGCCGGTCCGCGCGGTGACCGGAAGCCGCAGGGTCTTTCGGCTTCCCCCTCCGGCGTCCCCGCGCCGGACAAAGCGGCCGAACCGAAGCCCGTCCGGGCGGAAGACTTTGAGGGTCAGCGGCAGGTCGGGCAGCCCCCGGCCCCGGTCGTCGCGCAACAGGGCCATGAGGTTCACCCGCTCCCCCGGCCGGTAGACCCCCCGATCGGTGTAGAGGTAGACGTCCATCGGCCCCGGGAAAGGCCGCCCGGCGACGCCCCGGTCGGACAGGTCCATTGCGGGCCGCGTCAGATCGAGGAAATTGAAATCCCCGGAAGGGCCGTCCCGCTTCGCCCCCTCCCCGGGCTCGGCCGCTGGCGTTCTCGCCATGACCGCCGCCGGTGCGTTCCCCCCCCGTCCGCGCACCCTGCCCGCGGGGAACCGCGCTACGCCACGGCCATCGCTCGTCACGGTGTCCAACACCTTGTTGTTCCGGGCGATGAGCCGGACTTCCGCGCCCGCCACGGGCTTGGCCGATTTCAGGGAGCGGACGAACACGTGCAGGCCGTCCCGCCCCTTGACCGTGGAGAGTCCGAGGTCCGACATGACGACCCACTGCGTCGCGAGGACGCCTCCGGCCCTGGCCGCGACCACATAGACGCCCGGCCGCCCATCCTTCAGGATTTCTCCCAGCGGAATGGACGTGCGCGTCTCCCGGTTGACCTGGGTCTCTACATCCAGACTGCCCCGCCAGAGCAGCTCGCCCGTGTTTTCCCGGAATTCCCTCAATTTCCAGTTGTAGAGCTGGCGGGTGATATTCCCTGCCATGATCTCGCGGATGAGGTTCCGCTCCACGACGTGGTAGACCCGCAGTTTGACGGTCCGGACGTTGACCACGGAGAGGGGGAGGTCCTTGGCCTTCCGGGCCGGCAGGACGTAGGCGCTGTTCCGAAAGGCGACCTGGGGGGCGCGGTCCGGGACGGCGGCCCGGACGGTCGCGCCCGCGGGCGTTTTCAGGCCATGCCGATCGGGCATCCCCTTCAGGACCGTTATCTTGTATGACCGCCCGTGCGCCAGGCCCTCCAGGCAAAGGGACTTCCCCTCGGGGTTCAAGGCGACCTGGGCGGCGGGGTTGATCTGGATGTAGTCCCGATACCGAACCCGTCCCCTCCCGGCCAGCGGACCGGAGAACGTCAGGCAGACCGAGGGTTTTGGACGGTTGGAATAAACGCGAAACCTGCGCAACCGGAATGAATGGCGCTTCTCGAGCCGATTCCGGGTCTGGTCGAGCGATCGGGCAAGCCGGCCAATGACGGTTCCTGCGCCGGCCGCATCCTCCCGCGGGACCAGCCGGCTCGCTTCCCGGATGGCCATCAAGGCCTGCGAGGAGTCCCGGGTTTTGTCGAAGACCGTCGCGAGAAAGCCCAAGGCCATCGCGCGGGAAAGGCCGCTTCCCGCCGCTTTGTACGCCATGTAGGCCGCCCGGGCGGCCTTTCGCAGATTCCGATGAGGACCGGGGTCGGAATGCGCGCGCGCGAGCTTCAGCCACGTCGCGGAAGTTCCCTTCCCCCTGGCGATCAGGAGTTCATAAGCGAAGACGGCGTCCGACGCGCCCTTGCGGCGCGGCCCTTTCCCGGCGGGCGGGCGGGGAAGGATGGGTCCGACCAGCGTCTTGAGCATCTCCAGGTCTTCCGGGGACAGCTTATCGCGGTCGTCGCGGATTCGGGCCTTGATCTCTTCCTCGTAGGCCGCCCCCTCCGCGGCCAGCGGCCGGTTCTCGTAGGCGTAGGAAGAAGAAGAAAGTACGGCCAACACGCAAACGGACAACAGAACCGTTCGCAGCCATCCGCCCCTGCCCGGAATCGGACCCATGCGAAATTGCGTTCCGGCCTTCGGCGTCCCGAGCGTTTCTCTCTCCGGCATGCCCATACTCCTCCCATCACGCGGGTGGATAACGCGGACTCCAACCATCTGTTTTCAGAGTAGACGCTTGGATCAAGTCATTTGTTCCCGGTCTTTGGCGGAGTCCCGACCACCGGGAAGAAACCGGGCGATGACGCGGGGCAGGGTCGGCGGATTTCCACCGATAAGGTTTCTCGTCTTTCTCTCTCGCGGTCTCTATTTTTGGCCCGGACGGCGCGGAAAACAACCGCCCGGACCGAATTCTTCCGCGCCGCTCCGCCGGTTCCAAGACAAGCCGGAGGCCGCTCAAGGGGATTGATGGGGTTGGCTTGAAGGGGTCGGAGACGCCCGGCGACTCCCCGGGCCGGAGCGCGACGGCGATGGCGTCAAGGCCGGGACCGGCCGTCCGTGAAACCGCGATGGCGGCCGAACGGGCGGAAATCAGAAGCGGGCGTCTTCCGGGAGGTGGGGGAACGCGCTCATCTCGTGGGCGGGCGTCACCGGGTCCGTCGCCGTAAGGTGCGATCCGTCCAGCTCGGCAAGGCTCGTCACGCCGAGAAGCCCCATGGACTTTTCGATCTCCCCCTCGAGGATCTCGAGCGCCCGGACGAGGCCGGCCTGGCCGGCGGCGGCGAGCGCCCAGGCCTGGAGCTTTCCAATCGCCACGGCGTCCGCCCCCAGGATGAGGGCCTTGAGGACGTCGGTCCCGCGGACGAATCCGCTGTCGATGATCACCTCGGCCTTGCCGTCCACGGCCGCGACGATCTCGGGCAGAATCTCGATGGCCCCCCGCCCGTGGTCGAGCTGCCGGCCGCCGTGATTGGAGACGTAGACCGCCCGGACCCCGTGCTCGACGGCCAGCGCCGCGTCTTCCGCCGTCGCCACGCCCTTGAGGATGAATGGCAGCCCGCCGATCTCCCTGATCGCGTCCAGGGTCTCCCAGGTCAGGGAGGTCTGGTACTCATGGCCGTCCAGGTTCTTGAGGGCGGACGGGATCCAGCCGGCGATGAGCTGCCGCTCGTGGTTGCCGTAGTACACCGAGTCCACGGTGAGGGTCAGCCCGACGTAACCGGCGCGCTTCGCCCGGCCCACGACGTCCTCGACCCATTTCAGGTCGCCGCGCACGTAGAGCTGGAAGATCTGGGGATGGGCGGCGCAGGCGGCCGTCTCTTCCAGGCTCGGCTGGGTGACCGAGCTGACGAAGTTGACCGTGCCGAATTCCTCCGCCGCGCGGGCGGCGGCGGCGGCGCCCTCCGGGACGATGGAGTGGAGCGTGCCGACCGGCGCGAGCATCACCGGGATGCGCAGCTTGTGGCCCAGGACGGTCGTGGAGGCGTCGATCTCGGTGACGTCTCTCATAATTCTCGGCCTGAACGCGAGGCGGTCGAGCCCCTGGCGGTTCCGCCGCATCGTCGTCTCCGATTCCCCCCCGCCGCTGATGTAGTTCCAGACGTACTGGGTGGCGTTGCGCCGCGCCTCGACGATGATTTCGTGGATGGTCAGAAATTCGGCGCTCATTCGGGCCTCCGCGAGGGCGCGAATCCCTCTTGCGGGATTCCGCCGTGAATTGCTCTCCATTTCCGGGTCGCCCCATCTAGGCGCGAAAACGGGGAGTTGTCAAGCCGGGGGGGAGGGGAAGGGGTGGCGCGGAATCCGCACCCGCTGATCAGCGTCCGCCGGCAAAACAAAGGGATTGTAAATCTTGCTGTTGGGACCCCCCCACATAGGCCACATGTATAGGTTCAGATAGATGTGAGACATCTCCTTGGGTAGGGAGTAGAGTTCCAGGGGCCAACAGAGAGAGAGGAGGTCCCTGGATGCAAGTGTTTGGGTTGCCTCGTAGCCTCCTGCGCGCAGGAGGCTACGAGGCGGT
>PVBE011706538.1_pt1 | contig 11269 bp, 7 predicted proteins | sample 1631181 | NCBI WGS metagenome assembly PVBE01 (sample SAMN08397723, study PRJNA350692) | Marine metagenome, whole genome shotgun sequencing project. | isolation source: water | place: Pacific Ocean | collected 2012-04 | reverse complement strand
TGCAATTTCTGACAAAGGTGCTGCAGAATTAATTCAGAAAGCGAAATCTCTCGATATACCAGTGATTTGCGACCCTAAGCTAACGGGGCTGAACAGAACTCAAGGGGCTACTAGTGTTCTCTTCGAAGTTCGTGGGCTTGAACTAACACGTCGCCGATTGGGTCACGAGACAGTGGGACCCGTGCCAGACCCAGCAGGGGCTCGTGCGCGCCGTCGATCTCCTCACCGTGGTCGGGCCGGAGACGACGATGCCGAAAGTCCTGGAGATCCTGACCGAGGGCGCCCCCGACCGCGTCCTGTGCTTCGGGCGTGACGTCCACGACCTCGAGTGGCTCCAGACCAGCGACGCGATCGCCCAGGCCTACATCGACCGATGGACGAGGGGCGACGTGTTCCCCGACAGCGACCAGCTCAAGTTCGAATTCCTCGAGCACATCCTCCGGCTGAACCAGACGACGACGATGCGGAACTGGATGTTCCAGCAGCTCGACACCGGCGAGCTCGAGGCCCTGTACAAGAACGCCATCCTCGACACGATCTCCGACAACCCGAGCGACTCGGACATCGATGGCTACACGAACCTGCTCGATCTGGAGACCAACGCCCGCTGGGCCGCGTTCCAGGCCATCGTCAACGCCGGCGGGTCCGACGGACTCGAGCACGCGCTCTCGAACTTGCCGGCCGAGGGCGAATACGGCTTCTTCGACGGGGCCATCCGGGACGACGGGCTCAAGTCCGCCGCCGAGGACATCGTGTGCGTGATCACCAAGCTCTCGGAGCTCGGGGACAACGCTCGGGTCGTGTTCGAGCGCCACATGGAGGATCCGAACCCCCACGTTCGGGTTCTCTCGATCGCTTGCCTCGCCGTATACGGCGACACCCAGACGATCCAGCGGCTGACCCAGGTGAAGAATCGTCTCGGCCGCACCCCGGTCCCGGCGCCTCGCTTCGGCGTGGGCGCCTCCTTCCAGTCGGTCATCGACGCCACGGTCGTTTCCATTCAGGAACGCACGGCACAGTGACCGACGGCGCCCGCCGGGTCGTCCAGTCGTGATCTTCGTCCTCGCCAGCCTCTTTCGCAGGTCCCTCGAGCCGCTGAGCCGCGCGGACCTCGAAGAACTGGCGGACGAAGAGCTCATGCTGCGCTACGCCGCCGGCGATGTCGCCGCGTTCGAGATCCTGCTCGGTCGCCACGAACGGAAGATCCTGAACTTCGTGTACCGATCGATCGGTGATCGGGCACGGGCCGAAGAGGTCACCCAGGACGTGTTCCTGCGGGTGGTCCGCAGCGCCGAGCGCTACAAGAAGTCCGCGCGCTTCACGACCTGGCTCTACACGATCGCCAGGAACGCCTGCATCGACGAGGCTCGGCGCGCGCGCCGGCATCGTACCGTCTCGCTCGATGCTCCGGTCGGCGACGAGGGGGGCGCGACATTCGTCGATCTCGTGGTCGACGAGCATGCCGCTGGCGGCGCCGGATCGCTCTCCCGGCAGGAGTTCCACGCCAAATTGCGCGAGGGACTCGCCGCGCTACCCGACGAACAACGCGAGGTGTTCATCCTCCGCCAGTACGATGGGATGAAGTTCGTCGACATCGCCGGCATGCTCGATCTCTCGGAGAATACCGTGAAATCGCGCATGCGCTACGCTCTGGCCACGCTCCGAGGATACCTCGCCGACTTCGAGGGGTTCTCGTTCGACGCCACCGATCGCGAGGAGGTCGCTCCCAGGGCGTCCTGAATCGCCCACTCCGATAGACCCGAACCGCCGCATAGACGTTCCCACTCCCCGAGGGCCAAGACCCCGACACGCCATCCGATGAACTGCGAAACCTGCCAGAGTCTGCTCGTCGAGTATCTCTACGGAGAGCTCGACGCCGAACGCCGCGCCGAGGTCGATATCGAGCTCGCGAATTGCCCGGCGTGCGCGCAGGAGCTTCAGGCGTTGCGCAGCACCTCGAATGCATTCTCGGCACTCGAGGACATCGAGGTTCCCGCGCGTCTGCACGCCGACATCCTGCGAGGCGCCCGACTGCACGCGGCTGAGGTGCGACCCGCGTCCACCCCCTGGGCCAATCTGCTGCGGCACCCCGCGTTCGCTGTCTCGTTCTCGGTCATCGTGCTCGGGAGCGCCGGCTACCTCTTCCACTGGATGACCTTTGGCGGAACATCGGCCGACCTGGAGCCAGCTGCCACCGTGCCTGCAGTCGTGGCCCGTGCCCCGGAAGCCGACGAGGCGCGCGAAGAAGCCGCCGCCGGAGAAGGCCTCGCGCGCGCCCTCGAAGACGAGGCAGCCTACGAACGGGAGACGGCGAACGAAGAGCAACCCGATCTACAGGCACAGGCGGTCGGTCAACCCACCACCGTCGCGCCGGCTGCCCCGGAGCCGGTCGAGGAGCCTCGCGCGTCGTCCGTGCGCTCCGGTCGTGATCCGACGGAGGCGGCGCTCGACGGAGTAGATCGCGACGAACGACAACGGTTCGAGGAGCCGCGCGGTACGCGAACCGCCGGAGCCCGGGATCGAGAGCGCGGTGAAGAGGACTATCGGCCGAGCCCCGACGAGACGTCCGAACGCCGAGCACAACGCGAAGCCGACCTCGGTTCCATGGCCAATGTCTTCCCGTCGGCACCACCGGCGCCGGCGGACGACGGGCGACGATCACGAGACTCGTCGACCCGCGACGGGCCGGTCGCGCAAAGCGCGCCGTCTCGCCAGCGAGGCGATGCCGCGGCCGCTGCCCCCGGTGCCGGCGGTGCGTACGGTCTGGGCTCCAACAGTGGCGCGTCGGGATCGACATCGACGAGCTCGGCGGACGACTATGGGGACGATCTCGTGGCTGAGGCTCTCTCGCCCGCCGAACCGCCAGCCGAAGAGCCGGAGGACGAGGAGGAAGCCTCTGGGATGCTGCTCTTCGACAGCGACGGGGACGTGCACAGCCCGGATCCCGAACGCACGATCGCCGAGGGACGTGCGCTCGGTGGTGCGCCGGGCGGATGGGAAGACGACTGGGATGCCTTGCGCCGGAACGGCGGCGAGTACGAACCCTCGCCGCGGTCCGAAGCCGAGCCCGCGGCCGCGCCGATGCCGGACGATGTCGACGACTCCGCGATGGCCCGCGCCGACGCGGCGGACGAGGGCGGCTTCGAGGCAAACTCGGTCGAGGAGGCCTACACCGACGGGACCTCGCGCTACGATCGAGGCGACTACCGGCGGGCGGTCCGTGCGTTGAACCGCTTCCTCGATACCTCCGAGTCGGGCGACAATCGGCGACCAGAGGCGACCTACCTCGCCGCCGCCAGCCATATCCGTCTGGGCAACGACGCGACGGCCGAAGCGTTGCTGGAGTCGCTCTTGCGGGCCTGGCCGGACCACGCGCTCGCCGACGAGGCGCGCACGCTGCTCGAGGATATCCGCCGCCGGAGCGGTGACGAGCCGGTCCGGAACCGCTCGTCCCGACCCGCCGTCGACACGCTCGAGAGCACCGGCGTCGAGTGAGATGGGCCGATGTCGGCGGCGGTGCGGGCAAGCCAGAAGCGAGCTGACTCAGTGAAGGACCGTATGAGATGTGCCGCCGCCGGGCGCCGGCCCGGGCCCCACGGCCTCTTCGTGGCACTCTTCGCCGCATTCCTGGTGTGCGGGTGCCGTGGCGGTGATCGCCCGCCGCCCGACGCGCTCGTGGTGCTGCTCGAGGCCGCTCCGCGGTCGATCGATCCCCGCTTTGCGACCAGCGACTACGACGTGAAGCTCTCGCGGCTCGTCTTCGCCGGTCTCGTGACGAACGATACCCACGACGGACGCCCGGAGCTCGACCTCGCCGAGTCGATCACGCCGCTCGACGGTCGAACGTACCATGTCGAGCTTCGGCCGGATGCGCGCTTCCACGACGGCGAACCGGTGACCACGGCCGATGTCGCGTACACCTTCGGCACCCTCGCCGACGTAGGCTCGCCCTATGCGTCGCTCTTCGCCGACCTGGCGGTCGAGGTCGTCGACGAGCTGACCGTCATCCTGCGCCTGCCCACGCCGCAGGCGTCGTTCGTAGGGCACCTCGACCACGGCATCGTGCCCGCCCATCTGCTCTCGGACACCGGCACATTCGGCGATCGCCCGCCGATCGGCGCCGGACCGTATCGGTGGGCGCAACAGTACGCCGACGGCTCGGTGTTGCTCCGGGGCTGGGAGGGTTGGCACGGGGGGAACGTCGGCGTTCCTGCGGTGGTGTTCCGGCCGGTCGTCGACGACAACGCGCGCATGCTCTCGGTGTTGGGCGGCGCGGCGCACCTCGTGCAGAACGCGACGGCGCCGATGATGCTCCCGGTGTTCGACCGATACGACAACCTGGAGGTCACCACGGGGCCGTCGCTGAAGTACACGTATCTCGCCTTCAACCTCGACCACCCCGTTCTGGGAGATCTGCGCGTGCGGCGGGCGATCGCGCGGGCGATCGACCGCGTGGAGATCGTCGAGCACAAGTTCCGTGGCACAGCCCGCCTGTCGACCGGGCTCCTGCCGCCGCATCACTGGGCCTATCACGCCGACGTGGAGACGTGGGAGTACGACCCGGCCGCGGCGGAGCGGGAGCTCGAGGAAGCCGGTTACCCGGTCGGCGCGGATGGGTGCCGTTTTTCGCTGACGTTCAAGACGTCGGCGAACAAGTTCCGGCGCAGCATCGCCGAGCTGATGGCCGCGCAGCTCGGCTCGGTGGGCATTTGTGTCCATGTACGCTCGTTCGAATGGGGCACGTATTTCGGCGACATCAAGGCCGGCAACTTCGAGCTGACGTCCCTGCAGTGGCCCTCGGTGCTCGATCCGGACCTCTTCCGGTGGATCTTCCACTCGGCCAACATCCCGACCCCGGAGGATCGCTCGGCGGGGGCCAACCGCGGCCGCTACCGGAACCCCGAGATCGACCGATTGACCGACGCCGGCCGGGCGTCGATCGACCCCGCCGAGCGGGCGGAGATCTACGCTCGGGTCCAGGAGATCCTCGCCCAGGACCTGCCTTACGTGAGCCTGTGGCACGAGGACAACATCGTCGTCTCCCACCGGGGGTTGCAGGGCTATGCCGCCGTTCCCAACGCCCGCTTCCGCAACCTCGTCAGCGCAACCTGGGAGCCGGTCACGCGTTGAGCCGCGGCGCGTTGCTGCCCGCGGCCGGCTCGTCCGGACGGAGACGGAGCGTCAGCCTTCGACGATCTCCGTGAGCGCCGAGGCGAGCAGGCGGTACTCGGTGAAGCCACGGAACACCCGCCGAACCATCCCCTCGCGGTCTACGAAGACGACCAGCGGGATGCGCTGAGCGCCGTAATCCCAGGCGCACGTGCCGTTGTCGAGGAACACCTCGTCGAGGTCGTGCTCCCGCGCCCAACCCTCGACGGCGGGGAGTCGATTGGGCCCCGGGCCGTCCACGTTGACGCTCAGCAGTTTGACTCCCTGGTCACCGAAGCGCTCCTGCAGCCGGTGGAGCAGCGGCATCGACCTCGCGCACGGCGCGCAGGTCGTCGCCCAGAAATCCACGACGAGCACGGTCCCCGAATAATCCGCGATCGAGGCGGGCTCGCCGCCACCGAGTCGGCGGAGTGTACAGTCCGGGGCCGGCGTCCCCACCCGGCTGTCGGCGAGCGACGGATCCGTTCCCGTCACCCGCAGCAGGGTCATGACCACCATCGCGGCCGCCAACAGCGACAGGAACGCTTTCACGGGGACGCTCAACGTCCTGTCCGGCGGCGGGGCCGACGGCAGGAGCGTGGGAACCTGGGAATCCTTCAAGTCGTCGTGCGACATGACTATGGTGGCGGCGCGCCGTGGCGAAGTCTCCGGCGGACGCCGACGACGGACAGACATCTATATGCTCGGTCGCCTTCGAACAACGTCCCTTCCGCTGCTCTTCCTCGCCGCGATGTCGGTTTGGGTTGCCTGCGACCCCCAGGGAGAGTCGGACGACGACGCGGACGAGTCGGAGCCTTTCTCGCCCGTACCCGTCGATGTCGACGAGGTGGTCTCCACGACTCTGCGTCGAACGGTGGTCGGCAACACGACCCTCGCGTCCGCGTTGGAGATGCCGGTCGTCAGCGAGATCGACGGGACCGTGCGGAGCGTGCTGGTGCAGGAGGGCGACGAGGTCGTCGAAGGGGCCCGACTCGCCGAGGTCGTCAACGAAGACGTCCGGATTCGAATCCGAGAGGCGGAGCAGGCCGTCGAACGATTCCGTCGCGAAGTCGAGGCGTTACGTCCGCTGCACGAACAGGGTTACCTGGCGCGGCAGGCCTTCGACGAGGCGGCGTATCAGCTCGAGACGGCGGAGACCAACCTGAGCCGGGTGCGGGAAGCCGCGTCCGGGCAGACCGTACGCTCCCCGATCGCCGGTGTCGTCGTCGCGCGCCACGCCGAGGTCGGGGGCGTCGTCGTTCCGAACCAGACCCTCTTCGAGGTGACCGTCCTCGACCGGCTGGAGGCGCGGGTCGCCGTGCCCGAGCGAGAGCTCCTCGCGCTCGCCGTCGGTCAACCTGCAGAGGTCCAGGTCGAGGCGTTCGGCGGGGCCTTCTTCGACGGGCACGTAGAGCGGATCGACCCGATCGTCGACCCGCAGACCGGCACGGTGAGGGTGCGCGTGGCCATGGACGAGCTGCAGCGCGAGGGGCTCGTGCTGAGACCCGGCATGTTCGTCGGCGTTCGCATCGTGACCGACGTGCACGAGAACGCGGCGGCGATGCCCAAGCGCGCGGTCGTCCGCGAGGCTGGCTCGGAGTTCGTGTTCGCCATCCGCGATGCCGTCGAGCGACCTCCCGAGGGCACCGGCGAGGGGAGCGGCGAGGTGGAAGACCCATTCGCCGGCCTGACTCCATACGCGATCGAGCGCGTACCGGTGACGCTTGGGTTCGAGGATCGGGCCGTGGTCGAGGTGCTCGCAGGGGTCGACATCGGGGAGCGGGTGATCGTCGTGGGTCAAAGCGGCCTGGACCCGAGCGCGATCGTCGTCATCCCCGCCGACGCCGAAGACGTCGGTGACGGCACGTCGGACGGCTCCGGCGGAGCGGCTCCGCGATGAGCCGGGACGGGGAGTGGACCCCGCTGTCGGTCGACCGGCCGGTGGCGACCTTCATGGTCGTCCTCGCCGTGTCGGTGTTCGGCTACGTGTCCCTCCGCCAGCTGCCGGTCGACCTGATGCCGGAGCTCAGCTACCCGACGATCACGGTCCGCACCGGCTACCCCGGGGCGGCACCGGAGGAGGTCGAGGACGAGATCACCGATCCGCTCGAGGAGTATCTCGGCACGGTCGAGGGCGTCGTCGGCATCCGGTCCGTCTCCCGGGCCGGCTCCAGCGACGTGGTGCTCCGGTTCCAATGGAACACCGGGTTGGACTTCGCGATGCAGAAGATCCGGGAGCGCCTCGCGCTGATCGAGTTCCCGGACGTGTCCGACCCCCCGATGATCCTGCGCTACGATCCGACGCTGGACCCGATCCTGCGCATCGCGGTGCACGGCGATCGGCGGCTCAGCGAGATCCGTCACTACGCCGACGAGGAGCTGGAGCCCGCGCTGGAGAAGATCATCGGCGTGGCGATGGTCCGGGTCCTCGGAGGCGAAGAGGAGATCGTGCGGGTGGCCGTGGACGAGCGCCGTCTCGACGCCTACGGGCTCGACATCGCCGTGATCGCCGATCGGTTGCGGAACGAGAACGTGAACGTTGCCGGCGGCCGACTCTACGAGGGCGAGGTCGAGTACATCGTGCGCACCGTCAACGAGTTCGGCACGGTGGACGACATCGCGAATCTGGTCGTCGCCGTTCGCCCCGCGGGGGTCGTGCGGCTGCGGGACGTCGCCGACGTCGGCCTCGGGGTCCGTGACCGCGAGATCGTGACCCGGGTAGACAGCACCGAGAGCATCGAGCTGGCGATCTTCAAGGAGGCGGACGCGAACCTCGTCGCCGTCGCCGAGGCGGTCAAGGCGGCGCTCTTCGGACCCGACGGCCTGACCGCGGCCCCGGACGGGGGGGGCGAGGGCTCGGGAGACGCGGCTGATGACGATCCTGCCGAGGGGGCAGCGGGGGTCGAAGACGGTGATGAGGACGGCGAACGCGCCGGGCATTCCGATCGGAGACGTGGCCGAGGTAGCGGCGACCGCCACGGGCGGGGACATCGAGGGGACGACGACGAACCACCGCTGGCAGCACAGGCGCCCTCGGGCCTCGAGATCGTCGTCCTCAGCGACCAGTCGGCCTACGTGCGGGCGGCGATCGCCGAGGTCGCCAACACGGCGCTCCTCGGCGGTCTCTGTGCGATCGTCGTGATCTTCTTCTTCTTGCGAAGGGTCTACCCGACCTTCGTGATCGGCCTGGCTATCCCGCTGTCTGTCATCGCGACATTCGCTCCCCTCCGATGGCTCGGCGTGAGCGTGAACATCATGTCGCTGGGCGGACTCGCCCTCGGCATCGGAATGCTCGTGGACAACGCGATCGTCGTGCTCGAGTCCATCGTCCGATGTCGAGAGGAGGGCGACGGGGTTCGTGATGCGGCGGTGCGCGGCACGCGTGAGGTCGGGGGTGCGGTCGTCGCTTCGACGCTGACCACGGTCGCGGTGTTCTTCCCGATCGTCTTCATCGACGGCATCGCGGGCCAGCTCTTCTCCGATCTCGGCGCTGCGGTGGTGTTGTCACTGCTCGCGTCGCTCGCCTTCGCCCTCTTCTTCGTCCCGATGATGGCCACGCTGCCGGCGCGGCTGGGGTTGGAAGCGGGGGCTGCGGCCGACGGTTGGCGGGGGCCGGCGCGCGCCCCCGGCGACATGTTGCGTCGCGCGTTCCGCCTCTCGTCGATCGCGGCTACCCGGGACGCGTGGCGGTCGGGTCTGGGCCTCTGGCGTCGCGGCGGTCTCCTGCGCCGCGCCGCCGCGATCGCGCTCTGGCTCTACTCTATCGTCCGAGCGCTGCTCTGGGTCCCCGTGGAGATCGCGGTCCGCCTGGTCTGGACGGTGTTCGTCGCCCTGGGGTTGGTCGTCGGTGCGTTGGTCAGGCTGGCGTGGCGCGCGCTCGCGGTCGTCTTCGGACCGTTGGGTGGCGGGATCGGTTGGTCGATGGCGGCGCTCCAGCGCGGGTACCGGCGGGGTCTCGTCGGTGCTCTCCGTGTGCGCATCGTCGTGATCGCCGTCGCCGCCGGCTGTCTCTACTGGGCGGCGACACTCTGGCCGATGCTCGGCTTGCAGCTGATTCCCGAGCTGGAGCAGGGTGAATTCACCGCCGCGATCCAGCTCCCGGTCGGGACCCGCCTCGAGGAAACGGTCCGCGTCGTCTCGTCTATCGAGGCGGCGCTCTCGGAGAGCCCGGACGTGGCGCGGATCTCGACCTTCGTGGGGCGAAACGACGACGACATCGATGCGTCTCAGCAGGGCGAGCACTACGCCGAGTTGACCGTCGTCGTCGCTGGCGCCGGAGAGGACCGCGACGCCGAGGAGCGGGCGGTCGACGCGCTCCGGCTGGCCACCGCGCTTCAGCCGGCGGTCACCTACGAGGTTCGGCGTCCGACGCTCTTCTCGCTCGACGCTCCTATCTCCGTCGAAGTGCGCGGTCATCGCCTCGAGCCGCTGCGGCAGACCGCTGGCGAGGTCGAGGCGCGAATCCGGGCGACCGCTGGCGTTCGCGACGTGCGGTCGAATATGCGCGAGGGATACCCGGAGGTTCGTGTTCGCTTTAACCGGGAGCGCCTCGCCGCGCTCGGGCTCGACCTTCGGGTCGTGGCCGAGGAGGTCCGTTCCAAGGTCCAGGGATCCGCCGCGACCGAGCTGCGCACGGGCGAACGGAGCATCGATGTCGAGGTCGCAGTCCGGGCTTCGGAGGTCACGACCGTCGACGACCTCAGGCGCCTGGTGGTGGGGTTCGTCGAGTCTGGCGCTTCATCGCCGGGTCCGCAGGCAGCGCTCGGCTTGGCGCCGGCGATCGACATCTCGACGGGCCGGCGGCAACCGATCCGTCTGGGCGCGGTGGCCGACGTAGCCCTGGCCCGCGGGCCCGCGGAGATCCGCCACGTCGACGGCCAGCGCGCAGCCGTGATCTCCGCCGGCACGAGCCTCCTCGACGTGGCCCGGACGGTCGACGTGCTGCGTCGTTCCCTGCGCACGGCTTCGGTGCGCGAGGGGCAGGTCGTGGTCGTCGGCGGCCAGTCCGAGGAGATGGAAGCCGCGACGCGGAGCCTGGCTTTCGCGCTTCTGCTAGCCGTGTTCCTGGTCTACGTGGTGATGGCATCGAAGTTCGAGTCGCTGATGGGACCGCTGGTGATCCTGTCGACCTTCCCGCTGGCGCTGGTCGGGGTCGTCTGGGTCCTCGCCAAGTCCGGGACGCCGGTGTCGGTCGTCGTGCTGATCGGCGTCATCGTGCTCGCGGGCATCGTCGTGAACAACGCGATCGTGCTCGTCGATTACGTGCTGCAGCTGCGGCGGCGGGGGTTGCCGAAGCGTGAGGCCATCGCGGAGGCTTGCTCGGTACGTCTGCGACCGGTCTTGATCACCGCCGCGACGACCGTGTTGGGTCTGCTCCCGATGGCGCTGGGTTGGGGCGAAGGCGCCGAGATTCGCCGCCCCCTGGCGTGGGTCGTCATCGCGGGGCTGACGACGAGCACGTTGCTGACGCTGGTGGTCGTGCCGGTGGCGTACGACGTGGTGGGCGAGTTGTTGGGCGCACCTCGGGGCGGGCGGACGGACCCGTGATGCCGGGATTTCGGCTTGCGCCCTTCCCGGCGATCCCGGATAGTGGTCTCCGCTGACCGAAGGTCTGGTCCACCACTCGCACCTGTTGGGGGGAGCCATGCACGTCGTCGAGAGCCACGATTCTGATCGTTCTCGATCCCGTATCTCGTTGCTTTCGTTGGTGATTCTCCTCGCGGCATCGGGGGGGTAGCGTAGGCTGCACATCGGGGGCGTCCGACGCACCGGACGCGCTGTCTGCCGATGCCGTCACGTCACTCCGTGGCGTCGAGCAGGCGCTGACCTCGACAGCAGAGAGTTGCTATCCGACGAGCGCGTCGACCCTCGCGCACTGGACACTCGATGGGACGTCGGGCCTGGTCACCGATAGCTCGGGCGGTGGGCATGATGGCACCGCGACGAACGTCGCGCGCGGCATCGCCGGACAGCGAGGTACGGCCTTCGACTTCGACGGGGCGACCTCGAGCGTCGACTTCGGCCCCGGCCCGACCTGGGCCGCCGGGGATGCCGTGTCGATCGCCTTCTGGATCGACCGCCACGCCTCCGGGTCGGCGCAGACCGTACTCGCCCGGGTCGA
>PVBE011283619.1_pt1 | contig 11270 bp, 6 predicted proteins | sample 1631181 | NCBI WGS metagenome assembly PVBE01 (sample SAMN08397723, study PRJNA350692) | Marine metagenome, whole genome shotgun sequencing project. | isolation source: water | place: Pacific Ocean | collected 2012-04 | reverse complement strand
GCGTCGAGGCCGATCACGTCCTCGATCTCCTGGCGCACGCGCTCGGGCTCCGCCGCCGGCAGGTCGATCTTGTTGAGCACGGGGATGATCTCGTGATCGGCGTCCACCGCGAGGTAGGCGTTGGCGAGGGTCTGAGCCTCGACCCCCTGGCTCGCGTCCACGATCAGCAGAGAGCCCTCGCAGGCGGCGAGGGAGCGGCTGACCTCGTAGGAGAAATCCACGTGTCCCGGCGTGTCCATGAGGTTGAGCTGGTAGGTCTCGCCGTTGCGCGCGCGATAGGTAAGGCGCACGGTCTGGGCCTTGATGGTGATGCCGCGCTCGCGCTCGAGCTCCATGGTGTCGAGCACCTGGTCGCGCAGCTCGCGGGCGCTCAGGCCGCCCGTGGCCTGGATCAGGCGGTCGGCCAGGGTCGACTTGCCGTGATCGATATGGGCGATGATCGCGAAATTGCGGATATGCGCGAGGTCGGTCATGGGGCCATTTGGCGGGTCATGTCGGGACGGCTGGAACATAGGGTGCCGGCCGCGCGCCTGCAATGGCGGGGAGGGGTGGCGCGCCGGTCGTTCCGGGGCGGCGGCGCGCGCCTCAGGCGGCGGGGCCGAAGGGCTTGACGGTCACCTCGCTCCCCTCGGCCACCAGGAGGTGGCCTTCGGGCACGGGCGTCCAGCTCTCGCTGTTTGAATCGAGGGGCTCGGAGAGGATCGCGACGGCCTCGTCCTCCGCCCCGCGCGCGTCGTCGAAACACGGCTTGCCGTGGAAGAGTGAGGGCGACTTCCTGTCGTTCGACCAGCGCGGCGCGAGGAAGCGCTTCCCGTCCGAGAGCGCCGCCGTCATGTGGAACGGGGCCTCGACGCCCGCTTCCTTCATGATGGCGACCACCTGCGCCAAGGTGCGCGCCAGCGCCCCCTCCGCGTCCTCCTCGAGCCCATGGCCGAGCATGAGGTAGAAGAAGGTCTCGCTGTCGGTGGTGCCGGCGCGGCGCGGGTAGAAGGCGGGATCGATGAGCAGGTCGAGCTGGTGACGCACCTTGTCGTAGCCGCCGATGGCGCCGTTGTGCATGAAGAGCCAGCGGCCATGGCGGAAGGGGTGGCAGTTCGAACGCGAGGTCTGGGTCCCGGTCGAGGCGCGCACGTGGGCGAAGAAGAGGCCCGAGCGGATCTGCTCCGAGACGCTCAAGAGGTTGTCGTCGTTCCACGCCGGCAGGATGTCGCGGAAGAGCCCCGGCCGCTCCCGTCCGCCGTACCAGCCGATGCCGAAGCCGTCGCCATTGGTCGTGCTGCGGCCCAGGCGGGCATGGAGGCTTTGCTCGATGAGCGAGTTCTCGGGCTCGAAGAGGGCGGCATCGAGATAGATCGGACGCCCCGAATAGGCGAGCCAACGGCACATGGCGGACCTCCCTCGATGGTTTCCGGCCCGGTTTTCTGGCCCGGATGCGCCCGGGCGCGGCGGCCGGTCAGTGTCATACGGACATGGTTAACGCCAGGCTAACGCGGGCCGGCGGCGCGGCGATCGGGACCGGGGCCTACCCGCTCAAGGGTTGGTCAGCGTCAGGAACTCGAGCACCCGGTCGGCGAGCAGGTCGCCCACCTTCTCGCGGAAGGCGAGGTAGTGGGGGGCTTCGCGGTGGGCGTCGAAGGCGGACTCGTCGTCGTAGTTCTCGTAGAGCATCACCTTGTCGCCACCATCGGGTGACACCAGCACGTCGAAGCGCCGGCAGCCGGGCTCGTCGCGGATCGCCGCGGCCGCGTTCTCGAGCGCCGCCGCATGCAGCGCCTCGAAGGCGCCCGGCTTGGCCGTCAGCACGACCCAGAGCGCGAACTTGCTCATCACCCTTTCCTCCCCCGGGTTAAGAAGGCGGCGAGCATAGCCGCTTCCGGACGCTGGGAAAACAACGCGGGCCGCGTGGGAGCGCCGGATGGGTCTTTGCTCTGCCGAGGAAGCCTGGGACGAGATCGGTTAATCGGTGGCGGGGGCCGCCAGATAGACGCTCGCGTGGGCGCCGCGGCCGAGGGCGTCGATCACCGTGAACTGGGCGAAGCCGGGGCCGTCGGGCAGCCATTGGGCGCGCCGGTCGCGGCGTGCTTCGTCGAGGGGCTGGCCGTTCACCAGCCAGCGCAGCGGCCGGCGCCCGCCCTCGGCCGCGAGTGGCAGGGCGCCCGTGAGATCGGCGAGCGCGATTTGGGCGCCGTTGGGCGGGAAGACGATATCGGGGGCCGGCTCGGGCGCGCTCGCCGCGGCACCCGTGGAGAGGCCGCCCAGCCGCCGTAGCCCAGGTGGCAGCTCGGCGTTGGCGGTCACGAGGACGCCGGGGGGCGCATGGGCCGGCGCGGCGGGGGGCGCTTCGGGCAGCCGGTCGAAGACCTGGAACAGGAGCGGCGCCGCGGCGCCCAGGCCGTAGCGCCCCGGGCTCGGCGTGCCGTCGGCGCGCCCCACCCAGACGCCGACCGTGAACTCGGCGTCGTAGCCGATGGCCCAGGCGTCGCGGTAGCCGTAGGAGGTGCCGGTCTTGAAGGCGATGCTCTCGGCCCGCCCAGGGGCGTCGCCCGCCACGTGATCGCGCGGGCGCGGCGCGCCGAGGAGGATGCGCCCCACGTACCAGCGCGCCGCCGCGCGCAGGAGCGGGGCCGAGTCGGGATCGGGCGCCGCCTCGTCGCCGGGGCCGAAGGCGAGGGGCCGGGGCCGGCCGTCGTCGGCGAGCGCCGCGTATAGGCGGACCATATCGGCGAGGGTCACCCCGACGCCGCCCAGGGCCATGGCGAGGCCCGGCCGTCCGCCGCGCGGCCCGAAGGCGAGATGGATGCCCGAGCGTTCGAGGGCCGCGGCCACCGGCACCGGCCCGAGGGCGTCGAGGAGGGCCACGGCGGGCACGTTGAGGGAGAGGCGGAGCGCGTCGCGCAGGCTGACCTCGCCCATGTAGCGGGAACCGAAATTGACCGGCCGATAATCGCCGAAGCGCCTCGGCGCGTCGCGCACCAGGGTCTCGGGATGGGCGAGGCCGGACTCGAAGGCGAGGCCGTAGATGAAGGGCTTGAGCGCCGAGCCGGGGGACCGGAGGGCGGCGACCATGTCCACCTGGCCCTCGCGCGCGGTCTCGAAAAATCCGGCGGAGCCCACATAGGCGCGCACCCGGCGGCTATCGTTCTCCACCACCAGGATGGCGACGTTGGCGCGGGCGTCGAGGGCCGCGGCGGCGCGCGCGGCAAGCGCCTCGAGCGAGGCCTGAAGGGTGGCGTCGATCCAGGTTCCGTGGACGGGCGCCGCTGGGTCCGCCGCGAGAAGCGCGCGCGCCAGGTGCGGGGCGAGCATGGGAAGCGGGCGCACGGTGGCGCTCAAGCCCTCGGCGCGCATGCGCGCCGCGTCGTCCGGCGGAATGATGCCGGCCGCCTCGGCCCGGGCGATCACCTTGTCGCGCGCGCCCTGGGCCCGGTCCGGCTCGCGGTCGGGGCGCAGGCGCGAGGGCGCCTGGGGCAGCGCCACCAGGAGGGCCGCCTCGGCCGCCGTCAGGTGGGCCGGCTCCTTGCCGAAATAAACGAGGGAGGCGGCGCGGATGCCCTCGAGCCGGCCGCCATAGGGGGCGAGGGTGAGGTAGAGGCCCAGGATCTCGTCCTTGGTGTAGCGCCGCTCGAGCTGAAGGGCGCGGAACATCTCGACGAGCTTGGCGCCGAGGGTGCGCGGACGCGGCTCCAGGAGGCGTGCGGTCTGCATGGTGATGGTCGAGCCGCCGGAGACGACGCGGCCGTGGCGGATCGCCTGCCACGTCGCCCGCGCCAGCGCCAAGGCGTCCACCCCGGGATGGCGGCGGAACCGCTTGTCCTCGAAGGCCAGCAGGAGGTCGAGATAGCGCGGCGCCACGTCCGCGGCCGCGACCGGCAGGCGGATCGCACCCTCTGGCGTGGGGAAGACGCGCAGGACGCGCCCATCCCGGTCCGCCACCAGGCGCGAGAGCGCGCCCACGCGCGTGAGGTCGGGCGGGTACAGCGCATCGAGGGCGGCGAAGGCGACAGTGCCTGCGAATAGCGCGGCGGCGAGGCCGACGGCTGCTCGCGCCATCAGGCGGGAGAACATGGCGGGCGCCAAGTGCCCCTATTCCCGCGGCAGGACGGTCATCTCGCCCAAGGCCCCGCGCGCGTGCTGGTAGGGCCTGTACATGTCCTCGACGAAGGCACCCGGCAGGGCGTAGCGCCCGGGTGTGACCGCGCGGGCGAGATAGGCGACGATGAAGCGCCCGTCATCGGCCGCAAGGTCGATCGCCGCGAGGTAACGGTCGTCGCGCCCGGCCTCGAAGGCGAGCGTGGAGAGCGGCGGCAGGAACGAGAGATCGGTCTTGGCCATGCCGCGCCCGATGGCGGCGCTCTCGATCTCGAGGCCCGCGGGCAACAGGTCCACCACCAGTGCCCGGCCGCGCTGGCCCGTCACCGACTCGCCCTCGATCACCACCAGGAGGACGTCGTTCTGGCGCACGGCGGCGAGGTCGGCGCGGTCGCCGTCCAAGGTGTAGAAGCCGCGGGTGAGCGAGAACCCGGCCTCGGACGCCGGCAGGGGTGCCGTGGGCGCGGCGGATACCGTGCGGTAGAGCCTGACCGGTCCAGCGCCCCGGTTGGTGACGGCATAGCCCTCGGCGAGGCTGGCGAGCGGGATTTCCGCCCGGAAAGGCCGCCGCCTCGCCACCAGGGGCAGGCCGTCGACCGTGACCTCGAGGGCCGAGCCGGGCGCTATCTCCAAGGCATGGGCAGCCAGCAACAAGCGCGCCTGCTCCTGGGTGCTCAAATAGCGCCGGTCCTCGTAGGCCGAGAAGACGGGCTCGGCCGCGTCCATGAGGAGGGCCGGCGCCACCCCCGCCTCGGCCATCAGGGCGATGATGGCGGCGCCATCGCGCAGGGGTGACCCGAAGCTATTGTACGCGTACGAGCTGTCGGTGTCGGTCAGGGCGGCGAGGCGCAGGCCTTCCGCCATGTCGGCCCCTTCACCGACGGCGCTGAGCGCCAGGGTCACTTGTGCCCGGGCAAGGGGGTCGCCGGCGATCTTGCCCATGGTCTCGGCCCAGTAGCGGATGCGCCCGGGCTCGACCGCGCCCTCCCGCGCCAGGACGTACATCGCGTAGGAGCGGGCCGGGAGCTCTTCGGCGCTCGACGACCATTCCATGAACTCGGTGAGCCAGCCGAGGGCCCGCGAGTAAGCGAACTCGGGCACCAGATGGCCCTGTTCGCGGGCGCGGCCGAGGAAATCGGCGGCATAGGCAGTGAGCCAGGGCTCCGCCGGCCCGCGCGCGCTCCACATCCCAAAGGCGCCGTCGCCGCGCTGGCGGTCAACCGTGCGCCGGATGGCGTGGGCGACGCGGCCGGCGATGGACCCCTCGTCGAGCGCCTGGCCCCAGGCCCGGGCCATCTCCGGGAAGTAGAGCAGCGGCAGGGCCACGCTCACGGTCTGCTCGACGCAGCCGTAGGGATAGCGGTTGAGGGCCTCGAGGAGGGCGGGCACGTCGATGTCCGGCCGGGTGGCGAGGGTGAGGCCGATGCGCGCCGTCGCCGGAACCACGCCGGCCAAGAGATCGGCCGTCAGGGTCGCGGTCGCGCCGGGCTCCACCGTCTCGGCGACGCGTATGGTGACGATCGGCTGGGCGGGCCGCACGGAGATGTCCCAGTCGCGCGTGAGTGAGAAGCCGTCTGGGCCGGCGAGGGTGAGGGTCAGGCGGCCGTCGCCCACCTCTTCGCCCGTGACCTCGACCGTCTGGGCGACGCGCTGGCCGCTATCGAGGGTGATGTCCATGGGCGCCTCCGCGGACAGGCCCACGCCGCCCTCGGCATCCAGCAGCAGCGCATAGGCCCCCTCGGGCGCCGAGAGGTTGTGGAGGCTCACCGTCGCCTGGGCTACGTCGCCCGGGGCCAGGAAGCGCGGCAGCAGGAGCTCGGCCACCACCGGGTCGCGGACCAGGAGCGCCGCCTCGCCCGATCCCACGGCGAGGCGACCGTAAGCCACGGCCATGAGGCGGAGGCGGCCGTTGAAGTCGGGCAACTCGAGGCGCACGGTGGCCCGGCCCCCGGCGTCGAGGGTGACGGGGCCTTCGAAGAGGGCGACCGTTCGCCGGGTGGTCACGAGATCGCCGGTGAGCTGGCGGCTTCGGGCCAGATCGCCGCCGGTGCGGACCTGGGCGCGTCGCCCCTCGGCCGGCTGGATGAGGCGGCCGTACAGGTCGCGAACGTCGAGGCCGAGGCGGCGCTGGCCGAGATAGTGGGCGGCGGGATCGGGCGTGGCGAAATCGGTCAGCAGGAGGATGCCCTCGTCCACGGCCGCGAGGGTGAGGCGCACCGGACCCGCGCTGGCGCCCAGGACACGTACGGGTATATCGACCGCGCCGCGCGGCAGCGCCTCCTCGGGCGCCGTCAGCTCGACCGCGAGGGTCCGCTCTGCCCGGCCTATGGTGAGCCAGGCCGCTCCCATGGCCCGCGCCGGCCCCCGCGTCTCCGCCACGTTGCCGGGCCGGAAGGCCGAGGCGAGCACGTAGGCGCCGGTACCCCAGGCCGAATCGACGGTCAGCTCGACCTCGGCACCGCCGGCGGGCAGATCGATGGAGCGCGAAAATAGCACCGAGTCGTTGACGATCGTGACGAGTGCCGTGCCCGCGAACGGCGCCTTGAGGAAGGCGCGGACGGTACCGCCGGACGCGTAGTCGGCCTGGTCGAGGGTGATCTCGAGGGCATCGGGCGTGTCGGGCGGGCTGTCCGCCATCCACCAGCCGGCGCGGAACCTCAGGCTCGCGGCACTCCCGCCCTCGGGATCGTAGACCTCGAGCCGGTAGCGCCCCCAGTCGAAGGCGCGGGCCAGGCGCGCCGCGCCATCCGCGTCGAGCGCCACCTCGCCCCGGCCCACAACGCTCTCGGTAATGGTGACGTCGTAGCGCCACTCGTCGCCCGCGAGATACCATTGGTAATCGTGATATTCCTGGACCCATTCGTAGGCAACGGTGCGCCCGCCCAAGGGCTTGCCGTCCGGGCCGAGGGCGAGGGTATCGAACCCGGCCTCGGCACCCTGGGCCACGGTGCCGCCGGCGAAGAGCGGGCGCAAACCCAGTTCGAGAGGCCGTACGCGTACAGGAATCGCGATCTCTCGGTTGACCGGCCGGCCGCCGCTGTCGAACAGGCTGACGCGGGTGGCGGCGATCAAGGGCCGGGTCGTGTCCGGCAGCGCCTCGAGCGAGAGGGCGATGACCGTCAAGCCGTCCGAGTCCGTGTCGGGCGCCGCGAGGGGCCGGCGCAGGGGCACGTAGTCCTCCTGCGCGAGGCCGAAGCTGTAGCCGGGATAGTCGGGATAGGGATCGGGATCGGCGCGCAGCAGGAGCTCCGCCTCGGCCGTGAGCCCGGCGGCGGGCGCGCCGTAGAGGAAGCGGCCGCGGGCCTCGATGGGCGCCGTCTCGCCGGGGGAGAGCCACTCGGCGTCGCTCGAAAGGGCCAGCTCCATGCGCTGGGGCACGAAGTCGGCGACCTGGAAATCGAGGCGGCCGATTGCCTCGCCCGCGGGGTCGGCGAGAGCCACGACCTGCCATGTGCCGGCCGGCGCCGTGGCCGAAATCGGAATGGGAAGCATGTGGCCACCGAGATCGTCGCCCTCGCTCACGCTCTCGAAGGCCAGAATCCCGTCGGCGCGGAGGACGCGCAGGGTGAGCGGCACCCCGGGCACGGCCGCGCCCGCGCCGTCGCGCAGGAGTGCGGCGAGGCTCACCGTCTCGCCCGGGCGGTAGACGCCGCGCTCGCTATAGAGGAAGGCGTCGAGCGGCCCGGGCGCCGGGCGGCCCGCCACGCCGCGCTCGCTCAGGTCCAGCGCCGGGCCGATCAGAGCCAGGAACGAGAAATCGCCCGCCGCGGCCGAGGCCAGCAGCGCCGCCGCGCGGTCGCCGCCGGTCCCGCGTGTCAAGCCCGGTGCGAACTGCGCGAGGCCGCCCGCGTCCGTCTCGGCCCGGCCCAGCACCGCGTTGTTGCGGGCGAGAAGCTCGACCGAGACGCCGCCGAGCGGGGCGCCGGTCGCGAGGGAGCGTGCGAACACCCAGGTGCCGCCCGGCCCCTCGAAGCTGGTCAGGCCGAGATCGGTGACCACGAGCCACTGGAGCGACCATTCGCGCCAGTCCTGCGGCTCCTCCGTGCGCGCCGTCGCCGCCAGGAGGTAGACCCCGGGCGCCGTCTCGTCCACCAGGTCGCGGAACGGGATCAGGGTCGTCACCTCGCGGTTGGCGACGGCTTCGACGGCAGCGTCGCCGCGCCAGACGAGCTCACCCGTCTGGGCCTCGATATCTTCCAGCAGCCAGCCGTAATCGGTGCTGTCCATGCCCGAGAGGATGGTGCGCACCAGGTTGCGGTCGTTGATGCGCAGGAGCTGGAGGTCGAGCGCTTCGAGGTTGACCGTGGTAACGGGGACGGCGGCGTCCGGTGTCCTGGGCAACACGTACGCGCTGGTGCTCAACCGTACGCTTGGGGGTCGATTGCCCACGGCGACGGTCACCGTCTGGTCCCCGGCGATAGAGCTGCCATCGGCCGCTGGCAGGCCGGCGCGCAGGGTCACCTCGTACGTACGCCCATGGCGCAGGCCGCCAAGGCAGACTGCATCCGTACGTGTAAAGACGTCGAGGGGCTCGCCCGCGGGCACGGCGACGTAGTCCGCCGCCGGCAGGGGCAGGGGCTTCGCGAGCGGGCGGGAGAGCACGAGGCAGGCCTGGGGCAGGAGCTGATCGGCCGATACCTGCACGTCCGCGACCCGGAACTGTGCGGCGTCGCGCAACTGGTCGAGGCGCCACGCCGCTTCGTCGTCCTCGACCAGCGCCAAGCCGGCCTCGAGCGCGGCAATCGCGCCCTCGTCCTCCTCGAGGGCCTGATAGGCGCGGGCCAGCAGGAAGAGGGCGGCGCCCTGGGATTGGGCGTCCGACCCGGCGCGGTAGCCGGCGAATGCCGCCGCCGCCGCGTCGTCCATGCGGCCCTCCCAGTAGTAGCCTTCGGCCAGCCGCAGCCAGCTTTCGGAATCGGCCCCGGGGGCCGCGACAAGGGCTTCGAGGGCCGAGAGCTCGCGCTCGAAATCCCCGTTCTCCGCCGCCGCCTCGACGGCGGCGCTGAGCGCATCGGCCGTTACGGCCGCCTCTCCCGCGAAGGCGCGCCTGCGGTCGAGGCGGCCCACGAGGCGGGCGCTGAGGTCGGCCGTCAGAGCCTCGATTCCGGCATAGGTGAAGGCGGGTGCGGGCGGTGCTGCGGGCGCTGCCTCCTCGGCCTTTGCCTCCTTGGGCGCGGGCGTGTCGGCTTCGGCCTCCTCGGCGGCTGTCTCACCCGCGGCTGGCGCAACCTCTTCGGCGACAGTCTCTTCGGTGGCTGGCTCCGCGGGCACGACCGCTGGCGCCTCCTCCTCGACGGCGGCGACGGGCACGGGGTCGGGCGCTCGCATCCGATCGCGCACCAGGAGGGCGATGGCCAGGGCCAACACCAGGACTGCGAATATGCTCAATGCGCGCACGGCGACATCTCCTCGATCCGGACGAACCCAAGGTCAGGGCCATTGGGACATGCAAAGATGGAGAGATTGTGACGCACGCGGGCGCGAAGCGCCATGGCCTCGGTCACACCATCCGGGGTCAGGCCTCCAGGGCCTCACCCATCTCGGTGATGATGGCGGCGGCGGCGGCGCGCGGGTCGGCGGCGCGCAGAATCGGCCGGCCCACGACCAGGTAATCAGCCCCGGCCCGGATCGCCTCGCCCGGCGTCGTCGCGCGCTTGTGGTCGTCGCTGCCAGCGCCGGATGGGCGGATTCCGGGGGTGACGATGGTGAGGCGCTCGGGCCCCGCCAGCGCGCGGATCGACGCCGCCTCCCGGCCCGAGGCGATGACCCCGTCGAGCCCGACATCCAGGGCAAGGCGCGCCCGGTCCCGGACGATGTCCTCGACCTGGCCCGAAAGCCCGGCCTCCCCCGCCTCGCGCCCGCCCATGCTGGTGAGGAGTGTGACGAAAAGGATCTTTGGCTGGCCATCGACCTTGCCCTCGACCGCCGCCTCGAGCGCCGCCCGCGCGGCGTCTCCCGCCCCCTGCACGGTGACAAAGTCGACCCCGCGCTTGGCGGCGCCCCGCACGCCCCACTTCACGGTCTCGGGGATGTCGCCGAGCTTGTAGTCGATGAAGACGCGCTTGCCGCTCGCGAGGAGCTCGTCGATGAAGGCCTCGTTGCCGCGCAGCATCTGCAGGTAGTAGCCGACCTTGAAGAAGGAGACGATTCCGTCGAGGGCCGCGACGGCCTCCCGCGCCTCCTCCACGCTCCCGAAATCGAGCGCCACGATCAGCCGCTTGGCGGCATCCGAGAGCCGTTCGACGCTAGCCTCGCTTCGCTCTCCACCGTTCGGCACATCCCACTCCAGCTCGATCCCCGCGACCGGCGCATTGTCTCGTATGCCGGGCTCGTCAGGTCAAGCGCCAAAATGTGCAGCCAGCGCCATCCAGCTCGGAAAGAGCGGTTCATCACTCATTATTCCTTGACAAATCGGGTGCGAATGAATACATATGTTTTCGTAATGACGTGATTGTAATCATTCGAAGTCGAATACGGCGAAAAGGGGCATGGACGTTGCCGGGTAAATCAGTTCAGCTCAGCGTCCGCATCTCCGAAGCGGATGCGACGTTCCTCGCCGGCCTCAACATACCGGGCGCGGTGACACCGAGCGACAAGCTGCGCGCGCTGATCGGAGAGGCGCGGCGGCGGTATCAGGAGACGAACGACTACGGCGCCTGCCTCTCGTTCCTGCAGGACCTGGTCGGGCCGGTGGACCGGAAGGTTCTCTCCGAGGAGAAGTCCGCCGGAGTTCATTCGGCACTTGTCACCCACATCTTGCACTGGCTGCCGGAAACCACCGCGTTCGCGTTGGCCGGCATGCCGGACGCGGGCGAGGCGGAAGCGGCGGACCCGGCCGATGCCCTCAGGTCGTTGGAGGCCGGGCTCGCCGACCGGGTCTTCTCGCTTACCGAGGAGACGCTTCGCATGGGGGTGACGAGTCGCAACCCGTGTTACGACCCGAACACGATCAATCAGCGCATTGAGCCCGTGCTTGAATTGAGCAACGTGCTAAAGTCTTCAACCGCAGCAAGACGAGGGAGCGGATCATGAACGACAAAATTATACCAACGGCGAGATTTTCTGACTCGCGGGGGATTCCTTTTTTGGTCTGGATGTGATTCAAGACTGGTGAAGGAGATTCACCATGTCAGCATGTATTGCTCTTCGGGCTGATTATGACAGCAATGAGCTCCGGGGTT
>PVBE010266033.1_pt1 | contig 11271 bp, 12 predicted proteins | sample 1631181 | NCBI WGS metagenome assembly PVBE01 (sample SAMN08397723, study PRJNA350692) | Marine metagenome, whole genome shotgun sequencing project. | isolation source: water | place: Pacific Ocean | collected 2012-04 | reverse complement strand
TTTCTTCACCGGTCAGGAGGCGTCGATCGGGATGAGCGCCGTCATGCCCGGTCAGTTGATCGACCAGAACAACGTGAAGGGAATCGAGAAGCCGGATGGCGCAATCGGTCAAGCGGAGCAGTTCGCGGCCCTCTGGGGGGTCGGATAGCCCTCTGGGGGATCGGCTAGCGCAGATCGAACTAGAAGGTGAACACCGCAGACGACAATGAATTTGCGAACGTGGTGGTGACCGGTGCCGCAGGAGGCATCGGCGCCGCCACCGTTCGCAGATTGGTGGGACGCGGGTCACGGGTGTTGGCTGTCGATCTAGATGACGTTGGGCTCGGCGCATTAGTTGCCGAACTCGGATCGAATGTCATTGCTCACCGGGCCGATGTGAGCGACAGCGACGAAGCCGAGGAGATGGTTGCGACCGCGGTACGCGAGTTCGGACAGCTCGATGGCCTGTTCAACAACGCCGGGATCGTCGGTGTCCGGGCTTCTGTGGTCGACTACCCGGTCGATGATTTCGATCGTGTGTACCGCACCAATATTCGGGGGGTGTTCCTGGGCATGAAGTACGGCATCGCTGCCATGGTCGCGTCCGGCGGCGGCTCGATCGTTAACGCGGCATCAACGGGTGCCATGGTCGGAGCATCGGACATGGCCGGCTACATCAGCTCAAAACACGCCGTGCTCGGCCTGACTCGCACTGCCGCACTCGAGGTGGCTCGGCAGGGCATCACAGTGAACGCGATCGCACCAGGCACAGTCGACACGCCCATGGTTCAGCCCTTTTTCGCCGGGCTGTCGCCGGAAGAGGTGGAGAACCGGCTCTTGGGAGTCACGCCCACCGGTCGCATCGCTTCGACTGACGAGATAGCCATGGTCGCCACCTGGCTGCTCCTCGATAGTCCGACCTATATGACCGGTGCACTGATCCCTATCGACGGCGCACAAACCGCGGCGGCGGGCACCGCATGACCACCCTCGACGAGAGTCAGCTTGTGGATCTGTACCGGCGCATGACGCGGATCCGTCACTTCGAGGAGCGGGTTGCCGCCCTCAAGGCAACCGGGGAGCTTCCGGGTGCGGTGCACATCTACATCGGCCAGGAAGCGGTTGCCGCAGGCGTGTGCGGCGCCTTGTCGGTCGATGACTACATCACATCGACGCATCGCGGTCACGGGCACATTCTGGCTAAGGACGGCCAGATCGATCGGTGTATGGCCGAGTTGTTCGGTAAACGAGACGGTTACTGCAAGGGCAAGGGCGGCTCGATGCACATCGCTGATCCCGGTCTCGGCATCATCGGCGCTAACGGAATCGTTGGTGCTGGGCTGCCGATCGCGACTGGCGCGGCGCTCTCGTCGGTGCAGCGGAGTTCCGGTCAGGTGGCGGTGGCGTTCTTCGGCGATGGTGCCTCGACCCACGGCACGTTCCACGAATCGCTCAACCTTGCCACGGTCTGGTCACTGCCCGTCATTTTCGTATGCGAGAACAACGGCATTTCCCAGCTCACCCCGACCTCGGAGGTTGCAGCCCTCGGCGGCGTCGCCCAACACGGTGCCGCCTATGGCATTCCAGGGGTCACTGTCGACGGCAACGATGTGGTCGCGGTGCACGAGACCACTCGCACGGCGGTTGAGCGAGCCCGGGCCGGTGAGGGGCCCTCGTTGATCGAGGCCGTCACGTTCCGGATCCACAACCACTCAGAGGGTCTCGAGACCATAATTGGCGACATCCGCGACCACGACGAGATTGACCAATGGCGGGCCCGTGATCCGCTGACGCTCCATCGTCGGACGCTGGAGAAGGCCGGCATAGAGGCCAGCATCCTCGAGGAACTGGACCAGTCTGTCGCAGCTGAGGTTGAGGCTGCGATTGAATTCGCCCGGAACAGTCCCTACCCCGATCCTGATGACGCCTACTCAGACGTCTGGGCGGGCGAAGTCCGGTCCGCTGCGTTCTGGGGAGTCCGCTGATGCCCCGTATGACGCAATCGGGCGCGATGCAGGCGGCCATCTTCGAGGAGATGCGGCGCGACGAACGCATTATCCTTATGGGCGAGGATGTCCGTCGAGGCGTGGTCGGGTACACGGCTGGCCTAGCCGACGAGTTCGGGAACGACCGCGTGCGTGACACGCCGATTTCCGAGCCGACCTTCATCGGCGCGGGCCTCGGGGCCGCAGCAACGGGCCTCGTGCCGGTCATCGATCTACTCATGTCTACGTTCCTCTACGTGGCGATGGACCAGGTCCTGAATCAGGCCGCAAAGCTCCGGTACATGATGGGGGGCGCCTGCGACTTCCCGTTGACGCTTGTCGGGGCAACCGGTGGTGGTGCGGGCATGGCGGCGCAGCACTCCGAGAGCCCACATCCGATCATCATGAACTCTGGGGGCGTAAAGATCGTCATACCGTCGACGCCGGCCGACGCGAAGGGCCTGTTCAAGTCGGCGATCCGTGATCCGAACCCCGTGATAGTCCTCTATCACGGAGCGCTCGGAGCGGTGCGAGGCGAGGTGCCCGATGACGAGGATCTGGTTATCCCACTCGGCGAGGGTCGGGTGCTTCGCGAGGGGACAGATCTTACGATCGCCGCGATCGGGCTCATGGCCAAACGCGCGGTTAGCGCGGCTGACAGGCTCGAGGAGGAAGGCATGTCGGTCGAGGTCGTGGACCCGCGGACTCTCTTCCCACTGGGCTGGACGGCGATCGCCGACTCGGTCCGTAAGACCGGCCTGCTCCTCGCTGTCGACGAGGCTCGGCGCACATGTTCTGCGGCGTCAGAGATCGCGGCCCGTGTAACCCAGGACGCGTTCGACGCGTTGAGGGGACCACCGACGGTTATGGCGGTTGAGGACGTACCGATGCCTTTTACCCCGCCGCTGGAGGCCGAAGTCATCCCCAGCATCGATCGGATCGCGGACGCCGCCCGTGAGCTCATCGGGGGCGCGGAGGCACGCTGATGGCAAGTGTCGAGGTTCGGTTGCCGGCGTTCGGTATGCAGATGCAGTTCGCATACATCGTTGAATGGCATGTGGTCGAGGGTCAGTCGATCGCTGAGGGAGACAACCTTGTCTCGATCGAGACCGACAAGGTGGAGACGGTAATGGAGTCGCCGGCCGCTGGGGTGGTCGTTGAGATCCGCGGTAAGCCCGAGGACGAAGTCGAAGTCGGAGCCATCTTGGCAATCATCGATACCGGGGAGCCAGGCCAGTGAACGTCGCCAAGTACAGGAAATCTTTCCGACTTCCCGGACTTGAGAACCTGAGCCTGCTCTACATCTGGGCGGGGATCATCCTGCTGTTCGGTCTCCTCGAGCCCGACACGTTCCTTCGGATCCAGACGGTTCGCACGATCCTCGCCAACGAGGCGATCACGTCGCTGATGGCCCTGTCGCTCATCATGCCGCTCGCAGCGAACACCTTTGACCTCGCCATCGGGGGCACAATGGGTACCGCAGTAGTCATGACTGCGTGGCTTCAATTCCAGTTCTCGATGAACCCGGTATACGCCGTAGTGCTGACGCTCATTTTGGGGTTGGTCATTGGGGCCGTGAACGCAGTCGTCATAGTGTCGTGGCGGGTGAACTCGTTCATCGCCACGCTGGGCATGACGTCGATTCTTGTTGCGGTAGTCCAATGGATCAGCGGTGGCAAGTACATCGTCACGGGGATCTCGAAGAACTTCAAGGCTCTAGGCACGACAAAACTCTTCACGATCCCGTTGCCCGTCTACTACATGCTGGCGGTCGCGTTCATCCTCTGGTACATCCTCGAGCACCGTCAGATCGGCCGATACCTCTATGCGACCGGTTCCAATCCGGACGCGGCGCGTCTGGCCGGTATTCGCACAGACAGGCTCAAGGTCATCTCCCTGCTGGTCTCTGCGACAGTCGCGACAATTACTGGAATCATCTTCCTGGCTCGGATCGGCTCGGCCTCGCTATCAGCGGGCCCGCCATTCCTCCTGCCTGCATTTGCCTCGGTGTTCCTGGGTGCGACACAGGGCAAATCACGGCATGTGAATGTCGTCGGCACTCTGATCGCCGTGTTCGTTCTCGGGACCGGTGTGAAGGGCTTGCAACTCGCTGGTGCACCCTTCTGGGTGGACGACCTCTTTAACGGGGCCGCGCTCATCATCGCTGTCGCACTCTCGGGTCGTGCTGAACGCCGTCAAAAAGGAGGCGGCCCCACAGGAGCGCGAGGGATGATTGGTCTTTGAACCGACTGTCGCTAGTAATGCCCTACGAAAACGATGATATGGAGGATGTGTAATGGCCACTTACGATCACTACGAGACCCTCAAGGTCGAGGTTGCGGATCAGATCGCAGTCGTGACAATAAATCGTCCGGACGTGAAGAACGCCGTGAACGAGGTATTGCATGAGGAGATCGGCAATATCTTTTATGACCTCGCGGTCGACGAATCGGTGCACGCGGTGGTCCTAACTGGCGCGGGTGACACGTTTTGCAGCGGGGGCAGCGCTCACGACCTGATCCACGCCGAGCCGATTCATTTCACCTACGAGTGGATGCGCTTCATGCGCCGTCTGGTCACCGCTCAGTTGGAGATGGATCAGCCGGTCATCTGCGCGCTGAACGGAGATGCCGTGGGCGTCGGCGCGACGATCGCGCTTTATTGCGACATCGTTATCGGCGCCGACGGTGCGAAGATCTACGACCCCCATGTCACCCATGAGGGCATCGCGGCCGGTGACGGCGGGTTCCTGATGTGGATCATGCAACTCGGAGTTGTTCGGGCGAAGTACCACCTGATGACTGGTGCGCCCCTGACCGCCCGGGAAGCGGCCGACGCCGGATTGATTAACGAGTGCTTGCCGGCGGATGAAGTCATGCCACGCGCCATGGAGCTGGCTCGCCAATTCGCGGATGGTCCAGGGCTTGCCATCCGGGCTACGAAGCGGATTATCAACAAGGTGGTCGAGATCTTGGGAGTGGGCTCGCTCGAGTATGCGGGTGAGAAGGAGCGAGTGACTCTCTACTCGGCCGACTTTAAGGAAGCGGTGACGGCTCAGGTCGAGGAGCGCGAGCCGACCTTCCACAATCGCTAAGCCGTTAGCGCTGGCCGCTTTTGCGGTCAGCATCGCTGCCCCTAGGGTCCCCGTGCCGCGATCGGGTGTAGTGCCGCGAGAGAACAAACACATACCGAATTTGGTTGACAAGGAGGACAATTAAATGTCTACCTACGATCACTACGAGACCCTAAAAGTCGAGGTCGCGGATCAGATCGCTGTTGTGACGATAAATCGTCCGGACGTGAAGAACGCCATAAACGCGGCAATGCATGAGGAGATCGGCAACATCTTCTATGACCTAGCGGTCGACGAGTCGGTGCACGCGGTGGTCCTAACTGGCGCGGGTGACACGTTCTGCAGCGGTGGCAGCGCTCACGACCTAATCCACGCCGAGCCGGCGGATTTCACCTACGAGTGGATGCGCTTCATGCGACGCCTGGCCACCTCCCAGTTGGAGATGGATCAGCCGGTCATCTGTGCGCTGAATGGAGATGCCGTGGGCGGCGGCGCGATGATCGCGCTCTATTGCGACATCGTGATCGGGGCCGACGGTGCGAAGATCTCCGACCCCCATGTCACCTATGAAGGCATCGCGGCCGGTACCGGTGCGTTCCTGCCGTGGATCATGCAACTCGGAGTTGTTCGTGCCAAGTACCACCTTATGACTGGTGCGCCCCTGACCGCACGGGAAGCGGCCGACGCCGGACTGATCAACGAGTGCTTGCCGGCAGATGACGTCATGCCACGCGCCATGGAGCTGGCTCGCCAATTCGCCGACGGTCCAGGGCTTGCCATCCGGGCTACGAAGCGGATCATCAACAAGGTGGTCGAGATCTTGGCAGTGGGAACTCTGGAGTACGCAGGTGAAAAGGAGCGGGTCACCCTGTATTCGGCCGACTTTAAGGAAGCGGTGACGGCTCAGGTCGAGGAGCGCGAACCGACCTATCAGAATCGCTGAGAAAGGGTTGCCTAGGATGTCTACGGTAGATGCGTCGGTGGCAGGTGATCTCAGCCCAGAATTCCTGCGGGAGTTCCAGCGGCGCATGCTCTTGATCCGACGCTTCGACGAACGTGCGACTGATCTGCACGCCCAGGGTCACGTTCCCGCTGTGATCCATACCTCAACGAATCAGGAAGCCGCGGTCGTTGGGGCGACGATGGCCCTGAGTGAAGACGACTACATGACGGGGAACCATCGATCACATGGCCACCCGATTGGGAAGGGTGCTGATCTTCGGGGGCTGATGGCCGAGCTATTAGGGCGTTCGACCGGGATATGTCGAGGCAAAGGCGGTTCAATGCACCTCGCCGACTTTTCTGTGGGCAGCCTCGGCGAGTCGGGCATCGTCGGGTCCGGCGTTCCCGTGGCTGTAGGAGCGGCGCTCAGTGCATCTGTTCGAGGCACCGGTCAGGTCGCGCTGGCGTTCTTCGGTGACGGCGCAGCCAATGCTGGTCCGGTGCACGAGGCCATGAATCTAGCTTCGGTCTGGAAGCTCCCGGCGATCTTTTATTGCGAGAACAATGGGTTCGCAATCACGGTGCCTATGGCGACGTCGACGTCGGTGGCCGATATCTCCGATCGCGCAGTGGGCTATTCCATGCCGGGGTTCACCGTCGACGGTCAGGATGTGTTGGCGGTTTACGAGGTGACCGCTGCTGCGGTTGCCCGGGCCCGGCGGGGTGAGGGCCCATCGCTGATCGAAGCGAAGACCTACCGCACTAGGGAGCACGCCGAGGGCCTCTTCTTGGATTACCGCGACCAAGAGGAGATCGATGCGTGGGCCGAGCGGGATCCGATCGAGTTATTCGGTTCATGGCTCGTCTCTTCCGACACGATGACCGAGGATGAGCTGGTCTTGCTGCGGGCCGAAGTCGAGGCGGAGCTCGACGAGGCGGTTTCCTTTGCACTGGACAGCGAGATGCCTGCCCCAGAAGAGGCCTTCGAGGACCTCTACACCAACCCACTGCCGCCTAGGCCTAGCCGGTTCGGGAGTGTCCGATGACTGACGCTGCTTCGGCTTCGATCAACACGAGCGAGGGCAGTACCCACAGGGTGAACTACCTCGCAGCCATCAGAGAAGCGCAGCTCGAGGAGCTTCGACGGGATGATTCGGTGATCATGATGGGCGAGGATCTGGTGGCGTCGTTGTTCGGGACGGCTTCGGGGTTCTTCGAGGAGTTCGGCCCCACGCGGATCCGGGACACGCCGATTTCTGAAGCCGGGTTTGCCGGCGCGGCGATCGGCGCTGCGATGACGGGATTGAGACCGATCGTCGATTTCTCGGTGTCCACGTTCCTTTACTCCGCAATGGACCAGATAGTTAGTCAGGCGGCGAAGACGCGGTACATGTCTGGTGGCCAAGCCAGCATCCCACTTGTCTTTAGGGCGGGCGAGTTCTTCGGCTCCGGCGACGCGGCCCACCACTCGGACCGTCCACACTCGATTTTCATGACGGTGCCCGGGTTAAAGATCATTGCCCCAGCAACGCCCTATGACGTCAAGGGCCTCCTCAAGACGGCTATTCGTGACGACGATCCCGTCATGTGTTTCGAGGCCAAGACGCTTTGGAACGAGCGGGAGCACATCCCCGACGACGAGTACCTAATTCCGTTCGGACAAGGCGACGTGAAGCGCGAGGGAACAGACGTCACGATCGTCGCCATCGGCGCAGCTGTGCCCCATGCTGTCGCAGCTGCCGACACCCTTGGCGAAGAGGGCATCTCCGCCGAGGTCATAGATCCCAGATCGTTGGTTCCGTTTGACTGGGACATGGTCTTCACCTCGGTCGTGAAGACGTCGCGGCTCGTCGTCGCCGATCCGGCGCCCCTCACCTGCAGTGCCGCGAGCGAGGTCGTCGCGACCGTAACCGAGGCAATGTTCGGTGACCTCACGGCGGCGCCTGTCCGGGTGACAACGCCAGATATCCAGATTCCGTTCAGCCCGACAATGGAAGCCGACCTCTATCCAGACTCAGCCAAGATCGCAGCTGCCGCTGAGCGCGTAATGGAGGGCTAGCAGGTATGCCAACAGAAGTAAGGCTGCCTCAGTGGGGCATGGGAATGACCGAAGGCGAGATCGTGTCCTGGTTGAAGCAGGTTGGAGATCGTGTCGAGATTGGTGAGGCTCTCGCCGAAGTCGAGGCCGCAAAAGTCGAGCAGGAACTAGAGTCGCCAGTCGCCGGCACCTTGGTGGAACAAGTCGCCGCAGTCGGCGACATCGTCCCCATACGGGAAGTGGTGGCACTCATCGATGAAGACTGAGAGTCGTCGCTCTAGTCCACGAAGCTCGTGAAATCTATTCAATTCCAAGCGCGTCAACGGTGCCCCGCCACGATAGGGATCCACCATCAATCTTGATTGCCTGGCCGTTGATGAACGAAGATTCTTTACTGGCAAGGAAACACACCAGCTCAGCGACGTCTATCGGAGCACCCATACGATGGACGAGATGGCTGGCCATCATGAAGCCCTCTAAGGCGACTGGGTCATCAGCGACTTCTAGAAAAGAAGACACCATTGCGGTGTCTATCGTCCCAGGGCAATAGCAGTTAGATCGGATCCGATACGGGGCCAGGTCGACTGCCATGGCCTTTGTTAATAGAATAATCCCAGCTTTTGAGGTGCCATAGGCCAGGGTCATTGGATATCCAATAATACCTGCAATTGAGCCAGCTGAAATTATAGAAGCGTTATTGCTTAGTTTAAGATACGGTACGGCCGCTTTCGATGCCAAAAATGTACCGCGTAAGTTGACCCCTAGGACCTGATCAAATATTTGGATATCAAGGGTTTCTAGATCTAGAGATTCTGTAAGTTGTGTTTCGTGTATGCCAGCATTGTTATGGAGTACATCGATTCCCCCGAACTCCTTCGCTGTTGCGGCCATCAGGTTAGTGACTTCTTCTTCACTTGAAATATCACAGTGATAATAAGATGCCTGACCTCCATTATCATTAATTTCTTGAGCCAAAGCTAGACCTGGCTCGTCCAGGACGTCCGATAGCATGACGGTGGCACCGTATTTTGCTGCGGTCCGGGCTGTCGTAGCTCCAATCCCTTGTGCGCCACCGGTAATTACGAACACGTAGCCATCAAGATTCATTGATGCTTGACCTTTCTAGTGTGGGTTAAGAGTTACTCAAGATATTTAAAATGTTTGTTTATTTGTTGGTAGCGCTACTCACACTATCCCCACGTTCCGCAGCGAAGAAAGGGCTCGCTGCTGGACATAGTCCAGGGCCCCGCAACTCATGGCCTGTAGGCAGCCCTCAGCCACACGGAGGTCGTCCTTAAAGCGCTCGAACCCTGGGGTCGCGGCGTGCCCGAACGACTTGAGTTGGGCCTTAGGTTCGGGGCTTCGGGAAATTCCACGAATAAGACAGCGACGCTTACATTTCCCGACGAGGACATCTAGAGAGCACGGTGTAGCACCCACGGGTGTTCACAGCTCAACGAAACGATTCACCCCCACACGTTCAGGCGTGTGGGGGGGGGTGCTCTCATGTGCCCACCTCGATCGAGCTCCCGAAATGGCCCTCGACGCGCCCCCGTTCGACGGAGTGTTGCCCCCTGCCGGAGATGGCCTTGATTGCACGGATCGCGGGGAAACTCGCGTAGTCGCGGGTGCCTGGAGAGTCTCTCTGGTAGCACGGGTTCGAATCCCGTACGGGGTACAAAGAGGCCGGTCCAATCGTGGGCCGGCCCTTTGGTTTCAAGGCGAAAGCCGTTTCCTGTTGCGGGTCAACGAGTCGATAACCCAAGCGCCTGAGAAGCTATGCAGATTAGGCGACTACTGGTCGGACTCGAATCCGGAGTGCTTCGGCGGTCTCTCGCAACGCCAGTACCAGGAAAAACTGCGCCACGCTGAATCCCGCAATGGTTGCACTGCCAGCGGTGCCGTAGTGAAAGCTCACCAACAAGCCAGCGATGACGGCAACAGCGCCTAGCAAGATCGACGTCAACATGATTACCGGGACCCGCCGAGCCATCAGCGAAGCAGTCGCAGGCGGGCCAACCAGCAATCCAAAGACAAGTAACGTTCCGATCGCCTGAAAACTGGCCACGATGCTTAACGCGAGCAGTGCCAGCAGGAAAGTTTGGGCAAGACGCGGTCGCATTCCTAAGGTCTGCGCCTTGTCGCGATTGAACGTCAGCGCCAGAAACGGTCGGTAGAAAAGAACCGTCGTTGCTACCACGACCGCCGTGGCGAGGAGTTGCGATCTGATATCGCTAGTGCTTACGCCTAAGACGTCGCCAAAAAGCAGTGCCGTGACCTCAACTGCGAACGATCTTGCTTGCGAGACGATCACGATGCCAAGCGACAACATCCCCACGAACAGCAACCCGATAGCGGTGTCTTCTCGCACCCCAGCCCGATTGGATACCACGCTGACCAGCGCACTCATGGCGGCGGCAGCTACCAATGCTCCAACAATTGGGCTGAAGCCCCATAGGACCGCCAGCGCGATGCCAGGAATTACGCCATGAGCGAGGGCGTCACCTAGGAACGCCAGACCCCGTAGAACCACCCAGGTTCCAACCAGCGACGTGGCTACGACAGCAATGAGACTTCCGACCAGCGAGCGCTGCATAAACGCAGGCTCGAATGCATCGGTCAACCACTCCACAGGTCCTCCCCGTCAGTCGCCCAGCGCCGCCGCGATGCGTTGCGCGTTGGTCCGCACCATCTCCAGATACGTGGCGCCGTTGGAATCCTTGTCGCCGAGCGACTCGGAGAACAACTTCACCACCTGAATCTCCCCAACCTCGTCGACAAGCATCTGAACCAATTCATCGGATGACGACGTATCCGAAAAGATCGCTGGGACACCTTCCACTTTGATGGTCTCAGCTAACGCCGCAAGTGTCTGAGCGTCAGCCCCGTTCACCGTGGACCCCCTCGGAATGACCGTGCCAACAACCTTGAGGTCGTAGCGATCAGCGAAGTAGCCAAACACCTGGTGGTTAGTGACAAGCACCCGCTCGCTATAAGACAGGCTTGCAAGCGTCTCTGAAACCTCGAGGTCCAGTGCCTCTAGCAAGCCGATGTAGGCGTCTGCATTAGAGCGAAGAGCCTCACTGTCGACACCTTCGATCTCAGCGATCAAGAAGTTGACAATGGCGTCGGCCGCCACAGCCATACGTGAGGGGTCCGTGAAGAAGTGTGGGTCTACACCGTCGTGCTTGTGGTGGTCATGCTCGTCATGCTCGTCATGCTCGTCATGCTCGTCATGCTCGTCATGCTCGTCA
>PVBE012612773.1_pt1 | contig 11272 bp, 6 predicted proteins | sample 1631181 | NCBI WGS metagenome assembly PVBE01 (sample SAMN08397723, study PRJNA350692) | Marine metagenome, whole genome shotgun sequencing project. | isolation source: water | place: Pacific Ocean | collected 2012-04 | reverse complement strand
TCTCACCTGTGGCGCGGTTCAATGCCTATGGTCCGACGCCCAGACCCCATATTCAGCTTGCTCAACGCGCTGTATCGGATACAATCACCGTGAAAGCCCCGCGATGGTCGCGGGCGCAATGCTATCTGGGAAATCCCGGATCCAAGGACGTCGGTGCTACGTTCGGCGTCGGCAACACTTATCCTATGCCAGCCCCAGATATAGCTTGCTCAACACACCGCGTCGGATACAATCACCGCGAAAACCCCGCGATGGTCGCGGGCGCAACGCCGTCTGGAACACCGCAGGAGCTGCGAAGCAGAATTCCGGGAAAAAGCGTGCTCCGGACGCCATGGCGAGCGCGCAGGAGAAGACCAATGCCCCAAATGACGTATACACGACGGAGTTTCCTGGCGGCCGCCGGGCTGGGCGCCGCGGCGCTGGCTGTGCGGGCCGCGGCGCGCGGAAAGAGCCCGCGCGACGCTCGACCTAACATTATCGTCTTTCTCGTCGATGACTACGACAAGTACGAGACGAGCGTCTACGGAGGCAAGGTGCTGACGCCCAATCTCGATCGCCTGGCCCGCCAGGGCGTCACGTTCCAAAACGCGCACGTCACCAGCACGGTTTGCACGCCGTCGCGCTACACCTTCCTCACCGGTCGCTACGCCAGCTCTTCCCATTCCAAGGAGTTCCTGGATCTCTTCCCGCCCGGGACGCAGACCCTGCCGGGCTTTAACGTCTGCCTCGAAGAAGACAACATGAATGTCGGGGCCGTGCTCGCCAAGAACGGGTACGCCACGGGATTCGTCGGCAAGTATCACGTTGGCCCGCATCACAAGGACAAAGCTGCGTTCAAGAAACTCCGCCTGCACGACATACCCAAGAACACCCCCTACAGCGACGAAATCAACAAGAAGATGTTCGCCAACGAGAAGCGGCTTCGAACGCTGGTCAAGCAGCGCGGATTCACCTGGGCCAAGAACATCTACTGGGAGAACACCAAAGCCCCCTTCCAGAACCACAACCCCGAGTGGACCATTGAAGCGGCGTTGGAGTTCGTTGAACTGCACAAGGATCGCCCGTTCTACCTTCACTACGCCACGACACTGCTGCACGGGCCCAACGGGTCCTGGCACAAATCCCTGAGCCACCCGAAGGTGACTGGCGAGGGCGTGATCGACCGCAAGCTCAGCGCAATGCCCCCCCGCGACTCGGTGATGCAAAGGATCAGGAACGCCGGTCTGACCAAAAACGAAGCGGGCTATCTCTGGATGGACGATTCGCTGGGCGTGCTGCTGGATAAGCTGGATAAGTTGGGCGTCGCCGAGAACACCGTCATACTCTTCATTGCCGACCATGGCTCCGGCAACAAGGGCTCGCTGCACAAGAAACGAGGGACCGAGGTTCCCTGCCTGATGCGATGGCCCGCCGGAATGTCCAAAGGCGTGCGATGCAACTCGCTGATCCAGAATACGGACTTCGCAGCGACCTGGTTCGAGTTAGCCCAGGTCAAACTCCCCGCCAAGTACAGGATGGACGGCGTCAGCCTCGTACCGCTGTTCAAGGCTCCCAACCGTTCCGTGCGAGATTATGTCTATTGCGAAATGGGGGCCGCCCGTAGCGTCAAGACCAGGGACTACAGCTACATCGCACTGCGATACGCCAAAGAGCAGGTCCAGGCCGTGCGGGCGGGCGACCGCCGCACGATCAAGGCCGCCGTCGGGCTCAGCGGAGGGGTCGCTCGCTCCTTCGCCAACCACCCCGACGCGTTCGCCGCCGACCAGTTGTATGACCTCAAGGCCGACCCGGACGCCCAGAAGAACCTCGCCGGAGACCCGCGCCACGCCAAGACGCTCGACAAGATGAAGAAGAGCCTCACGGCCGCACTGAAGCGAATCCCCAACCGTCCGTTTGGCGAGTTTGCACCCGGCGGCAACGCCGCACCGGGCGGCAAGTATGACGACGTCCTGGCCGCGCTTCGCAAAGCCGCCGGCGAAACGAAAAAGCAGAAGAAGACGAAGAAGACAAGCAAGAAGCCGTGACAAATCCCGTTCAGAGGAGACGTTATGATCGACTCGTTCAAGCGTATTGCGGCGGGGTTGGCGGTTCTGTTTTCAATGGGTGTCGCCCGCGCGGCGGATGTGAAAACACACCAGGCCGACGTCTGCGTGTACGGCGGGACCGCCAGCGGGATAGCTGCAGCCTTGGCGGCCGTCCGGCGCGGACGGAGCGTGATAATAGTCGAACCGTTTCGTCATCTTGGCGGAATCGCTGGCGGCGGGATTCGCATCAAGCAGGACTGCCTGTACTACGGCGACATCGGCGGGATCGCAAAGGAGCTGCACGACGCAGATATGGCCCTGGGCGGATCGAATCACATGAACCAGTGGAAGATCCGCCTGATGCTCAAGAAGAAGTGTGACGCCGCGGGGATCAAGTATTTCACGCATCATCGCCTCGATAGCGCCGCGGACATCGTGAAGAACGGTGCGACTATCGAGAAAATATTTCTCAATTACGCCCCGGTGATGAAAGAGGGAGCCCCGGCCGCCAAGCCTGCAAAATCGAAGGTCCTCGCGGTCAAAGCGAAAGTCTACATCGACGCGAGCTACGAAGGCGATCTGATGGCGTTTGCCGGATCGGACTACACAACCGGCAGGGAGGCCCGCTCGAAATATGACGAATCGCTCGGCGGTCAGCGCGGTTTGAAGTATTTCAACGTCGACCCGTACGTTGTTCCCGGCGATCCGAAAAGCGGCGTGCTGCCGATGATCACTACCGAACCTTACCAGCCCGGTGCGGCGTCGAAATACATGATCGCCTACAACTTTCGCCTGCAGTGGGTAAGTAAGGGCACGCCGATCAAGCCGTTGGGCCGAGCGGTCGACAGGAAACGATACGAACTTGTCATTCGCGGTTTGAAGACCGCCAGATGCATCTCGTGGCCGCACGGGAACTACAATCGCAACGCCATGATTTCCTCCGGTCCGCCGTCGCGACAGTTGAAGTATCCCGACGGCGATTGGGCGGCTCGAAGCGAGATTTGGCGCGACTGGATCGATCACGTAAAGACGATGAACATTCTCTGCAAGCTGAAGACCCCGGCGCTTCGCAGCGGCGAGTATCCCGACAACAACGATTTCCCCGACCAGCTCTACACGCGCATGGGCAGGCGAATGATCGGGCGCTACGTGATGACCCAGCAGGATCTCATGCACCAGACGGTTATCAAGGATTCGATCGGCCTGGCGTATTACGCCGTGGATATCTACCCGCCGAGGCTGATCGCCCACAACGGCAAAGTAGCCTCCGAGGGCGAAGTGTTCATGCGAGTCAGTCCGGGCCCTTACCAGATACCGTACCGAGCCCTGACACCGAAGAGCGGCAAGTGCGACAATCTGCTGGTGTCGGTCTGCATGTCGGCGTCGCACGTTGCGATGGCGTCGATTCGCATGGAGTCTTCGTACGTGGTCATGGGAGAGGCCGCCGGTATCGCCGCGGCGCACGCCGTCAAGTCCGGCAAGAAGCCCTGCGAGGCGGATGTCGCTGCGATCCGGGCCGACATGAAGAAATCCGGCGTGGTGTTGGAGTGGAGCGGAAAAGGCTACGGCCCGCGCAGCAAGCGGCACTGGAGCGCCAAGGCGATCTGGTGGCTCCTGCATCCCGAGGACTACAAGAATATCCCGATCCGCCTGGACCCAAGCTGGACCGGCGTTAAAATATCCGGCGGCGGTTCGAGCCAGTTCAGCAAACGGCAGTGGGGCTCCCGGGCCGAATGGAACCGCGAGAAACACGGCTGGGAATGGCTGTTTGTGCACATCGACACCGACAAGGACGGAAAGATATCGCCCGCCGAATACCAGGCGTTCCAGGACTACAAGAAGAAGGATCCCAACTGGCGGACAACTCTCCGCAAAGCGCCCGCAAAGTAGCGGTTCAACGCTTATTCTCTTACTCCGGAGTTCGCATCGGGTTAGTAGGCGGTAAAGCGGACCAGCGAGTTTTATGCCCGCACAACGCCCAAGCAAACATGACTTCTTGACTGCGCCGCATCGTCTGCTACACTGTTGGCCCCCTGAGAATAGTGATATCCTGGAGGCTCACCATTGTGCGACCAATCTGTCTCGAACTTTCCTCTGCCTTCCGGATGGCCTGATTCCGTCCGCTCGGCAGAGTTCCGCGATCGTCTCACGAGAAGCGGTGAAACCAGCCCCAGAATAAAGCACCTTCCCGGTACGGATGAGCGATAACAGGCCTTCAGCCAGTGCCCATCATACCCCAATTGCCAGGCCGCCGTTGAAGATCGTCAAACATACGACCGCCGCCCAAGATCCCGAGAAGGCCGAGCATGCAGTGCGTGTCAACTGGGATAAGACCGTGTCAATATCTGAGGCTATCAGGAAGAGAGGTCTTTTCGGAAACCAAAATTCGGCCGCAGGACCCCGGACGAAGTCGTAGCGACATACCGCAGAACGCCCGGAAGTGCGTTTCGGCGTGGAAGAATAATGGACAACCGCCCCAATGATCGATTAGTCGTGACCCTATGCCTCAATTATCCACCAGAAGAACAGAATACGTTAGTGAACACGTATCAATCTGGGCGTCTCAGGCCTTGGTAACATGATGAATCAGAAATACATGCTGGGGTGAGAGAGAGGCGTTATGACGCCGATTGGTTCGGGCAAGTGCATGGACGGCTACGATCCGCGCGTCCGCGCAGGTGCATGTCGCGGTGTCGCCGAGATGCATCCGAGAGTTTACAAATGCCTCACCGCGAATATACTGAAGTGAAACCCCCATACCAAGAGGTGCAACCGTGCGCATATCGATCCGAATGCGAATGCTTATTGTGATGAACGTACTGGTCATAACCACGGCAGTGGTGCTCGGATGGTTATCGGGGCAGGTTGCTGCTGACGTCGTGAAGGAGCGCCTCGTCAGAGAAGTGGCCCGTAACACCGCTGGAGTCATTCGTGACAGGCGCCTGCCCTTCAGCGACGCGATGATGAACAGCCTTAGCGAGATGTTCGGCATGAACTTCGCCACGGCCCGTCTTGTCGATGGTGAGATACTCGGTTCCAGCTTTCCACCCGGTCTGACTGACGAGCTTCACCAGCAGATCGGACGGATCGGGCCAAGGGGGACGATCGTGCTGAATGACCAGCGCTATCTTGTCGATTCCCACCAGATCACCCGAAAGGATGGACGCACCGGGCTCGACGAACAGATCCAGTTATGCGCAATGGCTTCGCACGAACAGTTCCAGGACGCACGGAAAAAGACATTCGATCGAATTGCCGGCTTGGCGTTGCCGGCGGTGGTGATCGCGACGCTGCTGGCGATCGGACTGTCATTAACTATCACCAGTCCGATTCGCAAGCTGGCTGACGAGATGGATCGCCTGAGCGAGACCCAAACCCAATCCGATTCATCCGACTCTCCACGCAGCGAGCGCCTTTCGGCGTTCGGCAGGTACGGGGCGAGGGGACCTACGGAGGTCGCAAGTCTGGCCGCGTCTTTTGAGCGACTGATCGGACACCTCGACGAAACCCAATTCCAGCTTGCCCGATCGGAGCGATTAGCGGCGTTGGGAAAGGTCGCCGCCAGCGTCGCACACGAATTGCGAAACCCTCTCAGTGGAATCAAAATGAATGTGCGGGTCCTGAAAGATGAGTTGGCGGACCGTAGCGTTGACGATGCTGGCCTGGATCTGATCCTGCGGGAAATCGACCGGATGGACCTGTATCTCAAGGAATTGACGGGAATCTCCGGTACAGCCCGTTCAGACAATTCGGATCGCTCAAGCCGAGAAGACTTCAGCCCGATCCGCCTGCCGGAACTTATCGATTCGGCGTTGTCGCTGATGTCCGGAAGATGCAAACATGCTGGAGTGGATATCTCGCTGGAGGATCCGCCCCCAACCCCGCCGGTGTGGGCCAACGGCGACCAACTTCGCCAAGTGCTGATCAACATGATTGTGAACGCCATCGAGGCCATGCCCGGCGGGGGGAGGATAACGGTGTCTCTTGAGAATATCGAAGGTCCGTCGGTCCGCCTTTGGGTCCGCGACACCGGTCCGGGAGTGCAAGTGGCCGACAACAGCGATATCTTTGAACTATTCACCAGCACAAAAGGCGATAACGCAGGTATGGGCTTGTATATCTCCCGGCGAATAATCCTCGCCAACGGCGGAAGAATCGGGTGCGACAGCTCCGACGATGGCGCAGAGTTCTGGTTTGAACTTCCCGCCGCTGACGGGAACTCGTACAATCAGCATGCTTGAACCTCCCGACACCAAGAGATATCATGCCGAACACGGAAACCGGAAAGCGACGCTGCAACAATGGCCACAGATAAGAAATCCATCCTGGTGATAGACGACGAGGAATCCATATGCACGGCGTTCAGTAGATTCTTCGGGCGCAGAGGCTGGGATGTCCGCGTCGTTGCTTCGGGCGCAGACGGCATGGACGCATATCTCCGACAACGTCCTGACGTTGCATTTCTCGACGTGCGCCTTCCCGACGGCAACGGCCTTGACGTGCTCGACGAACTCAGGTCCATCGATCCTGACGCAAAGATAGTAGTGATAACCGCGTATGGCGGAATGAAGACGGTTATGCGGTCAATCAAAGGCAAAGCGTTTGACTATCTGACCAAACCGCTTGATCTCGACGGCGCCGAGGAGTTGGCCCTCAGAGCCCTGCAGTCCCACAATGCCGTCGGTAAGCCCGGCGCGGCGCTCTGGCCGCCGACGGGAAGCGAGGGATCGATCATCGGCTCCTCGCCCGTGATGCAGGAGGTCTACAAGAGAATTGCGAAGATCGCTCAACTGGACTCAGCGGTGCTGATCCTCGGGCAAACCGGAACTGGCAAAGAACTGATCGCACGCGCCATCCACGAACATGGCCCCAGACGGTCCGGGCCATTCATCCCGGTCAACTGCGGCGCCCTTCCGGAACACCTGGTCGAAAGCGAGTTGTTCGGGCACATCCGCGGCGCGTTCACCGGCGCCGAGTTAGACCGCGCCGGACGGTTCGAAGCCGCCGACGGAGGCACGTTGTTCCTGGATGAAGTGGGTGAACTTACCGGCGCTGTGCAGGTCAAGCTCCTCCGGGTGCTCGACTCGCAGATCATCGAACGCGTCGGTTCGGTCAAGCCAATAGGCCTGGACGTGCGAATATTGGCGGCCACCAATCGCAATCTGACCGAAGACGTCCGCACCGGGCGCTTCCGATCCGACTTGTATTACCGTCTGGCGGTAATGCAAGTCGAACTGCCCCCGCTGGCGGACCGCAGAGAGGATATTGTCCCGCTTGCCGAGCACTTCCTGGCGATTCTCGCCGGGACGGGAAAGGCCCCTGCCGTGCTGAACCCGTCAGCGGCACAAACCCTGCAGAGACACACCTGGCCGGGCAATGTTCGCGAGTTAAAGAACGCCGTGGAGCACGCCGCGGCAGTCGCGCCGGGAGAACGTATCTCACCGGAGGACCTGCCCGCACCCGTGCGAGAGGCCCCAATGGGCGCCGCGGAAGGAGACGTGATCGAGCAGATCGCCATGGACCTGATAGCCGCCCTGCCGCATACCGACGGGCTCCATCGCGGCGCCATCGAACCGATCGAACGAGCCGTGATATGCGAAGCCCTCAGACGCAGCGGCGGAAATCAATCCGAGGCGTCCGATCTTCTCGGTCTCCACCGCAACACGCTGCGGAAGAAACTCCTGGAACTCGATATCGACCCCGAAACTGCATCCTAGATAGGCATCGCCTGCACAGATCCTGTGCAACGCGTGATCCCTCAGTTCACTCCCCCCGGTGTCGATTATACACATAACCACTTCATGTCTATTGTTTTATAGATTCTGGGGGCACATGGCATGCGATGTGCCTTAGGTCACAACGGTCAATGGTGGAATGGAGCCTCCCCAAGCAGGGTCGGCCTTCAAGCCGCTGTTTGTGGAGTTCGGTATCACTCAAGCAAAAAGGAATCTCATGGCTCCCGTAGCATATTCTCGTAGGTCTCACCCCGCCCGCAAACGTCTGGCGATCATAGCGGTCCTTTGTGCGGCGTTACTGTCGCAAGCACGGTTCGCCACGGCCGCTGAGCCTGAGGCGCGTCCGGCCGAACCGGTCAAACAGGATACCGACAAAACGCCCCGGCCCGGATGGCTGGACCAAGTGGTAATAACCGCCACTCGAAGCGAGATCAGTTTGTTCGACGCCCCGTACAGCGTCGATACGGTGCAGCCGAACCGCTTCGACTCGAACCGTCAGTACAAGAGCCTGACCGACGCGCTTAAGGATGTGCCAGGGGTGATGATCCAGAAGACCGCCAGCGGAATGGGATCTCCATACCTTCGCGGGTTCACCGGCTTCAGAACGCTGCTGCTTTTTGACGGCATCCGCCTGAACAACTCGATAATGCGCGACGGGCCGAACCAATACTGGAACACGATAGACCAGAACGTTGTCGACAGGCTCGAGGTCATTCGCGGACCGAGTTCGGTCCTGTTCGGGTCCGACGCCATCGGCGGAACGGTCAACGTGATATCGCGCCGCAAAAAGGACTTCCTCGACGGTTGCGACTGGTACAAGCAGTTGCAGTATTCCTACTCGTCAGCCAACAACGCCCACGCCGGGCGCGGCGAAATCGGGGCCTCTTACGAAAAGCAGCTTGGGATACTCGTAGGCGGTACGCTGCGAACGTTCGACGACATCCGCGCCGGAGGCGGAACCGGACTTCAACACCACACCGGATACGACGAATGGGGCGGCGACGTGAAGATCGAGTACCTGATCAACAAGGACGCCAAGCTGATCTTCGGACACTACAACTTCTATCAGAACGACGCTTGGCGAACGCACAAGACCATGCACGGGATAAGCTGGAAAGGTACTACAATCGGAAACGAGGCCTACCGCATTCTCGACCAGCGGCGAACGCTGACATACCTGCAGTATCACCACAAGAACCTCGGAGCGTTCATTAACGCGCTGCGGGTGAGCCTGTCGTGGCAGGAGACCGGCGAGACCCAATGGCGCCGGCGAAATGATGGGCGGAGCGACAAACAGGGAGTAGACGTAGACACCCTCGGCATGTCGGTCCAGTTCGAAACTCCCAGCCCGATCGGACGATGGACCTACGGAGCCGAAGCCTACTTCGACGACGTACAGTCCTGGAAGCACAAGTATAACGCCGACGGATCTTTCGATTCGCGCAACATCCAGGGCCCCGTCGCCGATGATGCGAGATACAATCTCATCGGCGTGTACGTCCAGGACGAAATATCGCTTACCGATCGCCTCGACTTAACGCTCGGAACCAGATACACCCATTCCCGCGCCGACGCCGACCGCGTTGAGGACCCCGTCACAGGCAATCCGATGTCAGTCAGGAAATACTGGGACTCGATGGTCTCCAGCGCTCGGGCCAGATGGTATCTCGACGCCGAAGAGCGGGTGAATCTGTTCGGCGGAGTCTCCCAGGGCTTCAGGGCGCCGAATCTCTCGGACCTGACGAGGCTGGACACCGCAAGGTCCGGTGAGATAGAGACCCCATCGGCTGGCATCAAACCTGAGCGGTTCGTCTCCTACGAGTTGGGAGTAAAAGCCAAATGCAAGAACTTCAGCGCACAAGCGGCGTATTTCTACAATGACATAGACGACATGATCATGCGAACGCCGACAGGCGCAGTCGTAAGCGGCGATGAAGAAGTAACCAAACAGAACGTCGGCGACGGATACATGAATGGTTTTGAAATCGCCGCCTGCTACCGCTTCCATCCGCAGTTCACACTCTTCGGAGACGTAGCGTGGGTCTACGGAAAGGCCAAGACCTTCCCGACATCAGCCCCGAACGCCGTCAGCGAACCGATAAGCCGGCTTGCGCCCACGACCGGGAAGATAGGCGTCAGGTGGGACCATCCCAGCAAGAAGTACTGGATGGAGACAGCTTGTACCGTCGCAGGATCCGCCAATTCGCTCAACACGCGAGACGAGCGAGACAACCAGCGGATCCACAACGGCGGAACGCCGGGCTACACCACGGTTGACATTCGCGGCGGGTGGAAAGTCTGCAACGGCCTGGACGTCTGGGCCGGCGTCGAAAATGTCGGTAACACGAACTACAGAATACACGGTTCGGGCAACAACGAGCCGGGCACGAACGTAAAAGTCGGACTGCGATGGAGGTTCTAACGCCAAGGTAGTTGCTTGTTTGAACAGGAAATAGATCGCCTGGTAAGCTACCTGCAGAACGCTCGGAAGTCTGCGGAGCGATCGCCCTGTGCGCAGCTGCGACATTGCACGCTGCTGTCGATCGTCGTGTCGCTTGCGACCCATGCATGTATCGCCGGCGTAATGAGGCAAGCGGTTCTCTCCAGTAAACATAGCACTGCGGCACACATCCAACTCACGCACGGACGAAACGCACCTGTGGCGATAAAGGTCAGTTTCATAGAAGCCCAGGCGGAAATGAAGCCGGCGAAAGAGCCGACCGAGACGCCCGATCCACAGGATATGGTCAAACCGACCGGATTCCAGTCCATCACGTCGGATATCGAATTGTCGTCGCCGAAAATGCGGCCGGACGTCAAGCTGTCGCAGCCCTCGGACAGCATCGAAGCTGCCGAACTGAAGATGCCCGCGGTCGTGATTGCGGAGACTGTCGCCCGTCCGGTCTGGGCGTCGACGCCGATCGTGCCTATGGCGATCTCCAGAGTCGACGTTCGGCCCGAGGACGCCCCTCTGGAGAAACGTGATCCTATCGAAATTGTCAAACCGATCGTCCGACCGCTCGGTTTCAACTCCGATTCCACGAGAGCTAAGCCATCCTCGAACAAGACAACGCCCAGCACGGCGGCCGAGCCAGGCGTGGTTGACGGAGCGAAACTGGCCAAGCCGATTGCGCCGGAGTATCCGCCGGCTTGCATCCGTCGTGGCCAGCAGGGAACAGTCATTCTGGATATACGCGTGCTCTCGACCGGGCGGGCCGGAGAAATCAAGCTCTTCAGATCGTCCGGACACGCGAAACTGGATGCAGCCGCCATCGACGCTGCGCGACAAGCACGATTCACGCCCGCACGGAAAAATGGACGCAATGTCGAGTCCCAGGTGAAGCTTCCCGTGAAATTCCTCCTTAAATAGATGGTTCTCATCCAATAAAGTTGGTTGTTTTCTTTCCTGGGAACGCCTGTTTGATCTTCAATCCGAAGTACTCTGAGTCGCCGTAGCCGTAGGCTCTACGCTTGATGAGTTTGATCTTATTGTTGACTCCCTCCAAGCGGCTG
>PVBE011049043.1_pt1 | contig 11272 bp, 7 predicted proteins | sample 1631181 | NCBI WGS metagenome assembly PVBE01 (sample SAMN08397723, study PRJNA350692) | Marine metagenome, whole genome shotgun sequencing project. | isolation source: water | place: Pacific Ocean | collected 2012-04 | reverse complement strand
GAGGATATTTCAATCTAAATATGTATAAAGTAAATATAATAATAAAATACATAAAAGTGATATTAAAATACTGTGGTTAAAATATAAAAAACATTGAACTTATTTAAATGGATATCACAATAATCAATTATTCTATTTTTTTTTCATTCTTATGCGCAAATTGACTATGGAATAATTTTTGCTATCAATAGATACTTTTCTAATTTTTTGATTACGTATTTATAATCCAAGTAATTTGATGTGTTAATTATTGAAATAGTGCATAATTGAGAATATTAGGAAAATATTTTATTTTAACTAAAAGTTGTACTAAAATCACTGGTAATATTAATTTGTTCCACAAATGAGTTACTCAACATTTATCAAGGTAATGCTATTATTTGTGTAGCAACTAGTATGAATGCTATTTTTACGTAAATCTTACAAGAAATTATAGCATTAGAATTTTGCCCTTAAATTGGATCTAAAGGGATATTTGAAATTAAGCAGTATTGTATTAGGATTCCATTATAAAACAGATTCAGGATTATAGAAATATTCCTTACTTAGTTCTTATATAATAAATGATTAGAATGTTATTCTTAACATTTAATTGAGTATTATATTTTATTTTTGCTGTTACAAAGGAGCTGTATTATGCGAATGTTATTCTGAATAAGTGTTGTGATATGTTATGGTTTTATCTTGTTTTCCTTTGATGAGTTTGGGTAGCATAGCTCTAGAATTTGATTTGATTGATATAGATGGTTGCGGTGGAAATTAGAGTAGATAGAAAATGAACATTGCTGCTTAGTTACTTTATCTGTAACAATTGTCTATGTGATAAAGGATTGAAGCAATATTAGTTAAAGCTGTCAGGGTCCTTACAGGATGTGTGTGTTGGTTGCATTGTGAACATTGTGAATAATAGTTTATATATCCTGATGATGTACATAAAGATTTTGGGGGAGTTACAGCAGTATATCAGTATTTAGTTAATCAATATTATGGATGAAATACAAAATGTGCACAAATTTATGTGTCTGTATGCAAATATGAATTGCTTTGATATAAGTTGTGATTTTTTTTGAAATATCTAGGTTGCTAGATATTCAAGTAGCTAGAAAAGTGGTGTTTTGTGTTAAACGAACTATTGTCGTACATAATAGGGTACTGAGTTTTTTAAAAAAAATGAAGAAAATGGCATAGGTTATTTGTTAAAATACATACCTAAGTGGTTGTATTGGATAGTGATACTTTATTCTGTTTGCCTCTATAAAGTCTATTACCAAAAGTTAAGAGAATGGTGCTGATGGTTAAGACGAATATTCCTATCCACATGTGAGTTGTTTCTGGAAATTCAGAAAAAGCTAAATAACTAACAACGCTACATAAAAGCATTTTGGCGATACCAAAAGGCATTAAAAAAGTCACTTCAGCAAAAGCATAAGCTTTACTAAAACTAAAATGTGCACCAGCTGCCAGTAGTCCTAGCAGTAATAGCCAATGCCAATGTGTTGTATTAGGCATTATCCAACCGTAGTGTAGTGCAGGAATGAGTGAAATAGGTCCCATAAAAACAAGCAGATAAAGTGTAACATTTGTTGCCGATTCACCGTCTGCTAGTAATTTACGGGTAAATAGTTTGTCAAGTGTGAATACTAAAGTAGCTATCAATGGGAAAATTGCAGTCCATCCAATATGGTCGATATTTTGTAAACCTAAATCTGGTCTTGTAATGAAAAACCCGCCTAAGATGCTTAACATGATTGCTGTTAAGCGTGTAAAATTTAGAACCTCGTTTAAAAATAATTTAGCACCAATTAATGATATAAATGGAGCAACAAAACTTAGAGCAACCACTTGAGTTAAAGGTATATATTTTAAACTAACATACCAAAGGGCGATGCCAGAAACTGCGGTAACAACGCGTATTATATTTAGGATGGGATGTATTGGATAAAGTATTGTTTTAAGTAGTGTTCGATTGTGTAATAAAACTGGTAATATAAGTAATGAACCGATAGTATTTTGAAAGAACATTATGACATGAATGGGCAGAGGAGTTTCCAATAGTAGTGGAGAGCCTCCTGATAAATAACGAACTAATCCATTGACACCAGCAAAACAAGCACAGGAAAGTGTTTTCCAGAAAGCGCCAATCCAAACTGTTGAAGAAATTTTATAATTCATGAATTAAACAAGCTTGCTATTTGAGGTGCGCTATTATACTCATATATTCCTATTTGATACAATGAACGACTACACGCTACTTATTACAGATGTCTTAAAATAGGGTGTTTATATGATAACACGTCAAGATCGAGCCAATGCAATTCGGGCATTGAGTATGGATGCCATTCAACTAGCCAAGTCTGGGCATCCTGGCATGCCACTAGGGATGGCGGATATTGCTGAAGTACTTTGGCATGACTTTTTAAAACATAATCCTGGTAATCCAAATTGGGCTAATCGAGATCGGTTTATTTTATCCAATGGTCATGGTTCTATGCTGCAATATGCTTTACTTTATTTAACTGGATATGAACTCAGTTTAGAGGACTTAAAGCAGTTTCGACAACTAAATTCAAAAACGCCAGGGCATCCTGAATACGGTATAACACCTGGTGTTGAGGTAACTACTGGCCCACTTGGACAAGGTTTAGCTTGTGCTGTCGGAATGGCGTTGGGTGAGAGATTGTTGGCAGATACGTTTAATCAGACTTCTTGCCACATTATCAATCATTATACGTACTGCTTTGTTGGAGATGGTTGTTTGATGGAAGGGATTTCTCATGAAGTGTGTGCTATAGCTGGTACTTTAAAGTTGGGGAAGCTTATTATTTTTTGGGATGATAATAATATTTCTATCGATGGTAAAGTTAATACTTGGTTTAGTGAGAATGTACCTAAGCGATTTTCTGCTTATGACTGGGATGTTATTGCTGATGTGGACGGTCACGATTCAGAATCTATTAAAAGAGCAATTTTAAAGGCACAATCAGTTACAGATAAACCTACGTTGATTTGTTGTCAAACCGTAATTGGGTTTGGATCACCTAATTTATCTGGGAAAGCGAAGTGTCATGGTATGCCAATGGGAGAAGTGGAAATAGCATTAACTCGCAAACAACTTGGTTGGTATGAACCTCCTTTCTGTGTACCAAAATCTGTAGCTGAAAAATGGGATAGTAGGAAAAAAGGGCAGCAATGTGAATATGCCTGGACAAAAACATTTGAAGTATATACTAGGAATTATCCAGATTTATCGAATGAATTTAAACGGCGTTGTGCAGGAGAATTACCGAATATATGGGCTGATGCTATAAAAACCTTTGTAGAAAAAATTCAAACTTCACATTGTGTTTTAGCGACTCGAAAGGCGTCACAACAGACATTGGATATGTTGTGTAAATGTTTACCTGAGCTATTAGGTGGATCGGCAGATTTGTCAGGCTCTAATTTAACAATGCACCAGGCTGTAGCTCCGATCACATCAAAGGCCATTGTGGGCAATTATATGCATTATGGTGTTCGTGAGTTTGGTATGGCAGCTATTATGAATGGATTGGCATTATATCGGGGATTTATTCCATATGGTGGTACTTTTTTAGTATTCGCGGATTATGCTCGGAGTGCTATTAGAATGAGTGCACTTATGAAACAACGGGTTATTTATGTATTAACGCATGATTCAATCGCCATTGGTGAAGATGGACCTACTCATCAACCGATTGAGCATTTAACAATGTTACGTTCAACACCTAATGTTTTTGTCTGGCGTCCTGCCGATGCAGTAGAAACTGTGATTTCATGGCAAATGGCGATTGAACGGCAAGATGGCCCGACAGTGTTAGCATTAACTCGGCAAGAAGTTAAGCCTCAAATACGTACGAAAGCACAGCTAGACTTGATTAAACTAGGTGGTTATGTGTTAACTGATTATGATTTGGTACCAGAGGTTATTTTCATTGCAACTGGTTCAGAAGTTGAATTAGCGATGAAGGCTGCTGTGTTATTTACTGAAAAAGGGCATATTGTTCGGGTTGTTTCAATGCCATCTGTCGAAGTGTTTTTACAGCAGAGTATAGAGTATCGTGGGTCAGTTTTATTACCAGATATCCCTAAAGTAGCGATTGAAGCAGGTGCTACGACAACGTGGTATCGTTTCGTTGGTACTCAAGGGAAAGTGATTGGTTTGGATCATTTTGGTAAATCAGCACCTGGTAATGTACTTTATCAGCAATTTGATATTACTGTAGATGCTATAATTCAAGCAGCACAAGAAGTACTCACTTATAATTAAATGTTAAAAGAACAAAGAACTGAGGAGTCTTTTTATGCCTATTAACTTAGCTATTAATGGTTATGGTCGAATTGGTCGTAACATTTTACGTGTGTTGTATGAAACGCAACGTACAGATGAACATCAAATTGTTGCAATTAATGACTTGGCTGATCTTGAGTCAAATGCACATCTAACTAAGTATGATACAACCCATGGACGCTTTCATGCAAAAATTTCAACAACTGAAAATTGTTTAAAAGTGGATGGTGATGAAATTCAGGTGATATCTGAGCGTAATCCAACATCATTACCTTGGAAGGCAATGGATATTGATGTTGTCTTGGAGTGTACAGGTTGTTTTGCCAGTAGGGTACAATCACAGGCTCATTTAATTGCTGGGGCTAAAAAAGTGTTAATTTCTGCTCCAGCAGATAATGATGTGGATGCAACGATTGTTTATGGTGTGAACCATAAAACGTTAACAGCAGATGATTATATTGTTTCGAATGCATCTTGTACGACCAACTGCATAGCTCCGGTTGTAAAATCATTACATGAAGCAATTGGTATTGAAAATGGTATATTGACTTCAGTGCACTCTTTTACAAATGATCAAGTTTTGGTAGATGTGTACCGTCAAGATATCCGCCGAGCACGCTCTGCAACACAGTCTATGATTCCAACAAAAACAGGTGCAGCAGCTGTCATTGGTTTGGTTCTACCTGAACTAGATGGAAAATTGGATGCTTTTGCCATTCGGGTACCGACTTTGAATGTGTCGGTTGCTGATTGCACATTCCAGACTGTAAAAAAAACATCAGTATCTGAGGTTAACGAAATTATTCGACAAGCAGCAAGGGGAGATTTACAAGGCGTGTTATCGGTAAATGAGTTACCTTTGGTGTCTATTGATTTTATACATGAACAAGCTTCTGCTATTTTTGATACGACTCAAACTAAAGTAAAAGGTCAGTTAGTGAAAGTTTTGGCATGGTATGATAATGAATGGGGTTTTGCAAATCGGATGTTAGATACAGCGTTAGCTATGGCACAAGCATAAATGTCTAAAAGATACTGATATTTTATTTGCATAAAATTTTGATGTATGTTTTAAGGTGTTATTTTAGCCATAACGTACGCTATAGAGTTGGTTTTAACATTAAGGGTTAAGATGAATAAATTACTTTCACTTGATGATATTCCATTATTTGGGAAGCGTGTTTTGATCCGTGTAGATTTTAATGTGCCTATTAAGGCAGGTAAAATAACCAATGATGCACGAATTCTTGCTTCATTACCAACTTTAACCAAGGTGTTGGAGGCCAATGCAAAGATTATGGTGATGTCTCACTTAGGACGACTAAAATCTATAAGTATGCATAAAGCATTATCATTGTTACCAGTTGTGCGAAAATTATTAAAATTGATGAATTGTAGAGTTCGGCTTGTTGAAAATTGGATAGATGGTGTTTCATTAGAGGTAGGTGAAATAGTAATCTGTGAAAATGTCAGGTTTCTCCCTGGAGAAATAAAAAATGATGAAGGTTTGGCGAGAAAAATGGCTAAGCTGTGTGATGTTTTTGTGATGGATGCTTTTGGTACTGCACATAGGGCTCATGCATCTACAGAGGGTGTAGCACGATTTGCACCAAAAGCAGTTGCTGGGCCTTTATTATTGCAAGAAATGCAAGCATTAAATAGAATTGTATCTGATTTTAAAAAACCAATTGTTGCAATTATTGGTGGGTCCAAGGCTTCTTCAAAATTGGCGGTGATAGAGCAATTAGTTCAGAAAGTTGACATGTTAATTGTTGGTGGCGTGATTGCAAATACATTTTTGGCAGCTAAAGGTCATTATGTGGGAGATTCACTATATGAACCGGATTTGTTGCCAGTGGCTAAGTCGTTATTGGAAAAGGCCTCTTCAAAGGGTTGTGCAATTTTATTGCCATTTGATGTATTGGTAGCTGAAACGGTTACAGTTGACGCTGTTACTACACAGAAATCTTTGTCAAAGATAACAGGGCAGGAAAAAATTCTGGATGTAGGGTTAGAGACAATTAGCAGTTACATTAGTGCTTTGCGTCAGGCTAGAACTATTGTATGGAACGGTCCTGTTGGTGTATTTGAATATGCGCCTTTTGCAGAAGGAACGAAACAATTAGCAGATGCTGTTGCATCGAGTGATGCTTTTTCTGTGGTAGGTGGTGGTGATACGTTAGCTGCAATTGAGCAGTTTGGTGTTTCTAATCATATTTCGTATCTTTCAACAGGAGGTGGGGCTTTTTTGGAATATCTGGAGGGTAAAGAGTTACCAGGGATTCAGGTATTGCAGCAAACGGTGTAAAAAATATCATGGTAGAGATATGTGTGGTAAATAGTTTTTTCAAAAATTACCTTATGCTGGAGTTATAGTTAAAAAACTATAACATATTTGCGTATAAATCTAGGAAGTTTATAGTGTCTATCTTCAAAGATTAGTTATCGAAAAATAAAGTACATTTTACATAAAATTACAATCAATTAAAGATAATTTATTGATTATTTTGCACTTATGAACTATTAAGTTCATTTTTATAATTTTATGGCAATTACTTTCTATGTTTGCTATTGTAAGTTAGAAGTCACTGCATTATCAATATTAAGTATATCTTGCATCCTAAGTTTACAATAATCGCGTTATTTTCTCTTTACCTTTTCTGGAGATAGATTTTGATAGTAGTTTGTGCTCAAATATCTAAGTTGTGCTAAGAGGTAAATAGTCATAATTAAGAATACTTTTACCATCGAGCTTTATTAAATTTAATAAAAATAAAATGTTAAGTCCAATGCGCTGTTGTAATAATATTTAGTATAAAGCTCTAATTTTTTTATCAATGTGATTAAAATGACCATATTGCTGTTATATTTTTTTTGAAATGTTCGAGTAAATATCATTTTAGGGAAAACAACAATGACATTGTCTTTGAGATGGTTCAATAAGAACTCATTTTATAGATCGTTACTATATTATACGTAGTGAATCAAGTATTAAAGTAGCAGTGTATAACTGTTACTAATAAAATGCAGTAGCAATAACGTTGTTTTTAATATCATGCTTTTATTATCCATAGATACTGGGTAAATATTAAAAGCACACATTATCGATTCATACATAAATACATCTATTTGCATTAATATTTTTTAATTCTTATAGCTCAATGGTATTTATGCCATGTGAATACTGACATAATGCGTAGAAGAAAGAGTTAATAACTGAAGTTTGGAAGAGTACGTAATTCTGATGCCCTATATTGCAAATTGCTTCAATTATCTAGGCTGTTTTTAAAAAGTAACTTAGTATTGCAATTGCAATGTATGTGCCTTACACTCGTTTTGTTGTATAGCTTTATTAATTTAATAGCAGCAGAGTATATAGAATTATGTTATTATAAAGGTTTGTTTAGAAGTGCGAGTGGGTTTTGAAAATTGTTAGGTATAGATCTCAGAGTCGGAAAAATGTTCTGACTATATATCTTAAACTTTTATATTTTGAAAGAATTGATTTCATTAACAACTCGCGTCTGAATTGAGCATATATCTAGGAGGTATGATAACGTGCCTAATAACAGATATGTTATTTTAATTTGCAATTGTCTTAAATATTTAAGGTTAGTATTTTGATTAAAAAATTTTTACAAAAATATTTACCTGATCGTCGTCAGATTACTGAAAAAAAGTCTCTTCGTATTTTTGGTAAACTAATTTACAATCCAAATCTCTGGCACCTGAATCGTAAGTCTGCAGCACGCGCTTTTTCTGTTGGTTTATTTTTTGCCTGGGTACCTCTGCCATTCCAGATGGTATTAGCAGCAGGTGGTGCTATGATTTTTCATGCAAATTTACCATTGTCAGTTGCTTTAGTTTGGTTGACAAATCCAATTACGATGCCTGTTTTTTTTACTTTGCTTATAAAATTGGTGCATTGTTGTTAGGGTTTCCACTAGTTTTGTTAAAATTCGAATTATCAACAGATTGGTTTGTTTTTATCCTTCAGGATTATTGGCAGCCTTTTTTATTTGGTTGTTCTATCTGTGGTGTAGTTGGTGCAATATTTGGTAATATTGCGATTCGACTTATTTGGCGGTATTATACTACTCGTTGTTGGAAAGCTAGAAAAAAATTGCGTTTGCAAAAGCGAGAAAGCAATAATTAAACAACTTGATCAGAAACTGAAAAATAGACAGTAGGTATATTTCTTTTACTTTTGTTCTTCTAAAGTACTTGTGTATAACTTGTTTGTCTAGCTTATTGGTGTTTTTAGTTACAACATTTATTTTTAATACATAACTAATGTATTTTTAATATTCATTAATCTCGTTTGCTGCATCTATGAAAAGTCTGTTAACTTTTGTTGGAATATTGCCTCGTTATGTTTTAAGACTTATATGAATTTTTCTAGCATGAATATCTTAAATTTTACCTGACTGAATATTCTCAGGAATGAAGTTATATAGCTTGTTTTTTGTTGATTAAATAGCTTATTGTACAGTAAGTACTATTTATTTTAAGATGTCTGATTATTTTTTAACATTCAATATCCATTCAGGGATAAATTTCTCTGTTCTTCTAAGTGCCTTATCATGTGCTTTATAATGGTTATCGAAATCATTTAGGAATTTCCAAAAACACTTGGAATGATTGAGGTATATAGTATGGCAAAGTTCATGTAATAGTACGTAATGGTAGAGGTCCTCCGGAATGAATAGTAATTTGGAATTTAAACTGATATATCCTTTTGCATTACAGCTGCCCCACAGTGTTTTTTGATTACGGATGGATAAATTTGGATAAGCTAACTTGGTTTTCTTACTTAATATATATAGGTAATTTGAAAAGTGATAGTAAGCTTTTTGTTCTAACCATTTTAGTAGATAGGCTTGAATACTTTTTTTTTGTGTGATTGTAGGAAACACTATTATCTTGCCTAAAATACTAGGTATGTTTATTTTTTTGTTTCTTTTAATATAAACGGTATGCCAAATTTCACCAATTGCATGAAGTTGTACAATTCTAGGCAAGTGTTGTGTACTCGTAGCTTTTTTTCTGCATCTAAATATAATATAGGTTTAAATAAATAACTTGGTATACTAAGATATCATCTACATTATGGAATAATACCTACGATACTATATTGTGATCAATATGCAAGTATGTTTTGTATAAAAACTGTATCTAATTTGATACGTTTTATTGTTTTTGTTTTGAGCTTTAACTAAATCAAGGCCTATAATATAGGACATATATAATGGTACACATAGTAGTAAATATTGTAGAATGTAAACATGAATTTAAAATGTTTGCTTGTACCTTGCCTTTTGGTTTAATATATTGCAAATGAGCTTGAAAGTAGGAGAGGTATAGTTGTAAATTTGATTGTTTTTTAGTTAGCTTTTTTGGTATCTTTGGTTTTTTTATTTTTATATAAAAACAATTTTGAAAGACATTTTTGTAGATTCAACTTGATTTTGTTTGATATCATATGTAATAGCGTATATTTTGCACTAAAATGTTATATGGTTAGTAAGTAGTGCTTTACTATAGGTAGTAAATGAGTTGTTATTTTTTATAGAAAATATTTCATTATTATGAAATTTAACATAGTTCGACGATGCTACAATGCTATATTTACAGTGGTGCTTCCATTTGTATTTTTTAGATTGCTTTGGCGTAGCCGTAAGACATTCACATATCGAAAACGGTGGTTAGAGAGGGTTGGAATATTTACTGTACCAGTGAAATCAGGTGGAATATGGGTACATGCGGTTTCTGTAGGTGAAACTATTGCTTCTATCCCAGTAATACGTGCTCTTAAAAAGAAATATCCAACTGAATTAATAACCGTTACCACAACAACACCTACAGGCTCTATGTGCGTAAAGACTAATTTTGGAGATTCAGTATTTCATGTTTATATGCCATATGACGTTTCTTGGGCATTGTATGGTTTTTATAAGCGAGTACAACCTAAGTTATGTGTAATTTTAGAAACAGAACTTTGGCCAAATTTATTGCATATATGTGACAAATGGCATTTGCCAGTTATTATCATTAATGCTCGATTATCTTTAAAGTCGTTTCTAGGTTATAAAAAATTTGGATGGATCGTAAAAGCTATGTTACAGCAAGTTACTTGTGTTGTAACGCAGTCGGATTTGGATGGTAATAGGTTTTTGCAATTAGGCTTGAAAGCTAAGCAGTTAGTAGTGTCTGCTAATATTAAATTTGATATCACAATATCAAAGAAACATGAAGAACTGGGGAAAAAACTACGAGCATGTTTGGGTGAACGTCCAATTTGGATTGCTGCCAGTACCCATGAAGGTGAAGAGGCAAAGATTTTGTCTGCCTTTTCAAAAATAAAAGAGAATTTTTCAACTGTATTATTAATATTAGTACCAAGGCACCCAGAACGATTTACCGAGATAACTACATTAGTTGAAAATCATGGATTTACTGTGGTTCGTCGTAGTACAGGAGAAACATGTTCATCTGATATAGATGTTTACATAGGTGATTCCATAGGAGAATTGGGTATTTTGTATCAAACAGCAGATGTTGCATTTATTGGTGGTAGTTTAGTTCCAGTTGGAGGACATAACATGTTAGAGGCAGCGGCTATTGGTATACCAATTGTTTGTGGACCTTATTTGTATAATTTTATTGAAGTGAGTCAAAAAATGTTGAAGGCAAAAGCTATGTTAATTGCAACAGATGTAAATGCGTTAACAGAGATAATAAACGAGTGGTTACTATTACAAGAACAAGCGAGAATAGTTGGTTTGAAAGGATTAATAGTAGTTGCTCAAAATCAAGGGGCAACACAAAAAATTATTTCTGTGATTGAAAAAATTTGTAAAAGTTTATTGTAGAAAGAATTGAAGCAGTATCGATCTTTCCATATAAATTATTTAATATGCTAAAGATCTAATGATTAAGCTCGGCTATATTTCGAAATAAAATAGT
>PVBE010794754.1_pt1 | contig 11274 bp, 9 predicted proteins | sample 1631181 | NCBI WGS metagenome assembly PVBE01 (sample SAMN08397723, study PRJNA350692) | Marine metagenome, whole genome shotgun sequencing project. | isolation source: water | place: Pacific Ocean | collected 2012-04 | reverse complement strand
GTTCACCGTCTGTCCGAATCCCATCACCGGCACCCCTCGCGGGGACGTCCTCGGATTCGATCGTCCTCCTCGGGGCGTCACCCCGCCCGTCCCGTGCACCGCGTGTTGATGTCCCTGCGACGTCGTCGCGCCCCCGTACGAGGTCCGACTCTCATCGTCCGCGCGCGCGGGAGGATTCTTTCCCCTGTGCATCTCCGCCTCACCGCGCGACGGACCGCTCGGCCGCGTCGTCTCCCGTCGACGCATGCATTCATTCCTTCATTTCTTTCATTTGCGCGTCACCTCCGACACGATCGATCGATCGATCGATGGGATGCGTGCATCGGTGTGATTGATTGCGATGACACGGCTGACGGGACGATCGAACCGATGGATGACGGGAGACGGGAACGCGAGACGGCATGGGACGACGCGACGAGGACGAGGATTCGGAGGACGAGCGCGGAGACTCCTCCGCGCTGGGGGTTCTGGGAGGACCGGCGCTGGACGCGTCTCTGGGAGGACTCGGGGCGATGGACGCCGCGCGCGTGGGTCGGCACGTCGGACGGAGAGGGACGACGACGACGGAGACGATGGGAGACGGGAAGATTGAGCGCGAGGGAGAGGGAAGGGCGATGGAGGTGAATCCGTTCGAGGTGGACGAGCGAGAGCTGGAGGCGCGGGCGAGCGAACCGATGGGAGTCGGGATGGAGGAGACGGAGACGGAGACGGAGACGGCGGGAAACGGAGACGACGTCTCGAACGTCGCGATGAGAACGCCCGGAGGTGGGGTGTTGGAGAATGGGAGTTATCACGCGGGCGATGGGATGACGTACGGAGATTTACTCGCGCCGCCGCCGTCGTACGCGGATAGCGTCATGTACACGCAGCCCGAGATTCAACCGTCGGCGGACGCGGCGACGAACGACGGTGGAGGTGCGATCGGTGCGGCGACGACGATGACGGTGTTTCTGGATGAAAATGAACAAGGTGGCGACGAGGGGATGCTGAAAGTTTTGGTGAGCGATCCGAAGATTGAGGCCGACACGACGTCGGCGCTCGTCGGGAAGAGAGTGACGCACTACAAGATTACCACTCGAACCAACATTGCGTCGTATATTCACAAAGAGGTGGTCGTGTGGAGACGTTTCCGAGACTTTGTGGCGCTCGATACCAGGCTGAACGCGCTGCATCGCGGTTATTTCATTCCTCCGCGACCGGAGAAAACCGTGGTGAATTCCACTGGCGACAGCTTCATTCAAGAACGAACGGTGCAACTTCAGCAATACCTCAATCGTATCGCCACGCATCCGAAGCTTCGTCTCGGTGATGCGCTAAGAATCTTTTTGACTCATCAAGATCTGGGCGCGAGCCTGGATTGGTTCAACATGGCATCCGGAGTGCCGGCCGCGACGCTCGGAGCGACTCCGAGTAGTCCGGAGACGCCACAGCGGCCCCCGCTCACCGTGTCTTCTCCAGGGCAATCTCGCGACTTCGGTCGGTTCTTCAAAGAACTCAGACAAACCGTCGTGCAATCAACCGCTGTGACTACCGTCGGTGACGCTTTGGGATTGGATACGCCCAAGCCTAAAGTTATGGAGGAAGACGCGGCTTTCTTGGTTGAGAAGGATAGAGTGCATCGAATCGAACACGAGCTCTCTGGAATGTCTTCCAAGGCGACCAAACTCTTGACGCTGCAACAAAAGTACGGCGAAGCTGTTGGGGAGTTCGGTATGGAGTGTTTGAAGTTTGCAAAGCTTCAAGAAGAAGAGGGCACGCGCCTCGGCAAGTACAGTGAAAATGGTATCGATTGCATGACTGCCGCAAATGAAATGAGAAAAGCCGGAAACACTTCGGTGCGAGTGAGTCGCTTGGCTCGATCTGCAACGTCACAAACTGCGCAGGCACTGAATCCTCTTCACGATTACTTGAAGCTCATGCCCTCAGTCCGTCGATCGATTGGAGAAAGAAATGAATCTTTGTTGACTCTCCAAACGATGCTCGCTGAAACCGACAGATTGGAAGCGCGCATCGCCAAGCTCACGCCAGATTTCACAAAGATGAAAAAGGTTGAAGATTTGAAGCTCGAGCTGGATGCAACGCGCGCTACTGGTGAACGGGCTCGAGAGGATTACAACACGATTCAAGAACGTCATCGAGAGGAATTTTCACGTCTTGAAAAAGAGCGCGTGGGACAGTTTCACTCGATGTTGTGTAACTACGCTCGTGTTCAAGTTGCGAATGCTGAACGATCACTCTCACTTTGGCGCGGGCTCGCCGAAGAATTCGGCGCCTCGGCGGACGAATGGCGCACTCCCAAGCCCGAGAGGGCTGACGACGTCGATCTCTAAACAACTCATCGTTTGTACCATCTTGTAACGCAATTTCCAATTACAACATTGCATTGACGAAGCTAATTGACTTTAATTCTCGGAGGCGATCTAGGGGCAGTTCCCAGAGACTTTGCTGGAGTCTTCGCTCCCCAGCGTTCCGCACTGGGCGTAATCTTTGATGACTTGTCCAGTGAACGCGTCCCCCACGAGTGAATCGCGATCCCAAACGCCAGCTTGAACCCAATCGCGAGTAGCATCACCCCGAGACCTACACTCACACCACTAAAATACACCAACACTCTGTCGAATATTCCTCTAGTGAGCACGTCCGAGGACATCGCACTTTGTTTCAGCGTGCGATAGAGACCTGGCACGACTCGAATAATGACTGCAGCGGGAGCAAGTGGAACGAATCCAACGACTTGGTGAATCTTGTACGACTGCGTCAAGTGCACGTGGTCTCGGCATATTTGTCGATAGAATCTTCGATAGACACCTGGACGAAGAGAGTTGAATTTCGCCATGAATGAGTGCTTCACAACGTCCACGAAGATTTCTGAACCCAGCACGAGGAGAATATCATTCAAGAATTTCGCGGTGAACGCGGCTTCTATGCTCCCTGCCGCCATGATTCGTTGCGCTCCGACAAACATGAGACACACGCAGAGATGCACTCGTTCAATGACGTCCAATCTACTCACACCAAACAGTTTTTCAGGATCTTGCTTCTTGAAGACGTGTCCTTTCATCTCTGAAAAATTGTTCGAGATGAGCACGAGTAGCATCGCGTTCGTGTGGCTATTGATCGCGACTGAAAGGGTCACAGCGTGCGTCAACAACACAAAAGTGTGCGCGACCGTCGCACACGTGGACAAAATCACATCCACCGCCAGTCTAAAAACGGAGTGCACTTGGTCCATCGCCGAACCATCAGTCGCCATGGTCACGCATCCGTGCACGCTATTTTGTAACGCATCGAGGACGTTACTGCTAAAAGAACACAACAATTTGTCGAAAGTTTCCATCACGGCGCACGCCATATAAAGCTTGATGACTTCCTGACCTCGAATGTAGTGGTAAATCACGCTAATGTCCAGCATGTGCGTGTACGTAACCGCGACGCAGAGCATGAAAAGCCACAACACGTCGTTCAAGTGCTCTCGAGCGTACGGATGAATACCCCACGCGCGTCTCTTTGAGGACTTTTTATCTCCCGAATTGAGCGTCGCCACCGACCAGAGCAAACGAACCGTCTGCGACATTACGCGAACCGGCAGCGACGTGAACAAGCCCAATATCGCGTCGGCGCAGAGCAACCCACCGTACAGACAAAACTTCTCCAGCGCCAACGGTATGTACCACAACAAATCAAACACTCGCTCGCGCGCGTGCGACATATCCGGATCGTCCTCGCGTTCACCGACGCAAAAGCCCAACTCGAGCGCGCAGTACTTCCACACGGATTCCATCCCGCTCGATCGTTCTGCCTCTCCTCGATTCATCGACGTCGTCCAATGCCTCAGCGCGTCCATCTCCAGGCTCTCCGCCGCGGTCGCGCCCTCCTCGCGCGCGTTCATCGTCCTCACCCCCGCCCGCTCGTCTCCATCGTCGCTTCGTCCATTCGTCTCGCGCCCACTTCCGCTCGCGGCGCCCTCGCGTCGTCGCAACCCGACCTCCATCTCTCTCTCTCTCTCTCGCGCGCCCCTCGACGACGCAGCGCTCGTCGACGCTCCCGCGACGTCTCACCGCGAGACGTCTCGACCTCCACCCGCTCGTCCCTCCCGACGCGCGCGGACCGAGCGCACGCGCACGGACGCGCGCAATCCGACAATCAATCCAAATCAATCCAAATCAAAGTCCGAGACGTCGACCGGTCGAACGCGAACGCGCGCGCGCGCCCGCGAGCGCGGACCTCGGCGTCGAACGCGAACGCGAACGCGCCCGCGCGCGCCCGCCCGCGAGTGCGCACCCGCCGACCCCCACCGTCTCGCGTCGTCGCGAACACCGCCTCTCGACACTCGCGTCGTAGTTACACGAGTTTGAATGCGATTAAAAACGACAGACCAATTTTCAAAAAAATCGCACGCATCGGTCGGTCGGTCCGTCTCGGCGCGAATTAGGACTTTTCGATGGGGCGATCGACGACGCTCTCGTGACGGTCTGTGACTCGTCAATGTGTCCCCTTCGGTGCCCCGACAGGACAGCCATCCGCCCCGGCGGCGGCAGTGCGAGGCGCGACGCGGGCGCGCGCGATCGTGGCGAGCGAGCGAGCGAACGAGGCGCGCGAGGGACGAAACGGGAGATCTCTCTCTCTCCGTCGTCGACGGTGGCGAGCGCGCGCGGGGGAGGCGCGAGTCCGTCGTCGCGCGAGAGACCGGACCACCGTTCGGCGATTGTTTCATCCCCGCGCGCGCGCGCGCGAGCGAGACGCGGGAGACGCGGGAGACGCGGGAGACGCGACGCGCGGAGAGAGTCGTCGGCGGAACGGGACGAGCGGCGATGTTTAAGGCGGCCGCAGCGTCGTCGCAGGCGAACGGGACGAGCGAAAACGCGGGCGGTGACCTGGGGAGTTCGCCGTCGTGGAGGTGCGCCGCGCGCGCGCGTCGCGGTGGGGGTTTCGAAGTCGCGGGGCGAACGGCGAGCGAGGAAGGCGCCGAGGGCGAGGGAGGGTAGACGATCGAGGGCGACGCGACGAGTGGATTGGAATAATTTTCATCCATCGTTCGAGCGCGTCGAGGGGGCGAAGACGGGCGCGCACGAGCGCGAAGTGGGCGTCGATCGAGCTCGGGAAGAGGACGTCGGCGACCGCCGAGCTGGCGTTCGGCCGTGCTCGTCGGGCGCCTCGTGCGGGGTCGGCGACGGGGGCGACGAGGGTCGGGGGGGGGGAGATGTAGACGCGACGACGCGAGAGCGCGTTGACTGACGCGAGTTTGCCATCGTTTTCACTTCGCTCGATGAACAGGGAGTACGAGAGCTCGTTTTCTAGACTGCTAAAGGAGGAGTCTCGAGGAGCCGACGATCTCGTGCGAAGCGCTTCGGCCGTGGATCTGTCGTACACCGGGAAGGATTCGAGTCCTGGCGGGGCTAGTGATACGGATAGCGCTCACAACTCTGAACATTTCGGCTCGTCCGCGGGATTTGGTAAGGATGGTTTGTTTGGCGTGTCGAGAGACGACGGCGCTGTCCCGTCCAACCTCGGACGAACCGCCTCCCACGGGGGCGCGTTCAGCGATAGTGCGTTCGGGCTACCGAATGATCTGAGTGGTATGGGCGGTAATATGGTTGGTGATGGTTTGACTGGTGCGCCGGATGTTGTGAGTGCGTTTTCGAACTTAGGTTTGGGAACGGACGTGCCTCTCCGACCGTCGACCGCGCCGCTCCCGCCTCACGGAGCCGCCGCAGGTCAGGGATACATGAACGCTGCGTCTCGGTTCGGTGGTGAAACTCAATCTCAAAGATCTTCACCGGCGCCGGGTGTTGGTGCGTACGGAGGCTTGGGAGCGGGTGCGGGTGCGGGCGCGGGCGCGGGCGCGGGCGCGGGCGCGGGTGTGGACAAGAACGCCATGCTTCAGCTTCAACTGCAGCAGTTGCAGCAGTTGCAACAGCTTCAAGGTGTGCCTTCTCTTCCTGTGGATGCGTTCGGTCTAGGCGGAGCTGCGAATGGTTTAGGTGGTGTGTCGGGAGGTATGCCGGTTCAGACGCCTGAGATGGCTCAGCTGCTTGCGGCGAACCTCGGCAACGCAGGTATGGGTGGCGTTGGTGGCGGCGCTTACGGTGCCAACAACGGTCAGCCTCAGTCGATGGCTGAAGTCTACCAGGCGGCTTATACCGCTGCGTTCTACGCGCAACAGCAGCAGTTGCAGAATCTGATGCGCATGCAGCAAGTTCCTGGCCTCATGGCCCAAAATCTATCGCCGCAACAGCTACAGCAGTTCGCTGGTCTCGACGGTGGGATGGGTGGCTTGGGTGGAAACGACGGTGGGCACGGTGGTGGACGCATGAACGGTCGAGATGATCGCTCTCGCGTCGGTAGAACGATGGGAAGAAACCGCAGTGGTGATCGAGGCGACCGTTCTGGAGTTGGCTCTCAGTCGCTCTCTGGTTCGGTGACTCGCTCTGACTCTCCGCCATCTGAGGCTGAAATCGCCGAGATGGATAGCCGATTTGTTTCTGTTGAAAACTGCGTCGGCCAGATTTCTGTGCTTGCGCGTGATCAACACGGCTGCCGATTCCTGCAACGCAAGTTCGATGAGGAAGGTGCCAAAGCAGTTGACTTGTGCTACGATGAAATCATCGCCGAAGCTGTTGAGTTGATGATGGATCCGTTTGGAAACTATCTCGTGCAGAAGTTGATCGAATGCTGCAGCGACGAACAACGTTCGGGAGTCTTACGAGCGGTTTCTGTTGTGAGGGATGATGCCGTCGACGGTTTGCCTGAGCTCGTCACGATCGCTTTGAACACACACGGTACCCGTGCGGTCCAAAAGCTGATTGAGATGCTCAACTCTCCGGAAGAGGTGTCCCTCGCGACGAGTGCTTTGCGACCGGGAGTCGTTACTTTGATCAAGGATTTGAATGGTAATCACGTCATTCAGCGTTGCCTTCAACGATTATCATCTGAAGATAATCAGTTCATCTATGACGCGGCAAAGGTTCACTGTGTGGAAATCGCAACTCATCGTCACGGTTGTTGCGTACTTCAGCGTTGCATCGATCATGCGATCGACGAACAGCGCCGTCCACTGGTGCATGAGATTGCTTCTCAAGCTCTCGTACTTTCTCAAGATCCTTTTGGCAACTACGTTGTTCAATACATCTTGGATTTGGGATTGTCGTGGGCTAACGGTGAAGTTATGACTCAACTTCTCGGCAACTACGCGGAGCTTTCGATGCAGAAGTTTAGCTCCAACGTTGTCGAAAAGTGTCTCAAGCTCGCGGATTCCTCATTGGAGAAGAACCGTAACACCGTGGTGCGAGAGATCATGCAGTCACCTCTGTTGGATCGTCTTCTCATGGATCCTTATGGCAACTACGTCGTGCAGTCTACGCTTACTGTGACTAAAGGTGTTCTTCACACTGAACTTGTCGAGCGTATCAGACCACACTTACCTTTGATCAAGAACAGTCCGTTCGGAAAGCGCATCCTGCGATTGCTACTGGAGAACAAGAAGTAAAACAGTCAATTTTTTTGTGTTTTCCAGTTTAAGTTGCAAGTGGGTGAGAGGGTGATGATTTCGTTTCACTGAAACGAGATCGTGTAAATCATGACACGTCTAAAAATGTCTTCTACCAGTATGCTCTATTCACGAGCATACTCGTAGAAGACGAGCATACACAATGAAACGCAGCGTGATCGTTTGAGCAATCGAACGAGTCCACGCTTTCTGCAGTGTGCAACCGAGCGGCGGCGTTCCGTTCGACGCGACGCATCGACTCGGCTGCACCATATACAATTACTCGAGGTTATGTAATAATATCATTCATTGCTTCAAGATCTCGCTCCCGAACCTCTTATAGTCGCTCGCGCGACTTTCTCATCCGGCGACCTCGGAGCGAACGGCCGGCTGAGCGAACGAAGAATCGCGGCGCCCAGGGTTGGGTGGTCACATCTCCGCTCGCGTCATGGGTTGCTGCGCGTCGTCCCCGGCGTACGACGACCACGCCACGGTCGAAGAGAGACGTAACGCCGCGCTCGCTGCGGCTGAATCGCGCAGTAAGGCGAGTGAAATGCGCGGGATAAAGGTAATCGAAACGGGACACGCGGATCCTTTCTAACCGTCGTCTGCTCTCGTCTTCGCGAAGCGCTCGATCCCGCGAACTGACGAACGATGTCGCGTCTCGCGCGCACCCAGAACGAACGGATGGCGAGTAAAGTAAGAGCCGCGAACGCGCCGCCCACGCGCGCGACGTCGCTCGGTGACCGCAAAGCAGATCAGATGGCGAAGGACTGGGCCTCCTAGCCTTTGTCGGGACGCGATTCAAAAGTACCATAGACCGAGAGTCATCTTTGATTTAAAAACATAGACTAGACTAGCATTCCCTACTTCCAACGTTCGGCGTCCGTTCTCGCGCCCGTTCACGCCTTCTTCACGTCCTGGAAGAGTTCCGCGAGTTCTCCGCTCTGATGCATCGACATCATAATGTCCGAGCCTCCGACAAACTCACCCTTCACGTACAACTGCGGAATGGTCGGCCACGCCGAGAAGGCCTTGATTCCATTTCTCAGCTCATCGCTCGCGAGGACGTTTCTCGACGCGTATTCCACGCCGTGGTGGTCTAAAATACGACACGCCATGTTGGAGAACCCGCACTGGGGCGCCGAGGGCGACCCCTTCATGAAGATAATCACCGCGTTCGCCTCGACGTCCGCCTCGATCATCTTCTGCACATCTTCGCTTCCGGAGCCGTTCGTCTTCGCCTTGAAATCGTCATGGCTGTCGTCGGCCGAGGCGGCGAAACCGCGACGCGCGACGCGGGAAAAGGCGCGGAGGTTGGGAGACGCGCCGGTCGACGTCAGAGAGGCCGGCGCGGCTGCGTTCGCGATGGACGCGACAGCGTGCGCGCGCTTGGAAGAAGACGCGACGGCGTAGAGCGCGCGAAGAGCGACTCGTTTGGACTGCGAGCTCATGTCTGTTGTTCGCGACGAGCGACGCGATGTGCGGAGAGGGGCGGCGTCGAGGTTGCTCTTCGGCGAGAGACTACTGAGTTCATTATTCGTAAATTCTATACCCGATGTACTTTAACCAAGACTGTTGCACGCTGGGATCGAAGTTGTCCTTCAAGCGCCATCGCTGACCGTCCTCGGTGGCGAACATGGTGGGCTCCCAAGGGGGAAGCTCGCCCGTCTTCATAGCCTTGTGTAACCTGCGCTGGCCTCGCTCGGCTCTCTTTTTGGCCGCGCTCGCCGTCTTCATGTCCTTCACGAGGAGAGCTTGGAAGAATTCTCCCCAAAGACAATGACTATCCGTAAACCCGTTGAGAGGTTGCGTCACAGCTTTCGTCGGTTGACTCTTTGGCACCGCAGGTTGCCAAAACGGTCCCAAAATCTCCTTCTTTTCCGTCACTAAATCCACCGTCTCGTTTACTCTGCCTCTGAAACGCATCGAGACCTCGTCTTCGCTTACGATCGAACCGTCGACCTTATGCGCGTTACTCTTCCAGCCGGCAGTACCGCGCGGCTTGAAGTTGATGTTAGCTTGCAGCGGAGGTCCCTCACTGACCCTTCTGAGCTTGACTTGTCCCACCGTTTCGGAGTAGCTACCGCTTAGACCGAAAAATCGAATAAATAAGGAAGGGAAATTCAAAACATACTTTTCCCCCGTGTGCAAATTCTCAAACCGCATCTCACCATCGATGACGACTTGCACAGATGTGCCTCTGAACACGGGCTTTGCTTTGACATCCGCCGACAGGTGTATGCCTATCTCTTCGTTCCTTAGATCCCACGTGGTGATGGGCGGGTGATGACACACCTGCTCGGCTAAATAAGAGGTCCTACCACTCTGGATGCGATGAGTCTCACCCAATATCGGATTCAAAGGCTTTTTCATCGCCCCAAAAGTGTACGGAGACTTCACGCCGGCGCTCGAGCCAGACTCCGTTCGAATGGCGGTCATGTCTAGGTAGAGCTTGACGAAGCGTCCTAGACGCACTCCCGGATCGGAGTGCTTCAAATCGCTCCAATCATTTTCGCAAGCTTCGACCACATACACCACGTCTTCCGCCACTTGTATCGTACTAAAGGGGACGAAGAACGACGGCGGTAACTCGATATCCGTCAAGTCCTGACCAACCTTCAAGTGTTTCGTCATTCCCACCAACTCCTGTGTCCCTTGTCCAGTCCGCATGCGCTCGTGCATCTCTCTCTTCTCCGGTGTCATCAAACCTAATCGCTCCAACTCCGCCGCCTCTTCCTCCGCCTGTCTCACCGCTTCCTCGTGTTCGCGCCGAAGCAGGTGTCTCACCTTAGACTTTAATTCCCTGATCGCTCCGGCGACGTGAAATTGGTGTTCATCCTGTTCCCAAACCTTCCCGAGGGTGAAAGGAAAACTCTGACCCGCCTTTAACCCGATATTCTCGCGCGTGAGCTCCTCGCAGTCCTCGTCGTCGCTAGAGTTTAAGTCTTCCCTTGCATCGTACCACATGTCATCATCCAGCGGCTGAAAACGCGCGCGTATCGTCGCGACGTCCAACCGCCGCGCTCCCTTGAAACAACACCAGCACGACATCTTTGTCGCCCGCTCCTCGCGTCGTGATTCACCCCCTCGTTCACCGCGTCGAACGCCTATCGAAGGAGTCTGATTTGATTATCTGCACGGATCGGAGGGTCCCGACCTCCGTCTCCTTTCCCTCACGCGTTCGACCCCACCTCTCGCGCCGAGTCGCACCGAACAGACCTCTTCGCTTTCACCCGCCGGTGAAAGACGCGTTCGCGACGCCGCGCGCGAGAGACTCCGGAGTCTTCGACGACCGAAGGGAGCAACTTGGATCGAGTGGGTACTGTGTGTCGAGTCATGAATGGTCATATTGAATTGAACACTGTTTCCTCTCCTCGGCGCGAGCCCTAAGGAGGTCGCCGCGCGCGAATTAGTTCGGCGCGAACGCGATTATCGTACGTTCTGATCGTTGATCTGACGGACGTGGATCGTTCGCGTTCGCGCGCGAGCGCGGCGTCGAGTTCGGCGCGGCGAAGCGCGAAGGCGTCCGTCTCGACGAGCGACGGCGGAGTCTCCGGGACTCCCTCCTCCGCCTCCTCCTCGATCTCGATCGCGCCCTCGATGGAGTGCGGGGCGACGATGTTCGACGCCGCGAGCAAATCGGCGATCTCTCGCTCCCTCTTCGCCAGATCTCTCTTCGCGAGGGCGATCCCCGCGTTCGCCTCGCACAGTTCCTCTCGCAGACGCCGTCCCAGACACCGCTCCACCTCGAGATCCCGCGCCACCGCCATCGCGCGCGCGCCATC
>PVBE012874385.1_pt1 | contig 11275 bp, 13 predicted proteins | sample 1631181 | NCBI WGS metagenome assembly PVBE01 (sample SAMN08397723, study PRJNA350692) | Marine metagenome, whole genome shotgun sequencing project. | isolation source: water | place: Pacific Ocean | collected 2012-04 | reverse complement strand
GGTCAACCTGCGCGCCGACATCGAGGCCGCCGAGATCACGGAACAAGTCGAAACCCTGCAGACCGAGCGCCACGACCTCGAAGGGGCGATTGCGCGCCTGCGCAGGGGAATCCAGAGCCTCAACCGCGAGGGGCGCGAACGTCTGCTGGCTTCGTTCAACGAGGTCAACACCCACTTCCGCGAACTTTTCGAGCGCTTGTTCGGCGGCGGCCGCGCCCATCTCGCGCTGACCGAATCGGACGACCCCCTCGAGGCCGGGCTCGAAATCATGGCGAGCCCGCCGGGCAAGCGCCTGCAGACGATGTCGCTGCTGTCGGGCGGCGAAAAGGCGCTGACGGCGATCTCGCTTCTGTTCGCAGTGTTCATGACCAACCCGGCGCCGATTTGCGTGCTCGACGAAGTGGACGCGCCGCTCGACGGCGCCAACGTCGAACGGTTCTGCGACCTAGTGCGCGACATTGCAGCGAACGCCGAAACCCGCTTCCTGATCATCACCCACAATTCGATCACCATGGCGCGAGTCGACCGCCTGTACGGCGTCACCATGGAGGAACCCGGCGTGAGCCAGCTGGTGTCGGTCGATCTCAGCCGCGCCGAAGGCATTCGCGACACTGCATAGCGGCAACCGTGGGCGCCCCGGCGGGCAAAACCGGCGCTGTTTGGCGCTCGCGCCAAAGGCGTTTTCTTTATACTTATCAATAGCTTAACATGTAAATGGCGGTTCTTGACACTGCCAAACCCAGTCGCTAGGGTGCGCCCAGTTTTCAACCGCGAAATCCAACGATTTTCAAGGGACAGGCGCGCTTTCGATTGCGGAAAACCCCGTGACCGGACACGACAAACCCCCGTCCCTCGGAGACCTGAATTCAAGGTTGAAGGCGGCGCGAAAGAAAGCCGCCGCCCACGATCCCGATTCGGGCGGGTCAGGGCGCGGCTTGATTTCGGGCAGCGCCGCCCAAGCCTTGCGCCTCGGCATGGAAATGCTGGCGGCGCTGGTGGTAGGCGGAGCGATCGGCTTCTTTCTCGACCGGTGGCTGGGTACCCGGCCCTGGTTCCTGTTGGTATGTCTTTTGTTCGGCGTGGCTGCCGGATTCGTCAATGCCTACCGCGTGTCGCAGCGGATATCGCGCGATTCGGAGGCGGACCCGGACGGACCGGAATAGACCCGGCACCCCGGGCCGTGAGACAAACGGACGGCCCCTGGGCCGGCCCCTCTACGAGGAAAAATCTTGGCTGTCGCACACGCATCGGAAAGCCCGCTCGAACAGTTTGAAATTCACCGCCTGATCGATATGCAGGTGGGCGGGCTCGACGTGTCGTTCACCAACTCGTCGGTGTGGATGGTGGTGGTGATCGTCGCTGTCTCGCTGTTCCTGCTGGTGGCGATGCGCAAAGGCGCGATGGTGCCGAGCCGCGGCCAGTCGATGGCGGAATTGTCTTACGAGTTTGTCGCCAACATGGTGCGCGACAACGTCGGCACCGCCGGACGGCGATATTTTCCGTTTGTGTTCACGTTATTCATGTTCATCCTATTTGCGAACCTGCTCGGCCTGATCCCCTACAGTTTCAACGTCACCAGCCACATCATCGTCACCTTCGCGATGGCGATCACGGTATTTCTGGGTGTGACGGTAATCGGGCTGGTCAAGCACCGGCACCGCTTCTTCACGTTGTTCGTGCCCAAGGGCATTCCGATTGTGATGGCGCCGTTTCTGGTGGTGATCGAGCTGTTTTCCTATCTCGCCCGCCCGGTGACGCTTTCCTTGCGGCTGTTCGCCAACATGATGGCGGGACATACGCTGCTGAAAGTGTTCGGCGGTTTTGTCGTGGCGCTGGGCGTCCTTGGCGTCGCGCCGCTTGCGTTCACGGTGGCGCTCTTTGGCCTCGAGCTGATCGTTGCCTTCCTTCAGGCCTACGTGTTTGCCATTCTGACCTGTTTGTATCTCCACGACGCGCTGCACCTGCACGACTAGGGCGGCGTCCTGAATTCTCCGATAAGTCTCTCTCTGAAAAGGATCAAGACCCATGGAAGTCGAAGCTGCAAAACAAATCGGGGCGGGCCTCGCGGCCATTGCCATGGCCGGCGCCGGTGTCGGCATCGGGCTGATTTTCGGCAACTACGTCTCCGCCGCGATCCGCAATCCCTCCGCCGCGGCCGGCCAGTTCGGCAACGTGCTGCTGGGTTTTGCGCTGACCGAGGCGATCGCGCTGTTCGCGCTCGTGATCGCGTTCCTGATTTTGTTCGGCTAGACCTTTCCCGAGCCGAATAGCCGGGTTCCGCAATGCCGCAACTCGAGTTTGCTGATTTCGCGCCGCAGGTGGTGTGGCTGATCATCACCTTCGGACTGCTGTACCTGATTCTGGCGCGGCTGGTGCTACCGCGAATCGCCGAGGTGCTGGAGGAACGTCAGGACCGCATCGCTGACGATCTGGAGCAGGCCGAAGCCCTGAAGAAGGATGCCGAGGCGGCGATGGAGGCTTACCAAGCGTCGCTCGACGAGGCGCGTGCGAAAGCACAAACAATGGCAAAGGCGAGCCACGACCGGCTGGCCGGGGCCGCCGCCGCCCGCAACGCCGAGCTCGAACAGCGCCTGGCCGCCAAATCCGCCGAGGCCGAGGACCGAATCGGGACCATGCGAAAGCAAGCCGAGTCTCAAATCCGCGATGTAGCGGCCGAGGCTGCTTTGGCCGTGGCGACGCGCCTGACCGGGCTGGAACCCAACGCCGATGCCGCCGTCGCGGCGGTCGATTCGCGGCTGAAGGAAAGGGCCTGACATGGCAGAACTGCTGGGTGAGGCCGAAGTCTGGGTCGCGATCGCGTTTGTGATCTTTTGTGGGATCATGATTTGGCTCGGGTACGGGCGTATCGTTGCCGCGCTCGACCGGCGCGCCGAAACCATCGCCGCCGAACTCGACGAAGCGCGCAATCTTCGCGAGGAAGCGCAGTCGCTGCTGGCCGATTATCAGCGCAAGAAACGGGACGCCGAAAAAGAAGCCGAAGACATCATCACCAACGCCCAGGAAGAAGCCGGGCGCGCCTCGGGCAAAGCCGAAGCCGACCTCGAAGCGGCGATCGAACGCCGCACGCAGATTGCGATGGAAAAAATCGCCAGCGCCGAGGCGCAGGCCCTCGAGGACGTGCGCAACACCGCGGCCGATGTCGCGGTCGATGCCGCCCGCGACCTGATCGCCAGCACCCTCGACGACAAGAAGACACAGGAACTGGTCGATACGGCCGTCGCCGAACTGGACACTAATCTTCATTAGGGCAAATCCCGAGCCGGCGGAATCGCCGGCGACGACGATTTGCGCTCTATGTCAAAGGGATAGAGCTTTTCGCGTGAGCGCATGCGAACGGGAAAAGCTCTTGGGGGCGGCCGCCATCACCGCCGCCTCTGCGTTCGCCGCAACGCGCGGTTCGGAAAGCCCCGGTTCCGGGGCTTTTTGTTTGCGCGTGCGCTTGGTCTCGGCCATGCTCGGGTCATGAAAAACAAGATTATGCGCGGTTTCGTCCGCATCGCCGAAGGCGAAGTCCATTACCGCTATTGCGGTGATTTCCTGTCCACCCGGCCGCTGGTCATGCTGCACCCCTCGCCCGCCTCGGCGGTGACGCTTTTGCCGCTGATGCGCCGCCTTGCCGGTACCCGGCCGCTGCTGGCGCCCGACACGCTCGGCAATGGCGATTCGGCACCCGCCTTTCAAGCGGTACCCAAAATCGCCGACTATGCCGAGGCGCTGGGCCGCGTGCTCGATACGCTGGGCGTCGGTGAGATCGACCTCTACGGGTCACACACGGGCGCCTCGATTGCCGCGGAACTGGCGATTGCGCAGCCCGACCGGGTGCGGCGCCTGTTGATCGACGGAATCGGGTTGTATTCAGAAGAAGAACTCAAAGACATCCTTGCCCACTATGCGCCCGCGGTTGAGCCCGATGCGCTCGGCAATCATCTGAACTGGACCTGGCATTTCGTGCGCGACCAGAATTTCTTTTTTCCGTGGTTCAAACGCGACGCCGAACACCGCCGCAAAGTCGATTGCGCGCCCGCCGATATTCTGCATGGCACCGTCCTCGAAGTGCTTAAATCGCTCACCACCTATCATCACGCCTACCGCGCTGCCTTCCACCACCCCAAACATGAACGCCTGCCGCTGGTGAAGACGCGGGCGCTGGTGTTCGGCGAACCGACCGACCCGCTCAACGTCGTTCAGGACGAGGTATGCCGGCTGCTGCCGGGGGGCGAAAAAGCGAACCTGTCGCGCGGCGACGACGGCATGACTTCGGCCAAGGCGGACGTCATTACCGAATACCTCGAACGCGACGAGGCGGACGAGAGAAAACCCTTTACCCCCGGCGCGCCGTTCGTGGCCCCCAACGAGGCGACACGGATCGACCGCAGCTTCGCCGCCATCGCCGAGGGGCAAATCCATCTGCGTCTGGCCGGCGGGCGAGCGAATGGCGACGACACGCCGGTTGTGGTGCTCCATTCCTCGCCCTATTCGGCACGCACCATCGAGCCGATGATTCGGGCGCTCGCGCCCGCGCGCCGCGTGATTGCACCGGACCTGCCGGGCCTTGGTGATTCGGTCGCCCTGAATAATGACTCGCCCGGTATCGCCGACTACGCCGACGCTATCGGCCGCGCGCTGGACGCGATGGGAATTGCGTCGTGCGATGTCTGTGGCACGCACACCGGCGGCACGGTGGCGATGGAACTTGCGATCGCCCGGCCCGAATTGGTGCGGAACCTGATCATCGACGGGATCGGGCTCTATGCGGCCGATTTCCAGGCCGAGATCGTTGCCAACTATGCTCCCGAAATGGCGCCCGATGATATGGGGCGGCACATCAACTGGGCCTGGCACTTCGTGCGCGACCACAATTTCTTCTGGCCGTGGTATGCCCGCGATGCCGCCCACGCGCGCGATGCCGGCGCGCCGCCGCCCGCGGAGTTGCACGCAAACGTGGTCGATCTGCTCAAGGCAATTACCACCTTTCACCACGCCTTCCGGTCGACGTTTTCACACCCCAAACGCGAACGCCTGCCGAAAATACCGGTGCGTACGCTGTTCATCGGCCGCAGTACCGACCCGAAATCCTCAAGCGAAGCCGAGGCCGCAGGCCTTGTGAAAGACGCCGCCCTCGCGGTCGTCGCCGCCGGCGAGGACGCGATCGCGGCCAAGGCGAAAGCGATCGTCGAATTTGCGGCGGGCTAGAGCGGTTCCGTTCTGATCGGAACCACTCTCGCTTTTTTGTCGCTCACGGCAGCGGACCGATTGGTCCGCGCCTGCGCGGGCGCGCCGCACAAACGGCGGGCCGCCTTGCGGCCACGGGCGATTCCAGATGAACCGGAATCGCCGTGGGGGCGCCCCCTATTCCGCGGCTTCGGGCAGATCCTTCGGGCGCCAGCGCAGTACCGGGTGACGCGCGGCCCGGGTCTCGTCGAGGCGGCGGGTCGGTGTCAGTACCGGTGCCGCGTGGAATCTTTCGACGGTCCCCGACCTGGTCTCGTGCACGAGCGCGCGCAAGGTATCGATGAACCGGTCGAGAGATTCCTTCGATTCCGATTCAGTCGGCTCGGTCAACAGCGCCCCGCGCACCACCAGCGGAAAATAGATCGTCGTCGGGTGATAGCCCTCGTCGATCATGGTCTTGGCAAAATCAAGCGTCGTGACGCCGGTGTCCTTGAGAAACGAATCGTCGAACAGGACTTCGTGCATGCACGGCCCCGGGAACGGGACCGACAGATCGTTTTCGAGACCGGCGCGCAGGTAGTTCGCGTTCAACACCGCATCCTCGGCGACCCGCCGCAACCCGTCCGAGCCATGACTGAGGATAAAACCGAGGGCGCGCACGAACACCCCGGCCTGGCCGTGGAACGACCGCATCCGGCCGAGCGGTTTCGGTGAATCGCTCCCCTCGGCGTGCTCCTTGATCGTGAAGCCACCCTCGCCATGAACGACATGCGGCAGCGGCGCAAACGAGGCGAGTTCATCTGTCATCACCACCGGGCCCGAGCCGGGGCCGCCGCCACCGTGGGGGGTCGAGAACGTCTTGTGCAGGTTGAGGTGCATGGCGTCGATGCCGAGGTCGCCGGGCCGCACCTTGCCGATCAGGGCGTTGAAGTTGGCGCCGTCGCAATAGAAGTACGCCCCTGCGCCATGAACCGCCTCGGCAATCTCCAGGATGTCGTCCTCGAACAGGCCGCAGGTGTTGGGGTTGGTGAGCATGATCGCAGCGACGTCGGCACCGAGTTTTGCCTTCAGCGCCACGGTGTCGATGCGCCCGCGCGCGGTCGAGGGTACGGACTCGATGCCGTACCCGCACAGCGCCGCCGTCGCCGGGTTGGTGCCGTGGGCCGAATCCGGCACCAGCACCCGCGACCGCGCATCGCCGCTCGATTTGAGCGCCGCGCGAATCGTCATCAGGCCATACAATTCGCCATGCGCGCCGGCGGCGGGTGACATGGCAACGGCATCGAATCCCGTGAGGTCCTTGAGCCAGCCGGCAAGCGTGTCGATCAGCTCCAAATACCCCTGCACCTTCGCCACCTGCTGCAACGGGTGGATGTCAGCAAAACCGGGAAGCCGCGCCGCCACTTCGTTGAGGCGCGGGTTGTGCTTCATGGTGCATGAACCGAGCGGATAGAGGCCGAGGTCGATGGCATAGTTCTTTTGGCTGAGACGAACGTAATGGCGCACGGCCTGCGGTTCGGAAAGACCGGGAAGACCGATCGGACGTGTACGGGCGCAAGGCCCGAGGCGCGAGTCGCGGTCCGCAGGTTCCGGCCAATCGACGCCGGAACGCTCCGGGGCGCCCTGTTCAAAGATCAGGGGCTCGTCCATCATCAGGCCACGGTGACCCGAATGGGTGACGGCACCGGTCATGACAGCGCCCGCCGGAGCGCGCCTGAAAGCGCGTCCATGTCGGCGTCCGTCGTGAGTTCCGTGGCCGCCACCAGCAGCAGGTTTTCAAGATCTGCGGTGCCGGGATAGAGCCGCGACGCCGGCACCCCCGCCAGCACGCCGCTGCGTGCAAGATCGTCCACCACCGGCGCCGCGGCGCGCGGCAGACGCACCGTGAATTCGTTGAAATAGGTATCGTTGAGAACTTCGATGCCCGGCACCGCCGCCAGTTTGCCGGTGAGAGCGACGGCCCGTTCGTGGTTGAGGCGCGCAAGGCGCGAAAATCCGGCCTCGCCCAGAAGCGTCAGGTGGATCGAAAACGCAAGCGCACACAACCCCGAATTGGTGCAGATGTTGCTGGTCGCCTTTTCGCGGCGGATGTGCTGCTCGCGCGCCGAAAGCGTCAGCACGAACCCGCGGCGGCCGTCGATATCGACGGTTTCGCCGCAAATCCGGCCCGGCATTTGCCGCAGATACTTCTCTCGGGCGGCAAAGAGGCCGAGATAGGGTCCGCCGAACCCTAGCGGATTGCCCAGCGACTGGCCCTCACCGATGACGATGTCGGCGCCCATCGCACCCGGCGAAATCAGGGCACCGAGCGAAACTGCTTCGGCCACCGCCACCACCAGCAGGGCGCCGGCGGCATGGCACGCCTCGGCCAGCGGCCGCAGATCGCGCACAGAGCCGAAAAAGCCCGGGTTCTGGACGACGACGCACGAAGTTTCGGCGTCGATCAGCGCCGCCAGATCTTCATCGCCGGAAGGGTCCGGGGCCGCGGCCACGACGTCGAAATCGGTAAACCGCGCACTCGTCGCGGTGGCCTCGCGGTAGTGCGGATGAAGCCCGCCGGACAGCACCGCCTTGCGCCGGCGGGTGACGCGATTGGCCATCATTACCGCTTCGGCGCAGGCGCTGGCACCCTCGTACATCGAGGCGTTGGCAGCCTCCATGCCCGTCAACAGCGCGACCTGGGTCTGAAACTCGAACAGCATTTGCAGCGTGCCCTGGCTGATCTCGGGCTGGTAGGGCGTGTACGACGTAAGAAACTCGCTGCGCTGAATCAGATGATCGACCGCGGCCGGAATGTGGTGGCGGTAGGCGCCGGCGCCGAGAAAGAACGGCACCGAACCGGCGGCGACATTGCGCGACGCCATCTGCCTCAGGATTCGTTCGACCTCGGCCTCGGACTTGTGCGTCGATGGCCCGGGCGGCGTATCCAGCAGGACCTCGGCGGGCACGCCTTGGAACAGATCGTCGATCGAGGCGACCCCGATCGCGGCCAGCATGGCTGCGCGGTCATCGGCGGTGTGAGGCAGGTAGCGCATCAATCGAGACCGGCCACGAAGTCAGCGTAATCGCCCGCATCCATCAATTCGTCGATCTCGGCGGCATCGCCGAATCTGATCTTCATGAACCAGCCTTCGCCCTCGGCGTCTTCGTTGACCAGCCCCGGGTTATCCTGCAGCGCGTCGTTGACCTCGATGACCTCGCCGCTGATGGGGGCGTAGATCTCGCTGGCCGCCTTGACCGATTCGACCACCGCCGCCTCGGCCCCGGTCTCGACCGCGGTATCGACCTGCGGCAATTCGACAAACACCACGTCCCCCAACTGTTCCTGGGCATAGTTTGAAATGCCGACGGTGGCGGTGTCGCCCTCGACCAGCACCCACTCGTGATCGCGCGTGTATTTGAGTCCCGACATTCTTCTTGCCTCGCTGTTTCCTGTCGCATTCGCTATTTGCTTTTGTGATACCCGTGCGGCACGAACGGCAGCGCGGAAACCGTGCCGTCGTGCACGACCTCGCGGATAACGAGGCCGATTTCCCTTCCGGGTTCGGCGAAGGCGGCGCGGACATAGCCCATCGCAACCGGCGCCCCCACAGTCGGCCCAAAACTGCCGGACGTGATTTCGCCAATGTAGTTGCCCTTCATGTCGAGGACTTCGGTATCCGCGCGTGCCGGCGCGCGGCCCGCCGGCCGGATGCCGACGCGGCGGATCGCGGGGCCGCCGGCCAGTTGTTTCCGGATCGCGTCATCGCCCGGGAACCCGCCCTCGCTGCGGCGGCGTTTCGAAATTGTCCAGACAAGCCCCGCTTCGACAGGCGTGGTGCCCGTCGTCAGGTCGTTGCCGTAAAGGCACAGCCCGGCCTCCAGGCGAAGGGTGTCGCGCGCGCCCAGGCCCGCAGGCGCGACCTCGGGTTCCGCCGCCAGAACCTGCGCCAGAGCCTCGACATCGGCGGAGGCGGCCGAGATTTCGAATCCGTCCTCGCCGGTATAGCCCGAACGGCTGACCCGCGCTTCGACACCCGCCACCGCAATTTCCGCCGACCGCATGAAAGAAAGCGATTCGCAGCCCGGCGCGTGAGTCGCGAGCACGGCGGCAGCGGCCGGCCCCTGAAGGGCGATCAGGGCCCTGTCTTCCAGCAGCGTCACCCGATGGCGGGGAAGCCCGGCCTCGAGCAGCGCCATGTCAGCGGATTTCTGCGAGGCGTTCACCACCAGGAACAAATAATCGCCCGCGTCGGTGACCATCAGGTCGTCGAGCACGCCACCCTTTTCATTGGTGAACATCGTGTAGCGCATGGCGCCGGGCTTGAGCGCCTGAATGTCACCCGGCACCAGCGCTTCGAGGGCTTGAGCCGCGCCATTGCCGTCGATTCGCACCTGGCCCATGTGGGAGACGTCGAACAGGGCCGCGCCGTCGCGGCACTGGCGGTGCTCGGCCAGGATGCCGGCCCGGTACTGAATCGGCAGCGCGTAGCCCGCGAAGGGGACGAATGTGGCACCCCATTCGGCATGAAGGGCATATAGCGGCGTTTTTGCGGGTGCGATCACGATTCCTCCGGCGGCAGTCCCGTGACCGCGAAATGCAGGCCTGCATTGCCGGTCCGGGCCCCACTCTGTCTCGGAACCTGAAGAGATTGACCAAACGCCGCAGCGTCGGCTTGCCCCTTCGGTGAGACCGCCAAAAACACCCGCGGCCTGCTTTCCAGAGGATCATACACCTGCGGTCCGTTTGCCTGAGAGTTTCCGGGGCGGTTGCTCCTTCGGCGCCGGCTGAGCCGGTCTCTCCCACAGGGATCATATGTATGGGCGAAGGGCAGCGCCCTTCACGGGAAACATGATAGGCCCCACAGGCAGCGAGTCAACGCCGCCTTCCATTGACCTCCGGCGAGCGGCGGCGGCCGGTCCTGGTGGACAACATGTTTCAGGTCTTCGTGGCGCCCCTGTTCCTGATTGCCGAGGCCGATATCGCGCTCGGACTGAAAAAACGCCTAGCGCGCGACGTGGCCGCACTGATGCCGCGGCACCTGCCCGATCCCGCGCCCGAGTCGGCACCTGAGGCCGCGCCCGATCCCGCGCCAGGCCGAACCAACGCCTCGACCCGCGCCTGATCCCGTCTATTGGCGGCGCCGGTTGTACTCGAGCTGGTCGTTGGTCAGTTCAAATCCGATCAGGATTTCGAAATTGGCGCCGGACTGGCCCGGGGCCAAGGGAATCAATTCTTCGATTTCCTCGACGATTCCGGCGCGGCGCTGGCTACGCTGCAACGTAAAGTCCGACGAGAACCGTTCGCGGGCCAAAACCCGCTGGCCGCTATCGGCGACGGCGACGAAGAAATTCATCGTGCCGGCGGTGGTGTTCGAGGCGGGTCCGCGCGCCGCGATTATTCGTACCGATGTGACCGCCGTGATTGTGTCGCCGGCCCGGTTGTATTCGCAGGAGGAATCGAGTCGGCTGATTTCGGCATCGAACTGAATGTCGATCAGATCCTGCCCCGGTCCCGGCCGAAACTGCGTCATCCGCGCGGCATCGGCAACGATCGACGCTTTCGGGCAGGGACCCGGGTCGGGCGGCGAGATGACGCTGCACGCCGCCGCCACAAGCGCTGCGCAAACCACCGCGTACCGAGGCACGCGGACAAACCCCTTCACCGACCGGCTCACCGGCGTGGCCCGTCAGATCTTGCCATGCGTTCCGTCGCAAACAGGTTTGTTTCCGCTGCGCTCGCAACCACAGAAATACACGGTCTTTGACTCTTCGGCCTTGTTAAGGAAGGGGTCAGAATTCGGTTTCGGCACGGCTACCATTGCAAAACGGCTGATTGGCGCTTCTCCCGCAGCGGCACCACATATAGCTCTTGCCTGCCTCGACTTCGACCGGAAAGAGCCCTTTTTGCGGTATTAACGCTTCGTCAGCCATCCTTTTCCTTCCCCGTAAAGCGTGCCGTTGGCGCGGCGCGCTGAACTCTACCCATAGGCCCGGGCCGAAACAAGCAGCCCGCCTCGACAGCCGGCGCCGCGTTAAGGTACTCATTCGGGTGCCGACGGGCGGCGGAGGTCAGGTCATTGCGGTTAATGACGGTGATGTT
>PVBE010868832.1_pt1 | contig 11275 bp, 6 predicted proteins | sample 1631181 | NCBI WGS metagenome assembly PVBE01 (sample SAMN08397723, study PRJNA350692) | Marine metagenome, whole genome shotgun sequencing project. | isolation source: water | place: Pacific Ocean | collected 2012-04 | reverse complement strand
TGGACGAAGACCCCCACTGCGGGCAAGCCGTCGGGAGTGAGGACGACGCCGGTGATGGGGTAGCCAAGATCTAGGGTCAGCAGGAGGCCTTCGACCGCTCCCCCCTCCGGCAGCACCACGGTCGCCTCGTTATTGGCCTCGGGTCGGCCGCGAACCAACGCGGTCACCCTGAGCTCACCCCCTGGCAGGTCGCTGAAGTGAAAGCGCCCTTGGGTGTCCGTGCGAGAGTGTCGCACCGTCGTCACCCAAGTGCCCTTAAGAGCCTCCGCCTCAGGACGGAAGCGACCAAGGTCTTCGTTCGCGCCCCGCAGTTTGACCTGGTGGTCGGAGAGCGGAGCCCCGGCCTGGGACACTAAGATCCCCTCGATACGCCCGCCCGGGTGCAGCACGAGGTCACCGTAGTCGATCTGCTCCCGGTCTCCCTCGTCGGCGGGGAAGTCGTAGACCCGCGCGCCGTACCCCTCCTTCCGGAGGAAGAGCTGGTGGTCGACCAAGAGGTGCAGGCTGGCGAGCTCGAAGCGTCCCTCGTCCCCCGTGACCGTGGACTCCCAGTCCCGGCGGAACACGCCATCAACTTTCTTCTCTCCGACGCCGGCGACGTAGACGCCCTCAAGCGGAGCGCCGTCAGTGTCAATGACCCGTCCCGTCGCGTACCTCGCCGGGTGGAGAACGAAGTCCAGCTGGGTGTCCTGGGTCAGCTCAGAATCGACGAGCCTCTTCCCCTCGCTGCCGTAACCCTCCGCACGGACCCGGGGATCGCCGAGGTCCCGGCGCTTGGCTCCGCCGAGCCCGAACATCTCGTACATGCCGCGCACGTCTGTGAACACGGACCGTTTGAAGGAGGCCCCTAGGCCGACCTCAGCGCCGGCGATCGGGCTACCAGAGGGGTCACTGACTACACCGTGGATTCTGACGCCTGGGTCCACGGCCAGCTCCAGCCAGGTCCGCTCGCCCTCGCGTAGCTCGATGGTCTTTGACGGAGGAGGGGCCGCGTATCGGGGGGTGATCTGCAAGATAAAGAGGCCCGGCTCTAAGTCCTTGAAGAGGAAGCGGCCGTCTATGTCAGTGAGAGCGCGGCACTGCTCCACCCGCCGGCTGTCACGGCCGAGCACTAGAGCGCCCTCGACCGCTGAGCCGTCCGACGCGAGCGTCAGGACGCCTTCGAGGATCGCTGCAGCCATAAGCCGCAGCTCGACGTCGTCCCCTGCGAAGAGGTGGTCGCGCAGGGCGGTGGCGTGCTCGCTGGCGCTGGCCTCCACGTCGAGCGGCACGGCCGTTGGGACAGCGACCTCAAAGCGCCCCTCGTCGTCTGTCACGGCCGTCACGACGGGCTGGCGCGCGTTGCGCTCCTCGACGTCCGGGATATAGAACTCGCTGTTCACTCGCCGACTGATCACCACGGTGGCACCGGGGAGTGGCGAGCCGAGCGCGTCGCTCACGACCCGTCCGCGCAGCATGGCGTCCCGGCCGGCAGCCAAGGCTTGAGGCTCCTCGACCTCACCCATGGCCTCGCTGCGGCCCTCATTCACCCTCCCGCCAGTCACCAGGTCCTGGCCACCTTCGGCGCCCGACTCCAGCGACTCCGCTGGGACCTGTTGGGGCTTCGCGAGACCAGGCGACAAGGCGTCTGACCCTCTCGTGGCGAGCCAACTGACCGCTGCGAGGAGCGCCAATACGAAAAGCGCAATGAGCATCGGGCGACGAGATGCAATGGCCCGAGCCTCTTCTCTTCGTTTAGCGCTACGCATGGACCAAGACATTACGAAGAACTTCGTGCCCACCTTAGACCAATCCACGCGATTTTTCGTGGGCCTAACGCGCAGGTCGTCCAAACACGCTGACCGGCGTCAGCAAACGGTGATCAATCATGAGCCACCTGCGCTCCAACTATTCACAGGCAGTCACCACCAGCGATTAATTAGCAAGCGATGGCACTCACTGGAAAGGGGGTCCAATCCGAAGAGCCAAAGCTGCCCAGATGTACCCAGAAGGGACGGGACGTTTCCAAGGCAAGCTGCGGGATATATGCGATGCTACATCTACTCCCGTCCCACCAAGCCACTCCGAAGCGCCATGCCATCTCTGGCGCGATCGATAAATCATGATCACTCACCCGATAAAACACTTCGCATCTACGACCGCTCGTATTTGGCTCGTACTCATCTTCCTGATTCACGGCTCCCTCCTAGCGTCGGCCCAGAACTACCCCGGAACAGGAGAAGACTTCACGCTCGCGACGGGTGTCAACTCAACCATCTGCACAACCGGCGTCGGCCAAGATGTCAAAGTCGCTGCCGCTGAAGACTCTCTTTACGTCTATCTAAACTCTCCAGGGGGCACGCTCGCGGGCAAGGCCGTCGTGCTCGCAGCGAACGTGTTTCCGGTCGGCACGCAGCCCAGCAGCAACCCGTCGAACCTCTGGCTAGACCGCAACGACAGCTTCTACAGCCTGGGCTCCACCTCCTCCTTGCCTGTGGCAGGCTGGACAGTCGAGCTGCGAATCCCCAGGTCACTACCTGGAATGCAGATCGTCCTCCAAGCTGGCGCTCGTGACACCAACTCGCTGAACGGTCACTTCGCGCTCTCAGAGGCCCACGTCGTCAAAGTCCTGCCCAAAGGAATCGTGATGAAGCCGATCTCTGGTGGGACGTTCACGATGGGCGACAACAACCTGCACGGACCGCAGTCGGGACAGGCGACTGAGCACCAGGTCACCATCAGCGACTACTCGCTGGCCGAGACAGAGGTCACCAATGCGCAATACGCGAAGTTCCTCAACAACGCCATCGCAGCGGGGCTTGTCTCTGTCGAGGTCGGCACGAGTCCGCCGGACATCGGCGAGAGGCTTGTCGTGGGAACGGCAAGCTCCAGCTATGCAGGAAAAGTCCTATACAACCTCGACGGAACCCGCGTCATGAAGGACCACGATAACGCGGACGGAGACTTCCACCCCTTCACTGGGACGGTCGAGCCTGAGAACCCATTGAACATCTCCTATGTCGGCTATGACCCGTCAGTGAGCGGCGGCAACAATCCGTTCTACGTAAAGGACCCGTTCTCCTTGAGCGACTTTGATTGGCACTCCCTCTGTGACTATTACAACTACACCTCTTCGCCGTTCCAGCTGGACACGTCAACGCTTCTTAACGACTTCTCGTCGTGGCCTGAGCTCGCTGGCTGGACAGCCGCTGATCCAACCTCAGCCGTCTACCTGCACAGCCAAGAGGCCGTCGCGTCGCACTCCGTCGGCTTCATTCGCTGGTGGGGCGCTCAAGCCTTCGCAGAGTTTTATGCTGTCCAGCTGCCCACGGAGGCGCAGTGGGAGAACGCCGCCCATGCAGGACAGAGCTATCTCCATTACTCCGTCTATGACGGAGTGACGATCTCGGACGCAAACTGGAACCAGCTAGGGATCAAGCCCGTCCTCCACCACGTTCGACCAGCCAAGAGCGGCCAACCGAACCCGCTTGGCCTCTACAACCTGGGCGGAAATGTCTGGGAGTGGATGTGGGACAACTATCTCCCTTATGCGACAGGACACGTAACAGACCCTCTCATCCTCGTGCCAGGATCGACGACCAGGTCATGGCGCGGCGGCTCCTGGAACTACCACCAGGCGACCTTAGAGAGCAGCGGCCGCTTCTCAGATGAAGAGAGCCACGGCAATGACCACTTCGGCTTCCGCATCGCGCACTCACTCTAGGAGGTGCGTCGGCGCTAGCGCGCCTCCCTCTGCCGGCGGAAGATCTGGAGACGAACCCGCGATCATTTAAGCAGTCGCCCCATCGGACCATCAGGGGCGAGCATGTCCTGTATGTCTGCGGTAGGGACAAACACGAGAAAATCGCCTTCTACGAAGCTGCCAAGGAAGTAGGGCGCAAAGTAGAACACGATCCCGCGCGAAGAGAACGAGAAGGGAACGCCCCGGTGCATCCCTGGCACACCGCCTAGATCTCCTTTCATCTCTGCGACGTAGTCCTTGTTCGCGTATCTGCGCTCAAGCAGGGTGATGTGCCCCCTCCGAATGGCCGCATCCAATCGGGGCATCCAAGGCCGCTCTCCATCAAAGAGGTCAGAGATGATGATCTCCTTAACTGTGTCGCCATCCCACATGTAATTGATCGGGAAGAACGACCAGTTCCCGTGCGCTCCCCCCGTGTACCCATACTCTTTCATGCAAAGGCTCACTGAGGTCTCACCCAGATGACCCAAGAAGTACGTGCCTTCCGTCCGCCATCCCCAGTGGGAGAGGCCGTAGTCATCGGGTTCAGATTTCATGCCCTCAGCAGACTTCGCTGACCGGGTTATGACGAAATCTCTCCACTCATCGAACCTGACTATTACTGCGTCTCGAATAGCCTCGGAGAGCATTGATTGAGCTCTTGACCCAGACAAGGCGGGGTAGGTCGCCTGCACGTATGAACCCAATTCACCATCTTCTCGGATAACGACATCGGAATAAACAATCTCAGAGACGCCAATGGCAGAGAGCTCATGGACGCAAGAGCCAAGGGGGAGCAAGAGAGAACACTTCAACAGCATCAACTTCCGATTCATGATCACCGTTATGCCAATCGTGGACCAAGGAGTCCATCGCGGGCGAAGAGGTCACCCCACACGCCTCTACTCGAGCAAAACTCTCATCACTCCTGAAGGGCCCCTGCTCCAAGGAAGAAGCCGAAGCGCTTTAGTTCCTCCTCAGTCATCCAGTGGATGTCCTCCGGTGGCGCAGCGGCGAGGGTCCTCCAGTAAAAGTCCGTGGGGATATCCATCTCCGCGTAGTAGTCGAGATAGAGGCGGTGATCTTCGTGGTCACGCGGTAGATCGGTCGCCTCCACAGGACCTCCGGCCCAGGAGTGAATACCAAAGAGCGCGCCAGGTTCTGCGCTGCGGTGAGCGCCGGCCAAGAAGAGGTCAGTGCCACCGGAGGCCACCATGCCATCCGCGGGGACGTGGGTGCCGAGGCCAAGCTGGCGGATGTAACGACCAGCGCGCAGGTTAGCGACGTCATCAATAGAGCCTGGCACATCCTGGAGGACGAGCGTCCGAACACTAGGGTTCTTGAACGACAGCTCGAGCACGCGCGAAGGCGTCTGAGCGCAGATGACGCCACGCATGATCGCTGTGTCACCGCTCACATCAAAGGTCGCACCAGAGAGCTCGATCTTGATCGCCTCGACGACCTCCTGTGCAGTGACGATCCCATCCTCGTCGAGGTCGAGCCCGTGCAGCTCCTCAACGAAGTCGAGCGGAGCGCCATCAACACGAACTGGCGCGCCCAGCTCATCAACGAGCTCAGCGTAGAGCTCCGCGCCCTCGCCTCGCGCCAAGAGCTCAGAGGTCTCAAAATCACCGGCCACATACTCCTCCCAGCTGATCAGGCCGTCGCCGTCCTCGTCGAGACAGGACACCATGGGGACGAGGCTGCTAGGGAGCTCATCCAGCGCGACCATGTCGTCTTGGTCAGGATCCACTTCGTCAAAGAAGCCCCTGTCTTCAGCGAGCTTGTCTTCCGCGCGCTGAGCTAAGAACGCAGCGAGGTCGTCGCGGGTAAAAGGACCCCCCTCTGAACACACGAGCAGCTCATCCAACGCCTCAAACGGAGACAAGGAGCCGTCACCATCAGAGTCGAGCAGGTCAAAGAGCTCGCTGGAGCGTGAAAGTGACGGATCTGAGGCAGGCGAGCTGGCACAGGACCCCGCCAAGATCAGAGCCACAGATCGCAGGAGTTGTTGTCTCATTAGCTAGGTCTCGAAAGAGATTGAAAGGGGCGCTCGATTACGAGCACTACTCGGCGCCCATCCAAGACTCCGGGTCGTCAGGAGGCAGCCGACGAGCGAAGACCGAATAGACAGGCAGGCCAACAAGGATCATCCCAAAACCCGCCAAGCAGCGCACCGGTGTCGCCATCAACATGCTGACGAGCATGAACGCCGTCGCCAAGAGGAAGATCACTGGGACCGCGGGGTACCCAAAGACACGGTAAGGGCGAGGAGCATCTGGGAACTTGCGTCGAAGGGCGAACACAGTTGTACCGGTGAGCCCAACGAAGATCCAGAGGACGAAGATGGTGAGGTCGGTGAGGATGTCGAATGTGCCGCTCAGCGCGAGCGCGATGGCCGCTGCTGCGACTGCGATCACGGAGACCCCGGGGACGTTCTTAGAGTTGAGCTTGGAAAAACACGCTGGCGCCAGCCCCTGGCGGGCCATGGCAAAGGGGACGCGAGCGCCGACAAGCAAGGCCACATGCATCGTCCCGTAGGCGCAGATGACTAACCCCACAGACAAGAGGCTCGCAGCGCCTCGCCCTGCGAATCGTTGAATCGTGGCGCCGGCGACAGTTGTGTGCTCGGGGAGGTCAGCGACGTCGAAAGGCGTCATCGCGAAGAAGTAGCCAGCGTTGATCAATAAGTAGAGGCAGATCACAAGCGAGGTAGACAGGGACATGGCCCTAGGGAGGACATGCCCAGGCTCCCGAACCTCGCCGCCGAGGGTCGCGATGATCGCCCAGCCGTTGTATCCCCAAAGTGCGCCCGCCATAGCGGCCCCGAACCCACCCACCCCGAGGCGCGCGCTCTCTGGGACGCCGTGAGCCGCGCCAGCGGCCCCTGTCATGCTGAAGTGCTCGAAGGTGCCGTCCGAAAAGAAGAACGCCCCGACAGCGATGACGAGCAGGATCGAGATCTTGATGAAGGTCAGCGCGGTGGCGACGCCCCCAGTAGCCCGCACGGAGCAGAGATTGAACGCCGCGCCGACAGAGATGGCCGCGATCGGCAGGAGCTTGAGCTGGAGAGGTGAGAGGGCAGCTCCGAGGGCGTCGTTAAGGAAGGTCACCGTGAGGATCGCGACGGCGGCGACCCCCGCGCCGTAAGCGATGGCGCGTGACCAGGCGAAGAGAAACGCCATCCGCCTGCCATAGGCTGCCCCGATGAAGTTGAACGGTCCACCAGAGCGTGGCGACATCGCGCTGAGCTCACCGAAGACGAGCGATCCTGCGAGCGCGAGCGCTCCCCCAGCGAAATATGCGGCCAAAACAAGCCCAGGAGTCCCCACGTTCGCGGTCATGACCCGCGCCTTCATAAAGACGCCTGTTCCTATAACGTTGGCGAGGATCACCCCGATCGCAGGGATGAGCGTTAAGCCGCGATCGAGCCTGCCAGCATGCGAAGGGAGGGGGTCCGAGCTCATCTACGCCGACTCTAGGTGACGCCTACAGGCCGGACAAGATCGACATCGCCAAGTCGATCTCAGCTTCGGTGTTGTACGCGTGCGGGGACAACCTCAGCGCCCCCGGGACACCCTTCTCGTCATAGTCGAGCGTCGCACCAAGCCTGCGCCGGCGTTGTTCAGGTGCGCGCGGTGAAGGCACCCAGGCGTGTCCGCCCTCAGCCGCTAAAACATCCACTTGCAGCCCTCAAAAAATGAACATCAGCGGCATCGGGAGATCAGACTGTCAGGACCCCTCGCAAGGGCTGCTCAGCATCACCGAAGGTGCTCGTCGGCACACCGAAGGCCTTAAGCATCGAGATGTAGAGCTCGCACAGAGGTGTGTTCTTGCGATAGCGCCGGTGCTCACCAGCAGCGACGCCGAGGGCCTGCCCCCCCGCCAGCAAGATCGGAAGGTCATTAGGGTCATGCCGATCACCGTCACGAAGCCCTGAACCCAAGAAGACCATGGTGCGATCAAGGAGGTCCCCATCGAGCTCTCGCTTCACCGACAGACGGTCGAGCAAGCCAGCCATACGTGCAACATGCCAGCGGTTGATGCGCTGGTACTGGTCCATCTTCGACGGGTCCTTCTCGTGATGTGAGAGGTGATGGTGTCCGCCTTCGACTCCATCAATGAAGCTGAAGTTGGTACCACCAACAGCGTTCCCAAACATCAGGCTCGCGACCCTCGTGGAGTCTGCCTCGATAGCGAGGGCGATCAGGTCAAGGAACCACTCTGAGCGCACCTCGTGGTGCCCAGGGTCGGCAGGCTCTTCGCTGGGCACACCCTCCATGGAGGTCTCAAACCTCTCGAGACGACGCTCTAACTCTCGCACCGACTCAAGATACTCGCCGAGCTTGTCGGTGTCAGCGCCACCGAGCTTGCGCTGCAGGCTCGCTGTCTCTTCAGCGACGATGTCCAAGACCGAGGAGTCTCCTAACCGCCGCTTAGAGGACCGGAAGAGTCGGTCAAACACGAGGCGAGGCTCGGTCTCCTTCATCGCAGGCTGCGTGGGCGTCCGCCAAGAGATGTGCGAACCGTAGACCGTGCTGTAGCCCATATCGACTGCGTGACGAACGCCCTCCAATCCGAGGACGAGGGAGGGGATGCGCGTCTCAGCCCCTACGGCGTGGGCAGCGACTTGATCGACGGAGGTCCCGACGCGCAAGTCCCTCCCCCCAGTCTTGTGGACCTTCTCGCCTGACAAGAGCGCGGTGGTCTTCACGTAGTGCCCCTCACCCTCCATGCTGTTCTTGTTCCGCAACCCCGTGAGGACCTGCGTACGCGCCATGTGATGAGTGAGCGGAGAGAGCGAGGGCGTCGGCGACCAAGCGGGTCCGACATCAATCGGCGTCCAGGCCTGTGGCAAGACCCCGTTAGGCATGAACAAGAACACCATGCGGGCGGGCCCATCTTGCACACCACGTCGAGGGACCATCCGCTCCAGATACGGCAACCCTAGCGCCGCGCCGGCGCCACGCAGGAGAGTCCTTCTAGAGAGAGGTTCGAGAGAGTTCATGAGTCAGCCCGCCTTCTGTACCTGAAAGGGTAACTCTGAACGATGGACTTCACGAGCATGCGCGCCCTCCAGCCACCTTCACTCAGGGTGCTCAGGATCTCTTCGACGAAAGGAGCGTCTCTAGGCCGAAGGCTCCGACCCAGGGCGTAGACCATCATGGCCTCAGTCACAGCCCTGCCGACATCATCCGACCGAGCGAGGAGCGCGTCCTTCAGGCCCTCAACTCCTTCGACCTTCACACCCCCCGGCAGGACGCTGGAGGAATCGATCGCGCCAAGATGATCCTCATCGCGCCACCGGCCGACGCCGTCATAGTTTTCAAGCGCTAGCCCCAGTGGGTCCATCCGGTCGTGACAATTCGCACACTTTGGATCAGCCCTATGCCTCTCTAGGCGCGCGCGTTGGCTCAAGCCATCTTCAGCCTGATCGTCCTGTGGCAGCGCCCCAGCGCCCGGCGGCGGTGGCGGTGGCGGCGAAGCGAGGAGCCGCTCCAAGACCCACGCCCCTCTCACGACGGGGCTAGTGCGGAGGGGCTGAGAGGTGGCAAAGAGCACGCTCGCATGAGTGAGCACACCGCCTCGTCGTCGATCACTGAGCTCGACTCTGCGCATCGGTCCAGGCTCTACGCCGTCGATCCCATAGTGCCCAGCGAGGGCCTTGTTCAGGTAGGTGTAGTCAGAATCGATGAGCTCCAGCAGGCTCCTGTCCTCCCGGACGAGTCCGTCAAAGAACAGGACGGTCTCCTGAACCATGGAGCGCTTCAGGGGAGCGTGGATCCCAGAGAAGCGCCGAACGTCCGTCGGCTGAGTAGGGACCTCACTGACACCTAGCCACCTCGCCGCGAAGCGCTCACCCAAGGAGACAGCCTTAGGGTCATTCAGCATCCTTTCAACCTCAGCCTCAAGCCCCACTCCATCACTGAGCGCGCCAGACGCTGCCTTCGACAAGAGCCCATCATCAGGCATCGTCCCCCAGATAAAATAGGAGAGTCGAGTAGCGAGCTCCCAGCTCGAGACCGGCCAAGGTGTCTCCTGATCGCGGTCTCCCTCAACCCTAAAGAGGAAGTGAGGCGAGAGGAGGACGCTAGAGATCGCAGCGTGCGGGCCGGCGCTCTCCCAGAGCTCGGCCCGTGAGTCCACCTCGCCTTGGAGCGGTGGCCTTCTAAATGCGCGCTCCATCCAAGCGCGAAGACTCTCCGTCTCCACCCCCGAGCGCTGAAGCCCTAAGCGTGTGAGCCCCTCAGGGTCTCTCAAGAGTTGATCCACGACGCGGTCCGTAGCGAGCGTGAACTTCTCGGCGAGCTCAGGGGCCATAAACAGAACGTCACCTTGATTCGTGAACCCCTCAGAGGACGCGTCCATGGGGAGATCCCGTGACGCGTCACACTGAATGAGTAAGAGGTCATTCACAGTGCTCGCATATTCATCGCGGTCCAACCTCCTCAGCGTGGGCCGGCCAGGGTCTAGGGGCCCAGCGCTGAGGAGCGCCGCGAGCTCCTTGAGCATCGCGTTGCGATCTTCAGCGGTGACAGCCTCCCCTTCGTCGCTTGGGGGCATGTCGCCAGTCCTGACCCTGCCCAGCATGTCGAGCGCAGCGTCCAAATCCTCGGGGTCAAAGTCAGAGAGGTCAAAGCCAGCCTCTGGATCCTCAGAGCCATGGCAAGAGACGCAGTGCCGCTGCATCAACGCCTCGAGGTCCCCTCCGGTGTCATGAGCTGCCAGAGCAAAGGCGGGCAGCGTCAAGAGTGTGAGCGAGCAGCGGATAGCGGGCAGTGACATCCTGCCCCTCATGCTACCTAGGACCAGCAGTCCCTAGGCGATATCGCTGCTTCAAAGCCTTAGCCCTGACAGAAGTGTTCATTGGCACATCCCACAGGGGCTCCACGAGCTCTGCCTCCCAAGCAGCGTGGAGGCCGCGCAACTCATCGAAGACGCTCGGGTGGTCACGAGCGACATTCCGCTCCTCCCGGGGGTCTTCATCCAAGTTAAAGAGGAGCTCGATCTCGCCCATATAACCGTAGTACTTCCACGGGCCACGGCGGAGGGCACGCTGCTCACCAAAACGCCAATAAAGCACACGTTCAGCGAGCTCTTTCGTCTGCCCAGACAAGTAGCCGCTGAGGTCGACGCCGTCCATGCCTGAGGCCTCGTCAGCACCAGCCAACGCCAACGCGGTTGGGGCGAAGTCGAGGGCCGTCACAGGGTGCTCTAGCGTCGCGCCTGCCTTGATCACGCCGGGCCATCGCGCAAAGAAAGGGACGCGGATCCCTCCCTCCAAGAGGTCGCCTTTCTTGCCAGAGAACGGATCATTCAGTGACCCGTTCTTGTTCGTCTGCCCGCCGTTGTCGCTGATAAAGAAGACCAGCGTCTCGTCGTCAATCCCTGAAGAGCTGAGAGCGTCCATGACCTCGCCGACTCCCTGGTCCATAGACGACATCATCGCTGCCAAAGTGCGGCGGGTCTCATCCTTTATCGCAGAGAACCTCTTGAGCTCATCAGGCTTGGCCTCCATCGGTGTGTGCGGACAGTTGTAGGCGAGGTAGAGGA
>PVBE010777568.1_pt1 | contig 11275 bp, 11 predicted proteins | sample 1631181 | NCBI WGS metagenome assembly PVBE01 (sample SAMN08397723, study PRJNA350692) | Marine metagenome, whole genome shotgun sequencing project. | isolation source: water | place: Pacific Ocean | collected 2012-04 | reverse complement strand
GATCCGGTGGATATTGTGACTGTAGGGCATTGCCTCTCCGAAGAACTCGTCCCCGGGTCGGCCAGCGGGGGCGAATCTTGAGACAAATTGCTCTGCTATTGCCCGGTCAAGTGCCCGATGGCTCGGCCGAGGCGGAGGACCTCACCTTGCTGCATCCTCCACGTCACGGCTCCTGGCTCAAACAGCAGGATCACGGTGCTTCCCAGCTCAAACCGGCCGATCTCCTCCCCGCGGTGCACCTCGCGCACCGGCTCGATGTGCCGATGGCTCGCCTTGCCGCCGGTATTGGTGCGCTGGTCATCGATGATGTTGCCGATGCGTCCCACGCCGAAGGCTCCCACCATGACCAGGGCGCAGCGGCCAGCCTCGGTCTGCATATCAAAGACCAGGCGCTCGTTGCGGGCGAAGAGTCCGTCCACCTTCCGGGTGGCCGCAGGAAAGACCGGCCAGAGCTTTCCGGGTCGGTAGTCCAGTGCCTTGATCGCGCCGGCAACCGGGCTGTGCACCCGGTGGTAGTCGGGAGGTGCCAGGTAGATCACAGCAAAGCTGCCCCCCTCGAAGTGCTTGGCCAGGTCATCACCGACCAGCCGGCTGACCGGACAGGGCTGGCCTGGAGACTGGAGGAACATGCCTCCGTCGATGTTCCCGAAGGTGTGGGCCTTGCCGTCCACGGGGCTCACGATCATCCCGGGGGTCGCGTCCATCGGTCGCATACCGGGCCGGAGAGGTCGGACAAAGAAGTGGGCAAGGCTCTCAAAGTCCTCGATCTCGCCCTCGGACTCGGTGAGGTCCACCTTGTATTTCCAGACGAACCAGCGAAGAAGCAATCGGTGAGCGAACCGAGGTAACCGCAGGCGGGTGCCCGCTCCCAGCAGCCTGGCCGTTCGGTTCTTTGGAACCATGCTCAGCATGGAGACGATGAGCGCGTCTTTCACGGTTCCCTGGGTGTTAGAGGAAGCCGTCTCTACCCCGTTCCAGGAAAACCTGCGTGTATCCCACCTTCTTCAGCCAGCAGGGCATGAGCTTTCATAGCTGGGGCCTGATGGTGACCATCGCCTTCAGCGCGGCGATACTCGTGCTCCACATGCGGGCCTGGCGGGTCGGGATCGACTCGGACAAGCTGATTCCCTTCTACATGCTCGTCGTGGTCATGGGTCTTCTCGGCTCTCGGCTCCTCCACTTCGTCTTTGCTGAGACCGAGGCCTTCTTCGCCAACCCTCTCGTCTTCTTCGATATGGGGCGAGGGGGATTTGCGTTTTACGGTGGCGTGATCTTCGCGGGTCTGACGGGCGCCTGGTACGGGCGTAAGGTGGGCCTCCATCTGTGGAAGCTCGTGGACCTGGGTGCTCCGTGCATCATGCTGGGTCTGGGTCTGGGGCGGCTGGGTTGCTTCATGGCAGGCTGCTGCCACGGCGCAGTCTGCGCTCTGAGCGCGTACACCCCGCTGGTCTCACTTCCGGGAGGCCAGATAGTCACACAGGACGGCGCACCCTATGTGGCCCTCGTCTTTGCCCGCGGAGTGGGTGTGACCCACGGCAGCTTCCAGGGTGTACCGGTCTACCCGACCCAGCTGTGGGAGGCCCTGGGCGGGCTCAGCCTGTTTGTGCTCCTCAGCTGGATGTGGCGCTATCACCGGCGCTTCGATGGGCAGGTGATGGCCACCCTTCTCCTGATCTACCCGGTGCTTCGAAGCATCAATGAGACCTTCCGCGGCGATGCTATTCGAGGCACGGAGTGGCTCGGAATACTCTCCACCTCGCAGCTTGTCTCCATCCCGATGCTCTTGCTCGGTGTGGGCATCGTGGCCTTCCGATTCCGTCGCGGAGTGGACGAAGAGGTTCCCTTCATCTTCGACGAGGAGTGATCCAGAGACAAAGGCGGCGACGTCCTGTGGACCGCCGCCGCCTCATGTGCTCAAAGCTCAGTGCTCAGTGCTCAGTGCTCAGTGCTCAGGCTCCAGAGCCGGAGTCATCACAGCTCTCAGCCTCTTCCTTGGCATCGTCGAGGGAGGCATCGCACTCAGCCTGCGCATCCTGGTCCGCATCCTCGTAGGTGTTCTTGTAATCATCACAGTCATCCTTGCTGGAGCACTCGCAGAGATACTCCACGTACTCGTCGCAGGGATTCCCGGCGCAGGCGCCGAGCGTGAGGGCAAGGGAAGAGAGAAGGAAGAAGTTGCGCATCAGGGGTCTCCTCGAACCAGTGTTGGGGGGCGAATGTAACAGGTTCGACGAAGACACCCGTAGCTTCTTCAATCAACCACGGGTCAGGTTGATCCCGGCCGCCTTGGTGGAGAGTACATCCGTGATCTGTATGCCCCGCTTGTGCTGCAGGTCCACCCGCTGGCCCAGGCTCCCGCTGGAATCCACCAGCGCGATGGTGGGTCGATCCCGGGGGCCCTCCGTCGGATGTGCGACGACGACACCCACCCCGCCATTGCCGAGTCGAACCGCAGTGCCCAGCGGGTACTTGCCCTTGTAGGCGGCAAAGATGCGGGCCGCCCCTGCGTCAGCACCCTTGATCTTTCCTGCGACCAACGCCTCTAGAGCCTTGGGGGCGGCCATCGCAGATTCGCCAGCCAGCACCTCGTGGTATGCCTCGACCACGCTCAGCATCCGACCCGGGACGCCTGCGGTCTGACCGGACCGTGCGGCGCGGAGATCATGCACCGTGAGAACGAGGGCCATGGCCGAGTCGCCGAGGCCGGCGTACTGAAACAGCGGTGCCACCGCTGTGTCCGGATCGCTGGTCTGGGAGAGCCCACCGAGGAGTCCGGCCAGGGAGAGGCTCATCAGATCCCGATGGGGCAGGCCCACGTAGACCCCGAACCCGATAGCATCGATGGCCATACCCACACGCATTCGGGTCGGACTCAGGGGCAGGTCCGGATCCCGGATGGCAGAGAGCATCTGGTAGATGCCGCCATGGGCTGCGGTTCCATCGATGATGAGCTGCAGGATCCGCTTGATCGGGAGCAGGGTAGGGGCCTCGTTGTCCGCGTGCTTGGTGAACATCTGGTCCACCACGTCCAGCAGGCTGGCGTAGGACCAGATGGCGAGCTTGTTTGGCTCGAAGCGCAGGGCGGCCATGGATCGTCCGCTGCGCTTGTTGAGGTGAACGGTGCCGTAGCCTTGGGACCGAAGCGAGTTTTTCTGGGTTCGAAGGCTGGTGCTGAGGTCCCGCAGCAAGCCTGTGCAATGCTGCTTGGTCACGCCGGACTCGAAGTGGACCTCGCCCACCTCGTAGGCGTACAGGGTCTTGCTGAGATCGGTGGTCCGCTCGTAGAGCTGGGCATCCATTCGGATGAGCTGTCCGTTGATGAAGGCCTCATCTTCCAGCAGCTGCAGGCGCAGGTCCTCTCCGCCGCCCTTGAAGTAGCTCTCGACAGTCTTCCAAAGCTCGTCGATCAGTCGGACCACGGTGTCGTTGTTGATCTCGTAGAGCACGAGTGCTCGGGTGAGCCCGTGGAGGACGGTGAGGAGCTGAACCCCTGCTTCCTGCTCGCGTAGCTGGTCCTGATCGAGGCTCATGCACCCTTCCCGGAGAGAAGCTTGTCGATCTCCGCCTTGACGCTCTTGGCCAGGCCCCACTTTCCGCGACACTCCCGGAGCGCCTCATCCGCTTCCTGGGTGCCCATCTGGCCCAGGGCTCTCGCGGCCTGCAGCTGCCGATCGATCAAGTTCTGCTTCTTGACGAGCCCGCCGGCCTGAAGCACACCCTTGAAGAAATCCAGGGTGCGCCGGTCCTTGAATCCTGCCACCGCCTGGAACAGTGCCTGCTGCTCAGCGGCGCTCTTGTGCAGGAAGTTCGGATTCTGAATGGCGCTGAGCAGGAGCCATGCCACCCGGGTGTCGCCGGAGCTTGCCAGGAGTCGGATTGCCAGCATCCGGTTGTCCTCGCTGGGATCCTTGAGCGCCCGGCCAATCGCAACGCGTGCGTCGGGATTGTAATGCCCCTGTAGAGCCTCCAGGCCTGCCCGCCGCACGCTGCTCAGGGTGTGGCTGAGTGCCTGCTCGACCGCCTTGATGGCGCTGGGGGTTCCGATGCGGGCCAGAGCCTGGATGCCCTCGATGATCTCCGTCTCATTCTCGCTGTTGAGGTGGCCCTGGTAGAACGGGGTGAGGTCGACCTCTGCGGCGTTGAGTACCTCCTGGAGGGAGGCCTTGGCTTCTGGAGTCTCCAGGTGGGCCAGCAAGGTGACGATGGCCTCGCTATCGGCACGGGCCAGCGCCCGGACGGTGTCTGTGAGGCGCTCGGTGTGACGGGCGTAGATGGGGGCCAACTGTGCCATTCGGTCCGCGGTGCACAGTCCCGCCCGGAGTGCCTTTGCAGGGCCTGAGCCGCCCTCGGCCGCTTTGATGATTGCCTCGAGGACCGGCGCCACTGTCTCCAGGGAACCGTGACGGAGCTGTGCATCGACCATGCCGAGGACCATCGGGCTGGCCTCCTCGTCCTCCTGGCTGTGCCTCAGCGCCACCTCGATGAAGCGCGGGTAGTCCTTGGGCGAGACGAATGCATCCTTGATCCGTGTGGCAGCCTGGGCCAGGGCACCCGTGGCGCGGGTCGGGGCGGTGCAGTCCTTGACCCAGGTGAGCGTCTCATCCTGCCGGAGGACGCGGAGATCGTCCGCGGAGAGGTGGACCTCCTGCCCACCTGTATTGGCCCTGCCTTGTCGAAGCCTCCGCTCACTGGCCTCGTATGCCAGGCTCAGTTCCCCCTCTGCGTCCACCTGCGTGGTCATGTCCAGGGTATCGGCAGCGAAGTACTGGATGTGGGTCATCTCTCGCTTCCACAGCAAGGTCACGAGATCCTCATCGTCTCCCTGGGTCTCTGCATTCAGCACGTCCACCAGGGACTGAAGCTCGGCTTTGTCCACACCGGGCAGGAAGGTCAGCTCCCGTACTCCATCACAGAACAGGCGGAAGAGATAGCGAGCGGTCTTCTCCCCCGGGGCCACCAGGGGCTTGTTCCCGTAGACGAGCCCCACCGGGGTCACTCGGACCGTGACCTCCTCTTCTTCGACCGCCTGAGTGAACTGCAATTCGAGGTCGTCCATGAGGCGATCGATCAGGGCTCCCTTGCCCTCATACAGGCGCATGCCCCGCACCACCTTGTCCAGGGTCGCGAAGCACCGGCCAAGTTCCTCGTGTCGGCGTGCGAGTTGCTGTTTCTCGGCTGGACTGGGGGGGGTCGCCATGGGTTTCTTCATTCCTCGGGGCAGAGTGCACCACAATACGGTAGTCGACCGAACGGTGGAAGAGGGGACGGGTCAGCGTTCCTGGGCTAATGAGGGGTCGTTCCGGAGTGCGGGGCCAGCCCGCCACGGTGAGGAGGTCCCATGCTTGATGTTGATGCCGTCCGACGGCTGTATGAATCCCAGGGTGCACGCCACGAGATCGGTCGGCGGCGACTGGGGCGCGCGCTCACACTGGGGGAGAAGATCCTCTTTTCACACCTCGACGATCCCGAGGGCGCTGCTTTTGATCGCAAGAAGAGCTTCCTTGACCTTCGGGTCGACCGCGTTGCGATGCAGGATGCCACCGCACAGATGGCCTTGCTCCAGTTCATGGTCGCGGGGCGGGATGAGGTGGCGGTCCCGAGCACGGTGCACTGTGATCACCTGATTCGGGCCCACCAGGGTGCGGAGTCCGACCTCGGCGTGGCCAACCAGGAAAACTCGGAGGTCTACGCCTTCCTGCGCAGTGTCTCCGAGCGATTCGGCCTTGGATTCTGGAAGCCAGGAGCGGGCATCATCCACCAGGTGGTGCTGGAGAACTATGCGGTCCCCGGAACGCTGATGATCGGAACAGACAGCCACACGGTCAACGCCGGCGGTCTGGGCATGATCGCCGTGGGTGTGGGCGGTGCAGATGCAGTCGATGCGATGGTGGGGCTGCCCTGGGAAGTGCTCAACCCCGGCTATATCGGTGTTCACCTGACCGGTGAGCTCAGCGGCTGGGCCTCTCCAAAGGATGTCATCCTCCAGGTCTGTGAGACGCTGACAGCCAAGGGCGGAACGAACCACATCGTCGAGTACTTCGGTCCAGGCTGCGAGAGCATCAGCTGTACGGGCAAGGCCACCATCTGCAACATGGGCGCGGAGCACGGTGCTACTACCTCGCTCTTTCCCTTCGATGCGCGCATGGCGGCGTACCTGCGGGCCACAGGCCGCGGGGAGATCGCGGACATGGCGGAGGCCCACGCCTCGGAGCTTCGCGCTGACCCGGAGGCGGAGGCCAACCCACAGACCCACTACGATCAGGTCGTGGAGATCGATCTCTCCAAGCTCACGCCGCGGGTCGTGGGCCCCCACACCCCGGACCGTGGTCGCGCCATCGCGGACCTCGGCGCGGAGTGTGAGGCCGAGGGCTGGCCGCGTGAGCTGAAGTACGCGCTGATTGGCTCGTGCACCAACTCTTCCTACGAGGACATCAGTAGGGCGGCCCACATCGCCAAGCAGGCATCTGCCCACGGGATCAAGTCCGCTGTGGGCTTCATGATCAGTCCCGGATCCGATCTCATCATGGAGACCATCGAGCGGGACGGTCAGATGGCTGCGCTCAGCGAGATTGGCGGGGTCGTTCTCTCCAATGCCTGTGGTCCCTGCATCGGACAGTGGCAACGGGACGACATCACCAAGGGCGATGTGAACACCATCATCACCTCATTCAACCGCAACTTCCGCGGTCGCAACGATGCCAACCCAGACACCCTGAGCTTCATCGGCTCTCCAGAGCTCGTGACTGCGCTAGCACTCAGCGGCGATATCGGCTTCGATCCGGAGCGCGACTCCCTCACAGGAGCGGATGGCAACCTCTTCAAGCTGATTCCGCCCACCGGCGATGAGCTTCCCCGGCAGGGCTTTGCCGCGGCGGATGGCGGCTACATCGCTCCCCTCGGTATGGATGCCCGCCAGCAGGTGGAGGTGGACATCGCGCCCACATCGGAGAGGATCGAGCGCCTGACTCCCTTTGCCAGCTGGCATGGAGCGGACTTCCATGACCTCCGGGTCCTGGTCAAGGCCGTGGGTAAGTGCACCACGGACCACATCTCTGCTGCGGGTCCGTGGCTCAAGTACCGCGGCCACCTGACCAACATCTCGGGCAACCTGATGGCGGGAGCGCACAACGCGCTCACCGGAGAATTCGGCATCGGTCGGGACTTCCTCTCCGGTGAGAATGCGCCGCACCCCGACATCGCCAAGAGCTACCGGGCTGCCGGTCAGGACTGGGTCATCTTCGGTGATGAGAACTACGGGGAGGGCTCCTCTCGCGAGCACGCCGCCATGGAGCCCAGGCACAATGGTTGCCGTGCGGTCATCGTCCGGAGCTTTGCTCGCATCCACGAGACCAACCTCAAGAAGCAGGGTGTGCTCCCGCTGACCTTTGCCGATCCGGCGGACTACGACAAGGTGCAGGGAGATGACATGGTGAATGTCGTCAACATCGCCGCAATCGCAGACGGTGGCTCTCCCACCATCGTGCTCACGCACGCCGATGGCAGCACCGACCGCCTGGAGACGTGCAATACGCTCAGTCGAGAGCAGTTCGCCTGGTTCGAGGCAGGAAGCGCGCTGAACAAGATCCGGGCTGAGGCGGTCGCGGGGTAGCCGCGTGGTCACAGTTCTGAGTCAGGCCCACGGCCTCCTCAGAGGACCTCCACTGACTCCAGCTCGAGCCCCATCTGGAAGAAGTTCTCCCTGGCCGCTTCAACGAAGTGCTGCCTGAAGCGCAGGCGATCCTTGCGAAGCGCCTCGGCGGTCATCAGCACGACCACCTCGCTCAGAGCAGCCTCGACAAGGCTGTGAGCAACAGCACCAATCTCTTCTGGGGTCTTGTCCAGGAACCGCTCGACTGCTCTGTGGCGCCGCAGGGGATGCGAGGAGACCCGCACACTGGCAGCCACATGAACAGAGATCCGGTTGCCGCACTTGCTCTCGACCCTGGAGAGGTTCACACGAAGGGGGATGATGCCCAGGTCCATCCTGTCGGTCTTCTCGACCACCGGCAGGCGGAAATATCTCTCGCCCGGTCCAATCACGGCGAAGCTCCGCTCCTGCCCGGCGGCATCGATATAGACCCTTCGACCCGAGAAGACGAGCAGCTCATTGGGTCTGCAGGTGTGGAGGAAAGAACGGCTCAGTTGCCAGACAAAGCCGCCTGCTACCAGGAGCATGCCCACGGTCAAGGTGATGGTGGTCAGGCCGTGCACAGTGGTGCCTCGGATGGGTTGATGGCCCACATCAGTCCATACTCTTCACAGCATCTCATCTTCGACGGAGGAGCGCTGGCAGGCCCATGATCCCTGCGGGTGTGTGGGCCACAAGCCAGTAGGCGCCTGCATAGGCCGCAGCACTCGCGGCGACCTGGTCGGCAGGAACACCGAAGACGGGGAGCACTGCTGCGGCAGCCGCAGCGGGACCTGCGGCGAAGACCGGAGGCAGGAGCACCGCGAGTATGGAGGATGCACCCAGGATGAGAGAGGCGGCGAGCTCTGGGTGCTCGAGCTGGATCCCGGCAGCGGGCATGGCCAGCGTAAATGCCACGACCACCAGGACCACCTGAAGTGCCGCGCTCAGTGTCTGGAGTCCGAGGTAGCGGGCATCGCTGAGGCCGTGGGCGGTCTCAGCGGTGGTGCGCTTCACAAAGCCGACAAGGCCGCTGTGCGGCGCGGTGGGATCGATGCGCCGGCCCAGAAATACGATGCCGATGCCGCCAAGCAGGCTCAGCCCCAGGAAGACGCTGAGCCACAAGGCGACGTCATCACCGAGAAGCCCGGTCATGTGGTGGGCGCCCAGGATTACGGCGGCCAGCAGGTAGAGCCCAAAGAGGGCGGCCTCGAGGATGCTGGTGATGCCCACTGCCATGGTGCCGGTTGCCGGAGAGATGCCGCACTCCCGCTTGAGGAAGGCGATGACGGCGATGTCCCCGGCGCGTGCCGGGAGCACGAGATTGAGCACACCCGCCGCCAGGCCTACCTCGATCACTCGAGGCAGCGGTGGGCGCGGGGTGGGCAGCGCCAGCCAGAGACGCGACTCGTGGAGGAGGAGGCCGGAGGCCTTGGTGAGCAGCGCCAGCCCCAGGAGCCACATTGAGCCCTGCGCCAGGAAACCCTGGAGTTGCTCAACATCCAGATCCTTGAACAGGGCTCCGAGCACCGCCACAGATGCCACCACCTGCAGGACCGTCCGAACAACGGCTGCAGACCGAGGGGAGGGTGCTACCGGTTCTGCCGACATGTGACCGAGAGGCGGTAGTTGCCTACCGCACCCCTCTTCCCGTCTACACCCACCAGGTAGGTGACGGGCTTGTTGACTGCGGTGAGCTTGATGCGGCCGCCGCGGGGGCTGTCGTCCATCTCACACTCGGGGATGCGCTCGTAGTGCCGGTCGGAGGGGCAGGTTCCTTTCTCCTCCCAGCGGAAGCCGAACACATCGAGGTCCGCGCAGTCGCTCACCAGCTCCACGATGGCTTCGGTGTTTGGCTGCAGCTTGAACCGGTAGGTCATCTCCGGTGAGGCGTCGTAGCGGTGCTTTCGTGGCACGCACTTGGCGCCGCCGTAGAAGGTGTCTGACCACCGGCCCTCGCCAGCACCGGAGTGGCCCTCGACGATGTCCCCGCAGGCGATGCGTCCGGCCACGCAGCGCCGCGGCTTCTGGGTGGGGATGTTGCTCTCACAGTCCATCTGCGGCGGTGCCCACTCCTCGTTGGCCTTCTCCAGGGCGGGGATGAACTTCGCGGCGGTACGCCCCAGGAAGTCACAGCTGACCGCAAGGAGGACCATGGGAAGGAGAAGAGCGATCCTCACTCGTTGAGCTCCCCTCGAAGGAGGCTGTACATCACACCATCCGCCGGCTCCCCGTGTGCACCCACGCCTCCTCTGAGGATGCCCTCGACCTGGAAGCCGAGACGCTCCAGGGTGCGCCGGGCACCGCTATCCTCCGCATGGACCCTGGCCTCGAAGCGGCTGAGGCGAGGAAAGGCGTTCTGCAGATGGAGCAGCAGGGTGCGCAGGCTCTCTTGAGCGAGGCCCTTGCCAGCTACCTTGGGGTGGATGACCCACCCGACCTCCATGGCCGGCGGCGTGATCCAGACCTGACGGAAGGCCAGACCTCCGACCAGCTCATTGTTCAGGGTGATGCCCAGATCGCACCGAGGAGGGCGCCCGTATCGAGCCACCGTGTCCGCGATGTACCGCGCGACGCTCGCTGGATCCGTGCCTCCCAGCCAGCTGCCATAGCGGTCTGCTGGGTAGGCGCTCGCATAGGCGTGGACTGCGCTGAGATCGCTGACCGCCATGGGTCGGATCAACAGGCGCTCGGTCCGGATATTCGGGGGGCTCCAGGGGCTCATTGTCTCAGCCTTGCTCCACTGTTCCGCCGGCACGCTTCCATGCGCCCAGGCCGCCATGCAGGCTCCAGGTATCGTCTAGACCGCGATGGCGCAGGAAGCGGACGACCCGCTGGCTCTCTGCCGAGGTCCGACCCACTACGACGATCCGCACACCAGGTGGTAGCTCCGCAAGGCGGATGTCGATCTCCGCGGCGGGAATGTGGGCGGCACCTGCAGGGTGACCAGCCGCCCATTCCTCGGCAGTGCCGATGTCTATGACCACCGACTGGCCGGTACGTGCCTTCTTGGCCTGGATGCGAATGGGGCCAGGGTCGAAGTCCTCGGGCACGTCGATGGATACCGACCCGGACGAGCTCGTCTCCTGCTCCCTGGCGGAAGGACTCTTCTGCCACTGTGCTGCATCGCGCTCCTGCACGACGCGGGCGACGCTGTTGAGCACCTTGAATGGGAGGTTGACGAAGCGACCGATCATGCCTGGACTATACCCCTTCGGTCTGGGTAGCCCCAGCCCGGGGGGCCGAGCCTCGCGCCGTCAGGCGGGCCAACTCGGCCAGCTCGGCAGCTGCGGTACCCGGAAGCGCACGGGCGCGCCATCCCCAGCAGCCTTCTCGCTGGCCGGGCGTGTTCATCCGGGACCAGCTGCCCAGTCGCAGGACATCTTGAAGGGTCACGATGGCCCATTTTGCCTCCGAGCTCCATGCGCCGCGCATCAGTGCACCGGCCGGATCGGGGCAGGGGTGTGGCGTCTCAGCCCAGCGCGAGACCCGTCGCTGGACCTCATCGGGTGCAGACTCGTACCAGCCCAGCGTGGTGTCGTTGTCGTGGGTGCCTGGGGCAGCCACCCAGTCCGTCTCGGTCCAGGGTGGCAGGTAGGGGTTTCCTGCCAGGCCATCGAAGGCGAAGTGCAGCACCTTCATGCCTGG
>PVBE010761187.1_pt1 | contig 11275 bp, 7 predicted proteins | sample 1631181 | NCBI WGS metagenome assembly PVBE01 (sample SAMN08397723, study PRJNA350692) | Marine metagenome, whole genome shotgun sequencing project. | isolation source: water | place: Pacific Ocean | collected 2012-04 | reverse complement strand
GCCTCTTGGCAAATCTCTGTGCCTCTATGCCTCTGTGGTCAATCTACAAGGCTTTTCCACAGCCCAGCCGGTGCCGGGCATGACCGGAACGTCAACTACTCGATGTGTGCATCCCTTAGCCCCATTCGGGGGGCGGCTTAGCACTACCGATATCAAGTGTGGTTTTTGCTGCTTGGTTTTGGTGCAACGGGAGCGACCGCGACTCGCTGCCGTGAGCGACCTTTAGACTCCACTAAACGTACTTCACGTCGATGATCTCGTAGCCCTTGGAGCCGCCCGGCGTCGTTACCTCGATGGATTCGCCTTGGTCCTTGCCGATCAGGGCGCGGGCCAGCGGCGAGGTGATGGAGAGGCGGCCGGCCTTGATGTTGGCCTCGTCGGCGCCGACGATCTGGTAGGTCACTTCTTGATCCGTGTCCTCGTCGGCGATGCGCACGGTGGCGCCGAATTTGACGCCGTTGCCGGAAAGCTTGCTGACGTCGATGACCTCGGCCCGGCGCATCTTGTCCTCGATCCCCATGACCCGCGTCTCGACGAAGCTCTGGCGCTCCTTGGCGGCGTGAAACTCGGCGTTCTCGGAGATGTCGCCGTGCTCGCGCGCCACCTCGAGGGCCTTGATGATGGCCGGCCGCTCGACGGTCTTGAGGCGGCGCAATTCTTCCTGGAGGCTGTTGAATCCTCCCGAAGTCATGGGGACCTTTTCCATCGAAAGCACTTCCGCATTAGGCCCGGGAAAAACCGGCATATGGGCCGGTCCCCCCGCGGCGACCATCAAATCGAAAGCACAGGATAGGACTGCAATGGGGCGACTTCAAGGCCGCCCGATTGCAACGTGGCAATGGCCTGGGTGGCGGCACGCATTCCGGCCTCGGTGGTGAAGTAGGGAATGTGGTGGGTCAGCGCGGCGCGCCTCAGCGAGAAGCTGTCGGCCACCGCCTGGGCGCCTTCGGTGGTGTTGAAGACCAGATCGACGTCGCCGTTCTTGATGGCATCGACGATATGCGGCCGGCCCTCGAGCACTTTGTTGATGGCCTCGCACTCGAGGCCATGGCGGCGCAGCATCCGGGCCGTGCCGCGGGTGGCCAGGATGGTGAAGCCGAGTTGGCTGAGCCGGCCGGCGATCTCCACGGCATCGGCCTTGTCGCCGTCCTTGACCGAGACGAAGACGCAGCCGCTTTCGGGCAGATGGGTGCCGCCGGCGATTTGCGCCTTGGCGAAGGCCCGGTCGAAGCCCTTGTCGAGGCCCATGACCTCGCCGGTCGATTTCATTTCGGGGCCCAGGATGATGTCGACGCCGGGGAAGCGGGCGAAGGGGAAGACCGCCTCCTTGACCGCCACGTGGCCCTCGGCGCTGCCGGCCGCGACCTGGCCGGCCTCCTGGCCGAGGCCGAAATCGGCAAGCTTTTCGCCGACCATCAGCCGGGCCGCGATCTTGGCGATGGGCCGGCCCGTGGCCTTGGCCACGAAGGGCACGGTGCGGCTGGCCCGGGGGTTGACCTCGAGGATGAAGACGGTGCCGTCCTTGACCGCGAATTGCACGTTCATCAGCCCCACCACCTCCAGCCCCCGGGCCAGGGCCACGGTCTGCTGGCGGATGTCCTCGACCACCCGGGCCTCCAGGGTGTGGGGCGGCAGGGCGCAGGCCGAATCGCCGGAATGCACGCCGGCCTCTTCGATGTGTTCCATGATGCCGGCGATGAAGACGTCGCAGCCGTCGGCCAGGGCGTCGACGTCGACCTCGATGGCGTCGCTCAGATATTTGTCGACCAGCACGGGCGACTGCCCCGAGACCCGCACTGCCTCGGCCATGTAGCGGTCCAGCGAGGCGCTGTCGTAGACGATCTCCATGGCCCGGCCGCCGAGCACGTAAGAGGGCCGGATGAGCACCGGATAGCCGATCTCGTCGGCCGCCGCCCGGGCCTCGAATAGGCTTGAGGCGATGCCGTTGGGTGGCTGGCGGAGATCCAGCCCAGCCAGCAACTGCTGGAAACGTTCGCGGTCCTCGGCCAGGTCGATGGCGTCGGGCGAGGTGCCCAGGATGGGCACCCCGGCGGCTTCCAGCGCCGCCGCCAACTTGAGCGGCGTCTGGCCGCCGAACTGCACGATGACGCCGCAGAGCTCGCCGGCGGCGCTTTCGGCGCGCACGATCTCGAGCACGTCCTCGGCCGTCAGGGGCTCGAAGTAGAGCCGGTCCGAGGTGTCGTAGTCGGTCGACACGGTTTCGGGGTTGCAGTTGACCATGATGGTCTCGAAGCCGGCCTCGGCGATGGCATAGGCGGCATGGACGCAGCAATAGTCGAATTCGATGCCCTGGCCGATGCGGTTGGGGCCGCCGCCGAGCACGATGACCTTGCGGCGGTCGCTGGGCTGGGCCTCGCACTCGGCGCCCGCGGCACCCGCGGCGCCGGGTGCGCTTTCGTAGGCCGAATACATGTAGGGCGTACGGGCCTCGAACTCGGCGGCGCAGGTGTCGACGCGCTTGAACACCGGGCGTACGTCCAAGGCAACCCTCCGGGCCGCCACACGGGCTTCGTCGCTGCCGGTCAGGCTGGCCAGGCGGGCGTCTGAAAATCCCATCTCTTTCAGCGCCAGCAGGCCGGCGGCGTCGTCCGGCAGGCCCGCCGCCGCCAGCCGCTGCTCGGCCTCGACGATGGCGCGGATCTGGGCGATGAACCAGGGGTCGTAGCGGCAGGCGGCCTGGATGTCGGCGTCAGAGAATCCCAGCCTGACGGCCTGGGCGATAACCAGCAGGCGGTCGGGCCGGGGCTCGGCCAGGGCGGCCCGCACGGCATCGCGGTCGCCGCCGTCAGCGCTTCCCGAGATGGTGATTTCGTCCAGGCCGCTGAGGCCGGTCTCCATCGAGCGCATGGCCTTTTGCAGCGATTCGGCAAAGCTGCGGCCGATCGACATGGCCTCGCCGACCGACTTCATCGAGGTATTGAGCAGCGCCTCGGTGCCGGGGAACTTCTCGAAGGTAAAGCGCGGCACCTTGGTCACCACGTAATCGATGGTGGGCTCGAACGAGGCCGGCGTGACGCCGGTGATGTCGTTCGAGAGCTCGTCCAGCGTGTAGCCCACGGCCAGCCGGGCCGCCACCTTGGCGATGGGGAAGCCGGTGGCCTTGGAGGCCAAGGCGGACGAGCGCGAAACCCGCGGGTTCATCTCGATTACCACCAGCCGGCCGTTTGCCGGATCGACGGCGAACTGCACGTTGGAGCCGCCGGTCTCGACGCCGATCTCGCGCAACACCGCGATCGAGGCGTTGCGCATGATCTGGTATTCCTTGTCGGTCAGCGTCAGCGCCGGCGCCACGGTCACCGAATCGCCGGTGTGCACGCCCATGGGGTCGACGTTCTCGATCGAGCAGACGATGATGCAGTTGTCGCGCCTATCGCGCACCACCTCCATCTCGTATTCCTTCCAGCCCAGTACGCTCTCTTCGATCAGCACCTCGTCGATGGGCGAGGCGTCGAGGCCGGCGGCCACCACGCGCTCGTATTCCTCGCGGTTGTAGGCGATGCCCGAGCCGGTGCCGCCCAAGGTGAACGAGGGCCGAATGATGGCCGGCAAGCCGACCTGGTCGAGGGCGGCGCGGGCCTCAATCAGGTTGTGGGCGATGGCGCTCTGCGGACACTCGAGGCCGATGTTGCTCATGGCCTGGCGAAACAGCTCGCGATCCTCGGCCTTGCGGATGGCCTCGCGGTCGGCACCTATCATCTGCACGCCATGGGCTTCCAGCACGCCCCGGTCGGCCAGCTCGACGGCCATGTTCAGTGCCGTCTGGCCGCCCATGGTGGGCAGCAGCGCATCGGGCTTCTCACGCTCGATAACGCGTTCGAGTATGTCGGGCGTGATGGGCTCGACGTAGGTGGCATGGGCCACGTCCGGGTCGGTCATGATGGTGGCCGGGTTGGAATTCACCAGCGCGATGCGATAGCCCTCGGCCTTCAGCGTCTGGCAGGCCTGGGTTCCGGAATAATCGAACTCGCAAGCCTGGCCGATGACGATGGGCCCGGCGCCGATTATCAGGATCGAGGATATGTCGGTGCGTTTAGGCATACGTTTTCCCGCCGCCAAGTGGGTGAACCACAGAGGCACAGAGGCACAGAGAAGAAGAGGAGGCGAGGCCGGGCATCAGAGCACCAATCGTTTGATTCCGTCTTTGAGGACGGCGCAATGGAAGTTCAGCAAAAGGCCCGTTCGCAGCCCGCTCAATTTCATGTAGCTCAGGAGTTGGGCGTCGTGCACAGGAGACAATCGTTCCACCGTTTTCAGCCCCACGACCAAAGCCTCGTCGACGACGAAATCCATCCGATAGGCGCCGCCGAGGGTGACTGATTTGTAGGTGATCGGCTGCGATACTTGGCGTCGGTAAGGAACCCCGTTCTCCTTGAATTCGAAGGCGAGGCATTCTTCATATACCGATTCGAGAAGGCCCGGCCCCAGGGCGCGGTGAATCTCGATCGCGAGCCCGATTACCCGCTGCGTTAGCGGATCACGGCGATCATCCCGGTCGCTGCGGGCGGTCTTTCTCTGTGCCTCTGTGCCTCTGTGGTCAATCACTTGAGATCGTTAGTCTCCATCATCCCGACAAACCTCTCGAACAGATAGTGGCTGTCCTGGGGGCCGGGGCTAGCTTCGGGATGGTATTGCACCGAGAAGACGGGTTTGCCCTCGACCGTCAGGCCTTCCAGGGTGCCGTCGAAGAGCGAAACATGGCTCGCCGTGACGCCGGCCGGCAGCGTTTCGCCGTCGACCACGAAGCCGTGGTTCTGGCTGGTGATCTCGACCTTTTGCGTCGCCAGGTCCTGTACCGGGTGGTTGGCGCCGCGATGCCCCATGTGCATCTTTTTGGTTTTGGCGCCGAGCGCCAGGGCCAGCATCTGGTGGCCCAGGCAAATGCCGAAGAGTGGCAGGCCGGATTGCAGCAGCGCCTGAATCATCGGCACGGCGTAGATTCCCGTGGCGGCCGGATCGCCGGGGCCGTTGGAAAGAAAAACGCCGTCGGGGGAATGCCCGAGGATGTCCTCGGCGCTGGCGCTGGCCGGCACCACGGTGACGCGGCAGCCGGCTGCCGCCAGGCAGCGCAGAATGTTGTGCTTGGCCCCGAAATCGACCGCCACGACGTGGAAGCGCGGCTTCGAGAGCGTGCCAAAACCGGCGCCGAGCGCCCAGCGCGTGGTCTCCCAGGTGTAGCTCTGGGTGGTTGATACCTCTTTCGCCAGGTCCATGCCCTCGAGGCCGGGCCAGGCTTGCGCCTCAGCCAACAAATCAGCCAACTCAATACCGCCCCTGGCGGCGGCGGCATGGCAAATCACGCCGTTGGGCGCGCCGCCGTCGCGGATGCGGCGTGTCAAACGCCGCGTATCGAGGCCCGAGATGCCCACCAGCTCGTGGCTTTTCAGCCAGGTATCGAGATGCTCCAGCGCGCGAAAATTGGCGGGCTCGGTGATGCTTGTCCGCAGCACCACGCCGCGCACCGCCGGCCTCAGGCTTTCCAGGTCTTCGGGGTTGGTGCCGACGTTGCCGATGTGGGGGAAGGTGAAGGTGATGATCTGGCCGGCATAGGAGGGATCGGTGAGGATCTCCTGGTAGCCGGTCATCGAAGTGTTGAAGCAGACCTCGCCGACGGCCCGGCCGGGGGCTCCCAAACCACTGCCCCAATGCGCGCTGCCGTCGTCGAGCAACAACACCGCATTCCCGGGCTGGCGGGTTGCGGCGGAGGAGGTGGGCTCGGCCATCGGCGGGGTAAGTGCTCGTTCGGTTACGGGCTCGGACGCTCAAGCCGGCCCCTGGACGGGCCTTTGTGCCGCAGGGGTAAACCTCTGGCAGCACTAGGCGCTACCCGAGGGGGCCGGCGGAACAGTCGAGCCGGGCGCGAACATAAGCAAATAGCGTGCCGCCGTCAAGCTTCGTCAGTTAAGAATTTTTCTTATAATTCAATATGTTAGCAAAATTTTTCGATTTGCCACCGGGATCGCCTTCGGCTAGTATCGTGCCCCGCCGACCACCTCTTGACGAGGGTTCATGCTGCGTCAGCACCTGAACGACGCGCTCAAAGCCGCTATGAAAGCTCAGGACAAGCGCCGGGTTTCGACCTTGCGGCTGATCCTGGCCGCGCTCAAGGATCGCGATATCGCCGCCCGCAGCGGCGACAACGGCGACGGCATCAGCGAGAGCGATATCCTCGGCATGCTGCAGACCATGATCCGCCAGCGCCGCGATTCGATCGAGCAGTTCAAGCAGGGCGGACGCAAGGACTTGGCCGACAAGGAGGCCGAGGAGATCGCCGTCATCCAGGACTTCCTGCCGGCCCAGCTCGACGAGGGCGAGGTCGGCGAGGCCTGCCGCCAGGTGGTGGCCGAGCTCGAGGCCGGCGGCCTCAAGGACATGGGCCGGGTGATGGGCGAGCTCAAATCGCGCTACACCGGCCGCATGGATTTCGCCAAGGCCTCGGCCGCGGTAAAGGAGTTGCTGAGCTAGCTGCCACGGGCAGGTTTTCGGGCGCCGCCACGGGCGGGTTTGCGGAGCGGCTGTTGGGGCGCAAGCGGTCCCGGGGGTTAAATGGTACAATTCTCCGATCATTTTCTCGATGAGGTGCGAGCCCGGGTGCCACTGGTCGACCTCATCGGCCGGCGCGTCAAGCTGCGCCGCCAGGGCCGCGAGCACGGCGGGCTCTGCCCCTTCCACAACGAAAAGACACCGTCCTTCACGGTCAGCGAGGACAAGGGGTTCTTCCACTGTTTCGGCTGCGGCGCCCATGGCTCGGTCTTCGATTTCGTCATGCGCACCGAAGGCCTGAGCTTTCCCGAGGCGGTCGAGCGCTTGGCCGCCGAGGCCGGCCTCGAGATGCCAACGGCCAGCCCGGAGGCGGCCGAACGCGAGCGCCAGGCGGCGACGCTTTACGATGTGCTGGAGGCGGCCGCGGGGTGGTTCGAAAACAAGCTCAATTCGTTGGCCGGCCAAAGTGCCCTGCAATATCTCCGCGATCGCGGCCTCGGCGACGAAACCATGGCGCGCTTTCGCCTGGGCTTCGCGCCCGACAGCCGCGAGGAATTGAAGCAAGCGCTGCAATCGCGAGGCTTTGCGGAAGACCTGGCGGTCATGGCCGGCCTGCTCAAGCAACCCGACGACGGCGGCTCGAGCTATGACGTCTTTCGCAACCGCATCATCTTTCCCATCGGCGACCGTCGGGGCCGCACCATCGCCTTCGGCGGCCGGGCGCTGGGCGAGCAGCGCGCCAAGTACCTCAATTCGCCGGAAACGCCGCTCTTCTCCAAGGGCCGGGTGCTCTACAACCTGGCCGGCGCCCGCCAGCCGGCGCGCGAGCGGGGCAGCGTGCTGGTGACCGAGGGCTACATGGACGTCATCGCGCTTTGCCAGGCCGGCCTGGGCCACACCGTGGCGCCCTTGGGCACGGCCTTGGGCGAGGACCAGCTCGGCCTGCTCTGGCGCCTGGCGGCGGAGCCTGTGCTTTGCCTGGATGGCGACGCGGCGGGCCGGGCGGCGGCCCAGCGCGCGGCCGATCGCGCGCTACCTTTGTTGCGCCCGGGCTATTCGCTGGGCTTTGCCTTCCTGCCCGAAGGCGAGGATCCCGACAGCCTGGTGCGCGGCCAAGGCGCCCAGGCCATCGAGCGCCTGGCGGCCGAGCCGGTGCCGCTGGCCGAGGTCTTGTGGCAGCATCTGGTGGCCGGCCGCCGCCTCGATACGCCGGAACGCCAGGCGGCGCTGCGCAAGGACGCCTACGCCCTGGTCGACCGGGTCGAGGACGCCACCGTGCGCGGCTACTATGGCGACTTCGTGGCGGCCAAGGTCGAGAAGCTCAGGCCCCAACGCGGCGGCGGCCGGAGCCGCCTCGGGCGCAAGAGCAAGCGCCAGGACCGCCCCCGCCGGGGGACGGCCGAACGGCCGCTGCCGCAGCGCTACGACCTGGGCGGTGACGATGCCGGCTCCAGCGAACGGCGCGAACGCGTGCTGGTGGCCACCCTGGTGGTCCATCCCGGCCTCTTTGGCCGCTTGGACGAGGATTTCGTGCAGCTCGAAATCGGCCACCCGGAGCTTGACAAAGTGCGCCGGGAAATCCTAGAAATCGCAGGCCGTGAGCCCGATCTTGACAGCAAGAGCCTGAGGCACCATCTCAGCATACGGGGCTTGGCGGCGATAACTGATCGGCTATGCGCGCCGGACCTTTGTTCGGTAGCGCCGTTTTTGCGCCAAGATGCCCCGCTCGACGAGGCCGAGGAGGGTTGGCGGCAAACCCTGGCGCTGCAACATCGGGCGGTTGGCATGGCGGCTGACGCGTTGGCCCAGGCCGCGGCTTTTGCCGCCGATCCGGGACCCGAAAGCGAGGGACGCCTGCTGGCGACCAAGAGGCAAGAACACAGCGCCGCCGGGCTGGAGGCTGAACCCAGGCATCCGGCCCTGCCCGGCGACGCCGCCTGAGCGCGGCGGCGGCGGCGGCGGCGCGGAGAGTTAATAGGAGGAACGATGGCGAGCAAAACGGCAACGACGGCTGAGGCCGAGGAAACCCGGGAAGAGACCCCCGACGGCCCGCTCATTGACGCCTCCAGCCAGGCCATCAAGAAGATGGTGGCCAAGGCCAAGGAGCGCGGCTACATCACCTATGACGAGATCAACTCGGTGCTGCCCCAGGACCAGGTCTCCAGCGAGCAGATCGAGGACACCATGTCCATGCTCTCGGAAATGGGCGTCAACGTCATCGAGAACGAAGAGGGCGAGGAGGCCAACCCCGAGGCCGCCACCAAGGACGAGGCCACGCCGCCCGCCACCACCGCCGCCGCCGCCGAGGCCCCGGAATACGAGCGCACCGACGATCCCGTGCGCATGTATCTGCGCGAGATGGGCTCGATCGAGCTCTTGTCGCGCCAGGGCGAAATTGCCATCGCCAAGCGCATCGAAGCCGGCCGCGAGGCCATGATCGGCGGCATCTGCGAGAGTCCGCTGACCATGCGCGCCATCGTCATGTGGCTCGACGACTTGGTCCAGGGGCGGGTGCTGCTGCGCGACGTCATCGACCTCGACGCCACCTATGGCGGCAGCCCGGAGAACAACACGGCGCCGGCCGGCCAACCGGGCCAACCGGGCCAGCCGGGTCAACCGGGTCGGCCGGGTCAGGCGCCGGCCCAGGAGGACAATCCCCAGGCCGCCAACGACGACGCCGGCGCCACCGGCGCCACCGGCACCGCCGCCACTGCCGGCACTGCCGGGGCCGACAAGTCCAACGGCCAAGGCCGGCCGGGGGGCGATGCCAGCACCGACGACGACGACAATGACGGCGACGAGGGTGCGCCCTCGCTGGCCGCCATGGAGGAGGCGCTGCGGCCCGAGGTGCTGGAGGCTTTCGAAAAGATCGCCAGCACCTACAAGAAGCTGCACCGCCTGCAGGATCTCAGGCTCAAGGGCATGATGGGCGGCGACGCGCTCTCGACCTCGCAGGAGCGGCGTTTCAACAAGCTGCGCCGCGAACTGGTCGAGCTGATGGGTGACGTGCGCCTCAACAACGCCCGCATCGACCAGCTGGTGAACGAGGTCTACGACCTCAACCGCGAACTGGTGGGGCTGGAGGGGCGGCTCTTGCGCCTGGCCGAGAAGCACCGGGTGCCGCGCGAAAGCTTCGTCAAGCACTGGGTGGGCCGCGAGCTCGAGCCGCAGTGGCTGCGCCGCGTGCGCCGGCTCAAGGAAAAGGGCTGGGCCGAGTTCGCCAAGAAGGACGGCAGCGATATCCGCGAGCTGCGCGACGAGGTCATCGAGATCGCCACCGACGTGGGCCTCGACGTACAAGAATTCAAGCGCATCGTCTCCGTGGTGCAGAAGGGCGAGCGCCGGGCCAGCCAGGCCAAGAAGGAGATGGTCGAGGCCAACCTGCGCCTGGTCATCTCGATCGCCAAGAAATACACCAACCGCGGCCTGCAGTTCCTGGATCTGATCCAGGAAGGCAACATCGGCCTGATGAAGGCGGTCGACAAGTTCGAGTACCGCCGGGGCTACAAGTTCTCGACCTACGCCACCTGGTGGATCCGCCAGGCCATCACGCGCTCGATCGCCGACCAGGCCCGCACCATCCGCATCCCGGTGCACATGATCGAGACCATCAACAAGCTGGTGCGCACCTCGCGCCAGATGCTGCACGAGATCGGCCGCGAGCCGACGCCGGAGGAGCTGGCCGAAAAGCTCAGCATGCCGCTGGAAAAGGTGCGCAAGGTGCTGAAGATCGCCAAGGAGCCGATCAGCCTGGAAACCCCCATCGGCGACGAAGAGGACAGCCACCTCGGCGACTTCATCGAGGACAGGAACGCCATCCTGCCGCTCGATGCCTCGATCCACTCGAACCTGCGCGAGACCACGACGAGGGTGCTGGCCAGCCTCACCCCCAGGGAGGAACGCGTGCTGCGCATGCGCTTCGGCATCGGCATGAACACCGACCACACCCTCGAGGAGGTGGGCCAACAGTTCTCGGTCACCCGCGAACGCATACGCCAGATCGAGGCCAAGGCGCTGAGAAAACTCAAGCACCCCAGCCGCTCGCGCAAGCTGCGCAGCTTCCTCGACACCTGAGGGCGCCACGGGCGCATTTTAGGAGCGGGGCGGGGGGCCCGTAGCTCAACTGGTTAGAGCAGGCCGCTCATAACGGTCTGGTTGCAGGTTCGAGTCCTGCCGGGCCCACCAGTTTTTTTTGGCATAGCTGGGGCTTTACACTGGAACACGAGGCCATGTCCAAACGGCCATCGCCGCGAGCGTCGGCTGAGATTTTTGAGGACTTGCGAGCGCTTGCGCAGAGCGACGGTGCACTGCACGAAATATCGGCGATCATCTATCGTGATTGGGTCGTAACGGTCGATACGGAGAAAGCCGTTGTTACTGACGATCCAGAGCGCAGGTGGGTCTGACCTGCCCCCAAGGTTTGTACCATATCCTATGTTAGTCTGTTTGCCATCCGTTCTGAGGTCCGGTTCGGCCGCAGCCCATCAACAGCGAAGGCCGGAACGGGCCGGTGGTGCAGAATAGTCTCCGGCGCCGGTGGCCTGTAGCCGAGGGCGCTGTGCGGCCTGACGGTGTTGTAGTGCCGCCGCCAAGCCTCGATCAGGACCTTTGCCTCACGCAGAGTGTAGAAGATCTCCCCGTTCAATAGCTCATCTCTCAGCCTCCCATTGAAGCTCTCGTTGTAGCCGTGCTCCCAGGGGCTCCCTGGCGTGATGAACAGCGTCTTCACGCCGACCTTGCCGAGCCACTCCCTGACCGCCGTGGCGGTGAACTC
>PVBE010839574.1_pt1 | contig 11276 bp, 7 predicted proteins | sample 1631181 | NCBI WGS metagenome assembly PVBE01 (sample SAMN08397723, study PRJNA350692) | Marine metagenome, whole genome shotgun sequencing project. | isolation source: water | place: Pacific Ocean | collected 2012-04 | reverse complement strand
CAGCGGAACAAATAGCCCATATGGTCATCGAGGAGGAGGGCGCCTCCACAGCGGAACAAATAGCCCATATGATTATCGCGGAGGTGGGCGTCTCCACAGCGGAACAAATAGCCCATATGTTATCGAGAAGGCGGGCACCTTCAGCGGAACAAATAGCCCATATGATTGTCGCGGAGGTGGGCGCCTCCTGGGTGAATTGGAAGACACGAATTGCCAGCAACTGCAGATAACGTATCGGGAGTTCGTCTATAAGATAGCGGCCGTCTTTAAAGGGCGGTTGATCGGGAGTTAGGGGGGAATAGTATTTATTGCTCACCACCAGGCCGTCCCCCCAGACCGACCAGGGATTACCGGGATAATCCTGCCCTGGGTAATAGGCAAAGTCGACGGCCGGAGGGGTCCTGGCGATCTTGACCCCGGGTAGTAGGGTCTCAGTCGGCTCAAGGAAGTCCTGCGATTGAAGAGACACGACTTCTTTTCCGCCGGGCAGGAGGGGAGGGTGGGTAAGATCAGTATCCGGTTTGCCCTGAAGCACACCACTGCAGAGGATAAGGACGATGAAACCCGAGAGATAGCGGACATGAATAAAGGATACACCGCATCCGTCAATCACAGGCATGATCCACCTGCTTGTCTTTCTGTGTCTATCGTTTTTGATCACAGATGGAAGCCTTTCGTTTCCTTACTTCCATTCTTCCATGACAGCAAGCAGGGATCAACACCATAAAGGCAGGCAGCAGGGTTTAGACTGCTGCTTAGACAGTATCTCGACTTGCCGACCCGGCGCGAAGCAAAAAGCGCGAAATATCCTTATGTCTGCTCACGCCGATATCGCAATCGCAGACATTCGCAATGCAGAGGGGCGCTGAGAAGCGTTATCAGCGTTAGATGAGAGCTCGCGCTGAGGATCGAGAACTGTGCAATGCGCAGAAACATTCAGCATGCACTTGACGCGGGGACTGGAGTGAGATACCTGTTTGTGAGCAAAAGATGGGGGTTCCTGTTTGACTGATGGCTGCAAGATTACCGATGCTGAATTGCTCCGTAGCTTGATGGACAATTCCTCCGACAACATCTACTTCAAAGATCTTAGCAGCCATTTTGTCCGCGTGAACGCCGCGTTCGCGCGATGGATGAACCTGTCGAGTCCGGACGACGTTATCGGGAAGTCTGATTTCGATTTTTTTACCGAGGAGCATGCCCGGCCAGCCTTCGAGGATGAACAGCGTATAATTGCCACGGGGGAGCCGATCATTGGCAAAGAAGAGAAGGAAACGTGGCCGGACGGCGGTGTCACATGGGTTTCCACATCAAAAATGCCACTTCGCAACGAGTGCGGTGAAATCGTGGGGACCTTCGGTATATCGCGTGACATCACCGACCATAAGGAAGCAGAGCTGAAAGCAAGCCGCTACGCCGCCAGACTGCGCGAGATCAATCGTCAGACACAGGAAGAACTGGCGATGGCCAAGGATTTGCAGGAGGCATTTCTCCCCAAGCGTTACCCTGCTTTTCCTCAAGGTGTCCCCGCGGCTGAAAGCGCCCTGCAGTTCCATCATCACTACGAAGCGACCGATCTTGTCGGAGGTGACCTTTTCTCGGTGCATCAGCTTTCAGACACGAAAGTGTCCGTGTTTCTTTGCGACGTGATGGGGCATGGCGTACGTGCCGCACTGATCACGGCGATCATCCGGACACTGGTGGACGAATGGGCCCCACTGGAAACGGATCCGGGACGGCTTCTGACTAAGGTCAACGGGCTGATTCGTCCCTTCCTCAGGCAGGAGGATGTCCTGGTCTTCGTGACGGCGTTCTACCTTGTGATCGATGTGGCAAAAGGAATGGCACACTTCGCCAGTGCCGGCCATCATAGTCCGATCCGGCTGTGCTGCAAAGATGGAGCGGCGGAAGCGTTGCTGAGCAATCGTATGCCGATCGGCCCCGTCCTGGCTCTCTATGAGAAATATGACTATGAGACTTCGGCTGTTGAACTCAATGGTGGGGATAAAATCCTGCTCTATACGGATGGTCTTTATGAAGTTGAGAACAAGAGCGGCGAGGAATATGGCGAAGAGCGCCTCTTGGATAGTGCCGTGCTCTGCATGCATCAGCCTTTACCAACCCTGTTTCGACACCTCATCGAGGATATTCAGCGCTTCTGCGAAGGCAACACATTCAATGATGACGTCTGCCTTGTCGGTGTGGATGTGTGCCGGGTTGGTTAGCGTGCCTTTCTCGCCCACCGCCACGAACGCCTTATGCAGCATAGCGGAGATGTGCAGATTCCTTGTTCCGTGCACACCGAAGAAATCGGCCTTACAAGAGTGTTGAAGTGTCGTGCAAGGCTGCTCAATCCGGATTTCGGCAGAAAAGCTTCTAAGGCCAGCGCTTGTGAGGCCATAGAGTTCTTGTGCAAATGTGTTGGTTCTCTTTTGGAGGCGCACTAGAATATGATTTGTTGAGGTGTTAGGTACGCACAGATATATTGCTTTCTGTTGGTTGCGTCTTGGCAAGCCGATCGGCTAATTGTCGCTTGGCATTACATGTCGGAATCACGGAAGGAACAAGTGAAGGAGGAGGGGGATCATGAAGATTGGAAGAGTTGGTGCAGTTTTGCTGGTTCTGGCAGTTGTTGCGGGTACAGGGCTGGCCCTGGCCGAGGAGGGGGCTAAGGATAAAGAGGCCTCGAAGAATGAAAAGCGCCAGGCTCACCACGCCGAGATGATCAAGAAGTACGACAAGGACGGGGACGGCGAGCTTTCGAAGGAAGAGAAGTCTGCAGCCAAAGACGCCTGGCGCGTGAAACGCTATGACAAAGATGGCGACGGCAAGCTTTCGGAAACGGAGCGGGCCGCGGCCGACGAGGCCAAGAAGAAGTTCATGGCCAAGCATGACAAGGACGGCGACGGCAAACTTTCCGACGAGGAACGGAAAGCCATGAAGAAGAGTTTCCGGGAGAAATCCAAAGATACCGACGGCGAAAAGTAGCCATTTCGGCAGTTGTTTTGACCAAGCTAGTGGGGTAAGTCGAACTCGCGCCCTTTTTGTTTACGCCTGCGTAATGTGGGAGGGTAGGAGTTCTGGTGCGCTGAATGTGGGCATCACTACAAAGGAAACAAAGGCATCATGCGCACCATCGCCATTATCTTCTCGACGCTATGTATTGCTGCTACAGCGGCCTGCGGCACCCCTGCCGGCCTTTCTGGGGGGCTGGTTGTCCAGCTCGGCGCTGATGACACGGACATGCCGGCCCAGCTCAGCCGGAGCGGTCGCTACGTGGTGCACGTGCTTGATCCGGACCCGGTTGTCGTAGAAAAGGCGCGGGCACGACTTCGCGTGGAGGGCCATTACGGATTGGCCAGCGTCGAGCGTCTTGCAGAGCGAACTCGGCTCCCCTACGCTGAGAATCTCGTGAATCTCCTGATCGTCCGTACTTTCAGTCCTCCAGCTGCCGAAGTCTTTCGCACTGTGACACCCGGGGGTGTCGTCATTGCTCAATTGGACGGGGTTCTTGAGAGGGAAGAGCTCAAAGCGGCAGGTTTTGCTGTTGCAGAGCAGCAGGGCCCGGGACTCACCGCAATCAAACCATGGCCGGCGGGAATGGACGTCTGGACTCATTCGCGGCACGCGGCTGATGGCAACGCCGTTTCCGGTGACACCCTCGTGGGCCCGCCGAACCGCATTCGTTGGGTTGCTGGCGCTACGAGAGAAGTCGAGGGTGTGGTATGTGCGGCTGGGCGCAACTTCTACGGGGGAGTTCTGGCGCGTGACAGTTTCAACGGGATTCGCCTCTGGCACCGAGATCTTGGTGTGGCAAAGCGCAACACAAGGGCTTTCCGCTTGCCGGGTCTCCCGCGTGACCGCGCTCGCCCGGTCGCCTCGGACGATCATGTCTTTGTCCTCGAGCAGGGCAAGGTAGTATCACTGGGCGCACATAGCGGTGAGTTCGGGAAAACATTTGAAGGAATTACGAATCCCCGCGATCTGCTGCATTGCGAGGGAATATTGATCGCGTGCGATGACAAGGCCGTTGTGGCTTTTGACGTGGAATCAGGCGAGGCGCTTTGGACCTTTACCGGCACCGGCCCGCGGAACCTGGCGGCCCAGAACAACATCGTGGCGTTCATCCAGAAGAGCACGGAGTCCGAGCCAAAACTTGAGGCGGTTGTACTGGATCTCTCGACAGGCAGTGTCAAATGGCGTCGCACTGATTTGCCGTGGCTCAAGAACGTGTACCGGACCGTCCTCAGCGGGGAGTACCTCGCCTTTGAAGAGTCGTCTTTAAACGATCATGACAACGGAAACGCCCTTCATGTTTTTATGGCTGATACAGGGGCTACAGCCTGGAGCAAGGCGTATCCTCCCGGAATGAATCATCACCGCCAGGCACGTGCCATGTTCCTGGGGGATGACGTCTGGATTCTTCACGGAGGGAGAATCGACACGGCTAACAGGGACAAAGCAAGAAAAATACCATTGCAGACCTCTGCTCTCGATCCACGTACGGGGGAAACGAGGCGTACCTTCCCCGCAGCGCTGGCGCACTGTTTCCCACCGGTAGCCACCCCGAACTGGATGTTCTCCGGCGTGATGGACTTGACCAATCTCAAGACGGGCAGCCTGGTTGTGAATCCCGTAACGAAGGCAAACTGCTCTCGCGAGTACGGATGGGTTCCGGCTAACGGGCTGGTCTACACTACACCTAAGCACTGCACCTGCTGGCCGATTCTAAGAGGATATGTCGCCCTGGCCCCTCAGCATCCCCATGCTGCTGGCCAGAAAACGGGTGCAGGGGCTCTTGAAAAGGGTCCAGCGTACGGCTCAGCTACGTCATCAACGCCGCCGGACACAGGGCAGTCGGTGGACTGGCCTCTCTATCGATGTGACCCATGGCGAAGCGGGAGCACAACTGCACCTGGACCGAAGTCACTGGCTCTCAAGTGGTCGATCTCGCTGGCGCCATCAACCGCACTTCCAGATGGCCCCATCCTGCATGACTGGCGCGAGAACGAGTTTGTTAAGGGACCGGTCAGCGCCCCCACGGTGGCCAACGGTGTTCTATACGTTGCGCGACCCGACGCCCACGAAGTCGTTGCTATCGATGCGGGTTCGGGTGCGCTGCAGTGGCGGTTCACGGCCAACGGCAGGGTGGACCTCCCTCCTGCAATTCATCGAGGCCTTTGCCTGTTTGGTACCCACGCGGGGTACGTTTACGCGTTGAACGCCGAAACCGGCAAACTGGCCTGGCGCCGGCGTGCCGCGCCAAGTGACGAACGTATTGTTGCGTACGGACAGGTTGAGTCCCCGTGGCCCGTAGCCGGTGCCGTACTCGTGATGGATGGCGTAGCCTATTTCGCTGCCGGACGCCAACCCCTTGCCGATGGAGGCATATTTGTGTACGCCGTTGATCCTCTTACGGGGAAGCAACTATGGGTGCACCAGTTGAATTCGATTCCTCAGAAGGGGTTCTACGAGAATTCAGGGCTAGAGTTCGATCCGATTGACATCCTGCACCGGGAGGGAAACGGCATCACCCTTTCCCGGTGGATACTGTCACTCGACGGGAAGGAGACCAAGGTCGACAAATGGAACGCGTTTGCTCGCCTCAATACCGGAGGCGGCGCCGTGTGGGTACCGCGGGGCTGCTGGACTTACGGCCCGCGCCACCAGGACCGTTTTCGCGGTGAGGCACCGCGGCGTCCATTGTGCGTGTTCCGCGATCACAAGGTCGTAAGCTCTCTCAATGGCAGCACGGAGCTCTTCCGCCGTGATTTCGACATCGAGAACGGCGAGAAGTTCAACAGCAAGTGGATCACCGGATGGGAAGCCGCAAAACGTGGTGGTAAGGGCGAGAATCCATTCAGGACATACCGCCTTTCGGAGAAGGCCACCTGGCGATCAGATGCTTTTACACCTGCCGAGCAGAGGAAGAAACGTATCCGCGGAGCTCAGATGAGCAATGAATTGTGCGTGATGGCACTGGCTGGGGACGAGCGTGTGTTCGTTGCGCACAGGGACGGTCGCCTGAAAAGCGTCTCCATGGCCGACGGATCCGTCTTGGCCGAAACCAAGGTGCCTGCACCCGCATGGGATTCGCTGGCCATCGCAAATCAACGGCTCTACCTTGTCACGCAGGCAGGCACAGTGCTGTGTCTTGGGGAGTAGTGGCACAACCGTTGGGCCCGCGAAACAGATGTAGCTGAATCCGTGAGGATTCAGATGGGCAACGGAAGGCACAAATCCCTCCTTCTCGAGCCCGCTTGACCCGCGTGGGGTAGGGTGGGTAGTCTGTGGGCATGAAAATCAGGATACTTACGCTTACTGCAGGGCTATTGCTTCCTCTCTCTGTCGGACTGGGTGAAGCAGCGGAGAAACCTAACATCGTTCTAATTCTCGCGGATGATGTCAGCGCGAACATGTTCTCGTGCTACGGCCGGCCGGGGACGGCCCGCACGCCGAATATCGACCGCATCGCAAATGAGGGGGTTCAGTTCAGAACCTGCTTTGCGCCGGCCATCTGCGGTCCGTCACGCGCTCTCCTCATGACCGGAGTCTACGGAAACCGTTCCGGTGCCTTTCACAACAGCATCTGGGCGTTTGATTCACGTGGCACGCTGTTTACCCGCCAGCATAGCTGGGCGAGGCTCATGAAAGAGGGCGGCTACAAGACCGCCATGGCCGGAAAGTGGCACTGCGGGGCCAAGCTTGCATGGGAGAAGGAAGTGGGCTTTGAAGAGTTCTGCGCGTGGGAAGGCGTAGATAAGATCAAAAGCCACTTCGGGGTCGATGCGCTCGGTACCGGTAGACGCAAGGATATCAAGCTTCCGGATAACCGCTATTGGTATCCCTGCTCCGTTCGGAACGGGGATTATGTCGACGTAACCGAAAAGGAGTTCGGACCCGATATCTGCTGCGAATTCCTGTTGGATTTCATTGAGCGCAAAGCGAAGAAGAAGGAAGCATTCATCGCCTATTGGCCCACTGTAATACCGCACGGGCCATATTCCACCACGCCCGATGCCGGCAAGCCGATGGATATCGAATTGCCAAAGCCGGATGTAAAGGGTTTGAGCCGGGAAGAGAAGACCCGGGTTACGTCTGCTCATGGTAAGAAGCAGCAAGAGCGGTTTGTTAACCTGATCGAATATATGGACAAACTCATCGGAAAGCTGATCAAGAAGACCGAGGACCTCGGTATTTATGACAACACGTATTTCATCTTCTGTTCCGACAATGGAACAGCGGTAACCGCGAAGGACCGCGGGGTTGAGCGGGGAGTGCACGTACCTTTCGTGGTCAAGGGTCCCGGGATCAAGAAGCGCGGCGTCACCGATGAACTGACTGACTTCTCTGATGTAGCCCCTACGCTTCTTGACATGGCAGGAATACCACATCCGAAAGACATCGCCTTCGACGGGAAGAGCCAGTTGCCCTTCCTGACTGGAAAGGCCGACGCTCACCGCGAATGGATATACGCCTATACTGGTCCGGTGCAAGTGCTGCGGACCCGGAATCATCTCCTCGAAGCCCGCGCGCCGTTTTACGGCACCCCGCAGGGCCGCCTGTACTTCACGGGTGACCAACGTTTTGGCAAGGGCTACAAGCGGGTAGACCGTGATCCTGAACATGCCGCGGCGCGAGCACTGATCGAGAAGACCATCGTGAACCTGCCTTCACACCTTGAAGAAGATCATTCCTTCTGGACGTCAAAGCATGGCAGGCGATGGTTGGAGAACAACAAGGATCTCTCTGACCTGAAGAAGAAGCAACTGCACAACCATCCGGATTATGCCCACGAGGATGAATCGCTGGGGCTTTCACGATCAAGAGACTGAAATCGATTTGGAAACAGGGGAGATGCTCTCGAATATGATGTCAAAGACTACGAATATGGCACTACTCACAGCAGTCTCCTTTCTCTCTGTCTTCAAGTTGTCGGCAGAGACGAATACCGGACTGGCGCCGGAGGTCACGGACCTTAATGCTGAAGACGTCTCTTATGCTCTGGAGCGCCATCTCCCATATCTAGAAACGCCCTACATTACTATTGCACCGCAGGATAAGAGCGATGGGATACCGGTTGGCGAATTGGGGCGCGATGGCGGCAAGAAGGAACTGGTACTCAAGTACGCGCAGGAGCTCGCCAAGGCCTCGGACAACCCAAAAACGGGGAAAACCGATAGTCTCCTTATCGGTTATAAGGGAAAGTTGGTCTTCGAGTCTTACTATCGTCGTGGACGGCTGAATTACCCGCATTACCAGATGTCGATTACCAAGTCCTACACTGCGCTGGCGCTCGGACGTGCGATTCAGCTGGGTCACTTCTCAATGGACGGCCTCCAGAAACCGGTTGTTGGCTTTCTGAAGGATGTGGACAGGTCGAAGATTGCTGAAGGTGCCGATCGAATAACCCTGGATAATGCCATGCATATGGGATCGGGTATCCGGCTTGACGTGCTAAAGGTTAAAGAGTTGATGAAAGACCGATCGCAACTCAAGGGACAAGGGCAGGTGCGCGCTTACCTGGAGAACACCGCGCCGATTCCCAAGAAGGACGTTAAGTTCAAGTACCAGGCGTCTGACCCTGCGCTCGCAATGCAGGTTGTCGAGGCGGTCGTGCCAGGATCGGCCGAGGCGTTCATACGATCGGAGCTCCTGGGCAAGATGGGAATCACCAACTACGGATGGCAGAAGGATCTCAGCGGCCTCCCAAAGTCCGCGGCCGGCTGCAGTATCCGCTCCCGCGACATGCTCAAGGTCGGCATGATGCTGATGGCCGGCGGAAAATGGAACGGGGAGCAGCTCATACCCGAGGCCTTCATCAAGCGCGCAATCAGTCCGCTGGCGCATTCCTACGGCACGTCGCACTACGGCTACTTCTGGTGGGTCGACGATTTCAAGGTGGGTGAAAGGACGTACCACTGCCCGGCAGGACGCGGTGCGGGAGGTCAGTTCATCTTCATGTTTCCCGAGTTGGATCTGATAGCAGTCGTCACGGCGCATAATCAGGGAATGGGTAATATGCTTCAAACACTTCCGCAGAAGCTGATCCCCGCCTTCGTCGGCAGGTAAAGCGTAAAGCGAATGAACAACCCCGCGCAAAGCACGGGGCAGTGAGAGTAGCACCCCATAGGGTGCAATGCGAGCGGCAGCCTACCACCAATCCAGCACGTTCGCGTACCAGTTCGCGCATGCGGCTGTAACTGGTTATCCAATGCCCTATGGCTTTGGCATAACTTCCAAGTCGGTGACTATCAGCGTTCCGTCTTTCTTGCCGTTGTAGACGGCCAGCTGTATTGCCTTGATCTGGCCAGGGTCGGCGATGGTGCCCTTGTTCTTCCACTTGGTCGCTTCGCTTTTGAACGAGTCATCGGCCAAGTCAACGGACACTTCATAGAATTTGTCGTCGCTGTCCTTTACCTTGATCTCCTTGCTCTCATGGAAGACCCAGTTCTCGCCGGTTTTGAATGCAACGCTGATCTTCACGTCCCGGGTGCCGGCGTTCCGGGCGCGGAACTGGAGCGTGCCGCTTTGGGGCAGCAGAATCTTGTCTATAGATTTGCAGAAAACGGCTTTATCCGTCTCTCCACCTTTGTAGGTCAGCTTCAGCTGCTTCTTCCCGTCTTCCTCAATAACTTCCCCTTCGATGGGATTAGTGTACTTCGCATCTTCGCTGGCCCATCCGGCCAGTTCTATGGGTATTGCGTTCAACGTAGCTTCCTCTTCAGCGCCCACGGACGTGTGAACAGCAACGGGGCATACACCGATGATGTAAGCCAAGAGGGTGATGGTGGTTAGGGTAGATGTACGGCTCATTACGGCCTCCTCTTTGGTGGCAACCGGTAACCGTCCCCGGAACCTGATTGCGCAGACAACCTGAACACTTGGACACGACTACTCATGGCGACTTGGTCTCCCGCAGTAACCGGCTTTTCGACCAAACCCCAAAAGTATATTTGGAGGTTAGCAACGCCTCAGCAATAAAGCAACCCACTAGAGCGGGATTAAGCGTTTTTCCGATGTTGTGTGCTGTAGGGAATGAGGAGATATCTAACCTGCCTGTCCTCCGGGCCTCGAGCGCGGGCGGTTAGACGTCCCAACTTTCTGATTCGTTGGCCGCACACGTGTGCTTCAGGCGCGCCCTCCGAGGCGTCCCCTGTAAGCATTGGTTCGGAAATCCATCTTTATCCTGATCATTGTCCCGATCGTAGTCATTCCCCATCTTTGTCCCGATCGTCGTCCCTATCATTGTCGAGGACGATCAAGACAAGGATCGGAACAACGATGAAGATCGAGGCAGATCGTGATAAGGATCGCGACGACGATCAACCCCGTCTGAATTGCCTCATTTTGTGATTCTTCTTGCCGAACTCCTCAAATGGGCACTATCGGGTGCGGTATCTCACACGATGTTCCACCCGTCGCGTGGTTTGCGGCTCATCAGCTTGTTTGCTTCTTCGCTGTTGGTGAATCTGTGTGTCTTGGCGTCGTACATCAACTTGCCTTTGACGCGTGCGGCAATGTTCGCCATCAGGGCAACAGCCGTCAGCTTGCCTCCATATCCGAAATGAGACAGCGGCGCGTTGTAGGGGATCTCACCCTTGGCGGCCATGATGAATTCCCTTTCGTGTCCGAGAGACTTCGGCGCCAGTTGTTCCGGCTTTCCGACTTCCTTGCGCAAGGTCTCGGGCACGAGGGTAGCGGAATTGTTGTGCGATCCAACGACCCAGCAAGTTCCCTTTGTCCCTACCAGGTAGGATCCGGCATTACCCATTTTGCGTCCCTCTTCGAGACCGGGTATGCGGGGAGGCTTGTTTTCGCCGTCATACCAGTAGGCATCGAAAGCCGGCCGCTTCCCGTCGGCCGCAAATTCCCACTTCACGCTCTTTCCCTTGGGGTACGTGTCGATGGCCGGTCCGGTTTGGTTGATGCATTCAACGCTGGTTGGGAATCCAGGTTCGAGAATCTTGTAATACGCGTTCATCAGGTGGCAGCACCAGTCGCCCAGGGCGCCGTTACCAAAGTCGACCCATCCGCGCCAGCGTGCCGGATGGTAGTGACGGTTTACGTACGGACGCACGGGTGCCGGTCCGAGCCACAAATCCCAGTCGAGGGATTTCGGGACTTCATCCTTACCTTCGGGTGTACGAATGCCGTCGGTAAACCACCCGCCGTGGACTGGCGTCCAGGTATGCACTTCCTTGACATCGCCGATCGCACCGGATTTTACGTAATCATAAGCCACGCGCCAACCGTGGCTACCCATGCCCTGGTTG
>PVBE011101294.1_pt1 | contig 11277 bp, 11 predicted proteins | sample 1631181 | NCBI WGS metagenome assembly PVBE01 (sample SAMN08397723, study PRJNA350692) | Marine metagenome, whole genome shotgun sequencing project. | isolation source: water | place: Pacific Ocean | collected 2012-04 | reverse complement strand
TTGAGCCCGTCCCGGTGGTGAAGTAGTCGTTCGTGCCACGTGCCACTCGGTCGCCCATCGCCGAACCAACATACGAGGCGATGTCAATGGCTGAATCTTCAAGGAGTTCAGCGCTAGCCACAACGTATGTTGCGAACTTATAACTTCCCAGGGTCGTTTTGCTAAAATCAAGACTCTGGATGGTCACTGTACTCGCTTCGGTCAACAACGTCGCCTTCTCGGTTGTGTCGTCCGTTTGAGGCACGGGCAAATCAGCGCCCGAGTTTGTTCGGATGACTCTCGAGATATTACGTTGCCCGCCGAACGCCAGCAGAGCAGATTCTAGCGTCGTGGTGAGAGACACATCGTCAGCAATGAGATTGCCGCCCATAGCAGCGGTTCCGACCGACTGGGCCGTGGTTGCTCGATAGGTCAGGTTCTCCTCAACCATCTTGCGGAGTTCGGCCTCGTTCCTCGGTGCCTGCGGCAACAAGTTGAAGTCAATCTCTCGCTGGTGGAGGTCGATGCCGCAAGCCCTAGCATGGTCTCGCCACTCTTGCTTGATGGCCGAAGGCCGGTCGCCAAAGCACCAAGCTCGAAGTGCATTGTGTCGCATCTCGGTTGTCACAATGTTCTTCGTCTGCGCCGCTTTCCGTTCAGCAAACTGCTGGCGGTCGATGCCCGCAGCGAGTGCGTCTTGGAAAGATGCTGCCCTCTCGTCCCGCTCGGCGTCTTCAGCCTGTCGGCCCAGGTCATTGACCTTCGCCTCGAGAGCATCGAACTCCGCGCGCCGGGCGGTGGTCCACCCATCTTTGACGGATGCAGCCTCGGCAACAATCGTTCTCATCTTTTCAGCCAACGGTTTCCGCTGGCGTTTAAGTTCTAATGAACCCATAGTAAACTTCCCTTCCAATGGTTCGCCTATAAAACAAGCGGCGAACTAGGTGTGCAAAAATACCACAACCTCGTCGCCGCTGTGCGGTCGTTTCGAGTGTTCAATAATGAGCCGCTAGGTCTTGGCCTGATTCGACTCTGTATGTCTAAACGTCTAACTCGGCTGCTTTTAATCGTCGCAGTCGGTCGTTCGTTTCTTTGTCGTTTGATGCTTCCTCGTCTGCTGGCAGTTCATCTTCCTCGGCCGGTTCATCTGGTTCGACGTCGAGCGTATAAACTACCGTCAGCGTTCCGGCTTCCTCGTCGGCTTCGGCTGAGACAACATGGCGATACTCCGCAAAGACTTTCGCCGCTGCTCGCATCACTTGGCCTCGGCTGGCTTCTTCATCTTCCTCTGCGGCGGCTTCTGCCATGACGCATGTCTCGGTTTCCTCGTCGTAGTCCCATCCCTCGGGACATTCGCCGTCAACCGGTTCCGGTGCTTCCTCATCTTCCTTGTTGAACTGTAGAGACGAAGCGAGCTTATCTTGGATGGCGTGAAGGTTGGAGAAGTCTTGGTCGAGCTGCTGCTTCCATTGGTCGTAGCTGGCGCGAGTTTCGGTTGCCGAGCGGGCAGTCACGTTGGTCGCCTGGTAAGCCGGAGTAACCACTGGACTCACATCCACGACCTTGTCTATTCGGTGTATTTCGCGCACTTCGGTATCTCCGTCCTTTCTCCAGGTTTCGCCCTTCGGCGACACAACAAAAGCAAAACTCGAACCGCCAAAGAGTCCATCGGCAGCAGCGGCAACGGCGTCTCGTCCGGCGGTGGTGTCGGATGGCGAAGCCTCGTAGTGGAGGCCTGTTTCATCGACGCTGAGCCGAAGCGAACCGGCGGTGGTTCGAGCAAAAATGGTATCGGGATTATGGTTGATTGCGGCGTAGACATCCTTCTTTCGATCAATCGTCCCGCCCTGTGAGCGGCCTAATGCACGCTTGAACGCGCCTGGCATGATGCGTTCTTTGACGCCTGGCAGTCCGTAGCTTTCCAGGTCGTACTCGGTGGAGCGGTCGCCATCAATGTAGGTGACGGCAGCGGTTCCGTATATTTTCTTCTGACCGCCTTTACTGGCCACCCGGACCTCACCGGCAATGTAGGGGCTACGTCTTTCCATCATATTCCTTAGTCACGGTATGTAGTTGTGACCTGATTTGCGTTGCCGCATCGGCCACCCGGATCTGTAATTGATCTGGTTGGCACTCGGCCGCTTTCAGGTACGACTCACGGAGTATAGCAAAAAACGATTTTAGAATGTGGCCTTGTAGGGGTTCCGCTGGAAGTTTTTTCGCGTTCGCCAGGACGAGGCATCCGGGTGCTATATTGGCCGCTGCGATCTTCTCGTGCTGGTCGTGGAGGCGGTCCACCCATCGCATGAACTTATCCGGCGAGTGGCTATTCTTCTTGGCTGCGACCGAAACACGTTCTGTCATCCTGGTCAGTTCGTGCAGCAGGACGTTGTGGGCAGCGAGTAGCATGCCTTCATCTTCCTCCACCTGCTCGGCGTCCTCGCCGCCTACCGTTCCCATGTTCAGCGGAATGCGGAAGTCGGCCCCTTTACCTTCTGGCAGCGGTGGCAGGTTCATCTTGTTGCGAGCCTCATCGAGTGACAGCAGACCGTTATTAACCTGCATCACAAGAGCCGAGACGAAGGTGGTCAGATCCGGTCGCTCGATGGACTCGCGGTTGAACTCAATGACGTGGGATCGCTCGACACGTTCTTCCGGCGTCAACAGTTTTAGCTTGCACTCATCCTCCCAGTTCGTGAGCGGGTCTTGTAGGTCTCGCAGGAAAGTTCTGTTCTCGACTTCAAGGCTGGCGAAGCTAGTTCTAGTGTTGTCTTGGAGTAGGTAACTTGGAATCCCGATGGCGGAGGCAATTTGTTTTATTTCAAATTCGCGGGTGGCGAGCATCTCGGCATCATTGGGCGAGATACTGAACGGCTTGAGTTGAGCCCCGTTCTCAAGCAGAGCCGGTTGGTGTGCGTTGTCGATGCCTCTGTGGCGCTTGCCCCACATAGCACGGAACCGCTCGACCGCTTCCTTGTTACGAAGCGATCCAGGCAGTTCGATGACGGTCATCGGTGCAGCACCGTTCTTGAAGAAGATGCTCTGCCACTTCTGAGCCGCCAGGCCGAGGCCGATGGTTTCCCGCAGAACATCAATCAGTCCGAGGCCGGTGATGCCATCCCAGGAAAGACCCTTGATGTGGAAAATGTTCTCCGGCCGCTCGACTGTCATCTTGCCGTTCTCAAGCAGCGAGTAGCCGAGGCGACCGTTCTCGCGGAACGGGATAACGTGGGCAGGGTCCAATGGTATCAAGGCGGTTGGCTGGCCGAAGCTGTTACGAGTGATAAGCGCAAACCCTCCACCGGATAGGATGGCGTGGGCCTCGAGCATTGTCTTGAACGACTTTGCCGACTGCTCGCTGTTCGGTTGCTCCCGCAAAAGGTAGAACGCAGGATGTAGTTCGTCTAGTTCATTGTCCGCTCTGCGGAGCGTATTCAGCGGCAGGCGACCGATCGTGCTGGCCCGTATGTTCACGCCACGCCAGACGGCAGGATAACCTAGAGCCGACTGAGGGCTTACACTGACGCCACTTGACGCAGAGTTGCCGCCGAGGATGTCACCGATATTGTTGGCGGTCAGTGGCACCGCTGGCGTCTCAATCGACCGCCGTGACAGCCACTTCATCAATCCCATATTGTGCCTCAATTTGCTTTTGTGTTTCTGGTCCGCAAGATGGCCGACCGGTTCCGGTGCGGTGCAGGTGGTCGAGTTTGATTTGCTTGCCGCAGTATTTGCTCAGGATCTCATTGATGCGGTCCTCGTTCTTGATATCAACCCGCTCGACATTATCGGCCAGCCACCAGTTGAAGCGGCCTGTGATGTTGTAATCGGTAGCAGACCACGGCGCGACTGCGGTGGCGTACCAATCATTAAACGGCTCCACGCCTCGCTCGATATATTCGGCGAACGTATGCTCCCAGCACCACGCATCTGCGGGATGACGCCAAGCCACGCACCGACCATCTCGATAGTATCTGTTACGCCAAAAGTTCCATTTACTCCACTCACAATCTATTGGTGGTCGAATTGTAGCAAATACCAGCTCAAAGGTGTTGAGACTTCTGCCGACAAACCGCTCGAAGTCAGCGGCCCGGATGTGGCCGATTGGCTTGCCTGGTTCAAGCCACTTCCGCTTGACGCCTGGTTCAGTGTAGCCAGGCAGGTTGCCCCTGGCGGCAGCGGTGACAGACAAACCGCCGCACTTCGGGATGTGCAAGTAGCACAGATCATCATTATAAAATACTGGCATTTATGTCCTGCAAGATTGTGCCGGTCGCGCCGAGCGTGATTGCTTCGTACTCACGGACCCAGTTGACGAGGGCCAGCAAGCCAGGTTCTTCAAGGCTCGCTGCGTGGTCAGTCCCTGGCAAGGCTCGATTGCTGGTGCAATGCACCTCCAAGATGTCCGCATCGTATTTGATCGCAGCAATGACCGGAGCCTTGACGCCTGCTGAGTGGTCAGAATAGCCCACTACGCCTCCGAACTCCTGCCGCAAGGTTTCAATCTCGGCGAGACATAAGTGGTCTCTAGGGGTCGGATATTGGGCCACACAGTGCATCAGGGCGATGTTGGCCCTGCCTCCTGCCCAGTCGAGTGTCTGAGTGATCGCTGCCAGGTCCGGTGCCAGGCCGGTTGAGATGATAAGCGGCTTACCGGTCGCGGCCAGGGCTTCTATCAAGCGGCGGTTCGCCATGTCCTTACTGGCGACTTTATAGAACCTGCACCAGTCGTTCGCTTCAAGCCACTCAATCCAGCCGACCGCACAGACGGTGGTAAACAGTTCGGCCGGATTGCGATTGTAGCGGTGCCGCTCCTTCAAGTGTTCAAAGTGTTCCGGCGTCAGGTCAAGCGCCTCGCGGTGCTGTCCGTAGGTTCTACCAAAGCTGTTGCGGCCGGTGTATGGGCGGGCAAGGGCTTCTCTTGAGAACTCTTCTCGTGATAGTCTGGCCTGTAGCTTGACCGCATCAACTCCGCAACCGGCCACCATCTCGATCAAGCGGGTGGCGGTGTAGACATCACCGTTGTGGTTCTGGCCGATCTCGCCAACGATAAAGCACGGATGACCTGGGCCGACTTTTCGTTTTCCTATTTCCATTTTTCTTTATCCTGCTGAATCTTGACTCGTTGCAAGTCGTCGGGTGTATCGACGACCGTAGCGATTGGACTGCCTGCCAACTCCACCCAATGCGAGAAGCCAGACGAGTAGGCGGCAGGAGTAACGTGTTCGCGGATGCTCGCCCAATGAAGTAGGGTCGAGGCGGTGAACACTTCTGGTGCACCGTATCGAGTCAGGGCTGAGGGCATACTGCCAAAGCAGTAGCCAACATAGTCGCAGTCATATCCCTTGCGACGCTTCTTGTAGGACGAACTACGGCGAGCCTGCAACTCTTTGACAGCACGGTCAATCAAATCTGGCAGAATAAGCGGGCTGTCTCCATTGACCCGCACTACGACATCTGGTTGGTAGTGTTTCACGACTGCAACGAACCGGCCCAGTACATCATCTTCATCGACATCGGGTGCGTAGTATTTTGCTTTCTTCGCGGCAAGCCAATCTTTCAGTGGAGCGTTCGCCAGGTTGGATGGAATAGCCACTACCACATCGTCGGTCATAAGCGACTGGCAGCAGCGCTCGATGACGTGTTGCAGGACCGGCTTGCCGTTGAGGTCTGCCAGGCACTTCCCAGGGAACCGCTGCGAGGTCATCCTCGCCGGTATGATACAAAGCACGTTCATTCTTCGTCGCCCCATAAGGAACTGATGTTCTCAAACGAGCCTTGCGGCTCCTGTGTCATGGCCAACTTAATGCCCATGATGGCGGCAACGATGCCGTCGATCTTCTTGGTGCTTGCACCTGAGATAGAGTGCTTAGGCTTAACCGGTCGCAGGTTTCCGGCGCTGTCGGTGTAGCACTCAATGTTTGCGGCCATCCAGTTTGTTACCGGGTTGCCTTGATGCTCTAGCGAGCCATCGAGAACGCACCGCTCAAACTCTTTAGTGGCTTCCGTTAGGCTTGCGATGCCTTGCGATACTCGGACCAGGTTCATCCCTTCGGCCTCGAGGTAGGACGCAGTAGCCGAAGCGTTCCACGGATCGTAGCCGATGAACTCAATCACATACCGCTCGGCGTCTTTTAGAATCTCGTCATGTATGATGTTGTAGTCGATCGTGCCGCCAGGCGTGGCGATGACATAGCCCTCACGGACCCATTGGCTGTATGGCACTCGGTCGTTGTGCTCAATGTCTCGCATCCGTTGTTCTGGAATAAAGAACTTCCATTGTGCTTTATAACCGCCCTCGTGATGTGCAATGATGCACCAGGCAGCAATGTCGGTGGTCGCTGCCAGGTCAAGGCCACCGAATACGATACCGCCTTCTTCTATCGGTTCCGATTGTCGGCAATCGTTCCACTTGTCCATGTTCAGCCATCGGGTGACTTGCTGGGTGTGCTCGTTCAGATACAACCGGCGAAAGTCGTTCTCTAGTCGCGTGTTGACCTTTGCCCGCTCGGCCAGTCGCTGCATTGCTTCCAGGCTGCGGAAGTCGCCGAGGGCCGGATTGACCCGATGCCAGACTTTCTCATCCAGCCAGTGGTCGCCCTTCTTCGCCTCATAAATGACGGGCAGGTAAGTTGGATCATCAACCGTTCCATCTCGAACCTTGCAAGCGTAGTCGTACAGCTCGCCCTCTAATGACTCCGGCTCGTATGGTCCTGCTGTCGTGATACTGAGGAACAGCCGTTCCGCTCGAGTGTCTGAGCCGGTTGTCAGTGCAGTCCAGAGGTCTCGCCGCTTCCAGCAATGTATCTCGTCGGCGATCACCACGCTTGGATTGTAGCCGTGCTTGCTCGCTGAGTCAGAACTAATAGAAGCGAAGATTGTGCCGGTGGTATTGTGAATGATTCTCTTTTGTGCTGCTATCACTCGGCATCGCTTCTGTAGGTGTGGGTTGCGCTCGATCATCCCGTGGAGCTTCCCGAACACTATACCGGCCTGCTCTCGCTCCGCTGCTGCGGTGTATATCTCGCCCTGCACGCGAACGCAGAACAGAAAGTAACAACAAATAGCTGCTGCGAGTTCTGTCTTGGCATTCTTTCGCGGGAGCCAGATGCCACAGTCGGTATACTGACGACGACCATCCACAAGCCGAGTATCGAACAGCTTGCGTATGATATCCTTCTGCCACTCTCGTAAAATAAACCGGTCGCCCGCATAGTCGCCGGATAAAGTCAGGCCTTGAATGAATTGGATCACCCGGTCGCTGTGTTGAGGGCCTTCGTCTGTGGATGTCATGCGAGTACCCTCAGAAACGGGTCGTCGTCTAGGCCGGGGTCGCTTGGCAGGCTCAACCGCGAGCGGCTGCTCGGCGTTAGCCCAAGTTCGGCGAGCAGTTTAAGCACTTCATCCTTGTACTTATGAAGTTCTACAGCCACTGGGTTTCGTCGCCAGACCACGGTTCCATCTGCCGTAGTGCCGCTCTTGATGGCGTGGCCATACTTGACGATGCCCGTGAGTGCTGATCGGTAGTTCGCATACGACTCTACGTACAATTCTAGAGTGACTTGATAAGTCGCCGACCACATCCCTGCGGCACGCATAACCTGCTCAACCCGGCTCCATTCGTCGCCGGCATATCCTTCAAGGTGTGGTGGTCTTACCGGTTCGGCGGTCATTGTTTTCGGTACCTCGTTTCGGAACCGCTGCGGGTTTTTGATATGTGCACCCTCGGCAAGTTGTACTTCACGTGCCTTCGGTTTTCTTCCACGGGTCATTGTGCTGCTCGGTGTAGGTTCAAGAGTTCGGACCTTGCTGCCTTGTCGTCGCGGAACGCTCCACGTAGGGCGCTGGTGGTAGTTTGCCCGTCCGACCGAACACCACGCATGCTCATGCAAGTATGCACCCCGCTGAGTATAGCGGCGGCTCCTGCTGGAATAGGGTTTATATGCTCCATCATGGCGTCGGCGATCTGTGTAGTTAGTCGCTCCTGCACTTGCAGCCGCTTTGAAAAGCACTCTACTAGCCGTGGTATCTTGCTCAGCCCTACCACACCACCGGTTGGTATGTAAGCGACGGTGGCGGTGCCAAAGAACGGAAGCAGGTGGTGCTCGCACAGTGAGTAGAATGGCATACCGCTAACGACTACCATTTCGTCGCTGTCGTCCTTGAATACTTTGTCTAGTATCACTTCCGGTTCCTGCTGGTAGCCCGAGGTCATTTCCCGGTAGGCCTTAATGACACGCATAGGAGTATCGACTAAGTCCGCTCGCGCAGGGTTTTCGCGGACCCATCGAAGCAAGTCCACAACCCCGCCCATAGCGGCGGTTGCTACTGGACCGTCCAGTTCTTGTGTTGCTGTGTCGATAGTTTCCAAGTCGGGTTGGCTTTTACTAGTTCGATGCACCACTGGAGGTTCTCCTGGTTGATATTGTTTCCGTCAAACGCTGGCGAAAGATACTGGTGGACCGCCTTGCACTTTGGTCGTGGTACTCCCTGACCCCATCGTCGCACATACTTGATCTCATCGGCTGTGGATAGTTTAATGGTGTGCTCGGCTACTTTAGGGCTAACAGTTATCCAGTCAATACTCGAAGGAACGGCCACGCTCCCGTTGGTCTCGACCGCCACCTTGTACCCTGCCGAGTGAAGGTCGCCAACTAGAGCTTCGTCTGCCTGTAGACCTGGCTCACCTCCTGTCAGTATGAGCCAGCGGCAAGCACCGCCAACCTTCTTGATCCAGTCAAGTAACTCGGATGTAGTGAGCGCTCGACCGCTTGCGAACTCGGTGTCGCAAGCGAAGCCGCCGGGTGACTTGGGTCCGGGTTCTACGTCACATTCTAGGTTGCACCCGGCGAACCGGACGAACACGTTTGCCGAACCTGCTCTCGCTCCTTCGCCTTGGATCGAGTAGAAGACCTCGTTGACTTTATAGGTTCGCTTCTGCATAGCAGTTCTCCGTTTCCCATAGCCTAACGTGCTGTACTTCTATTGGCGTATCGTCGAATAGAAGTGGGCACACGTTGCGCAGCAAGTGCTCGGCCATATTCTCGGCGGTTGGATTAGTTGGCAGTAAATATAACTTTTGGTCCTTGAGGGCCGATACGGTCTGTATAGCGTCGTAGTCGTACTGGTATAAAATAAAGCCGTGGTCCCACTCCTGGTCGATCCAACCACCGACCCGATCTTTTAAGACGCTAAAGTCTACGATGCGGCCGATGCGGTCCAGGCTGGGTGCTCTTGCTGTAATGAACGCCACGTAGTTGTGGCCGTGCAGGTGCGCGCACTTCGATTCGTGCTTATGGACTCGGTGACCGGCACAGAACTGTAGTCTACGTGTGCAAGTGATTGAACGCAGGGTCATCTAGTTGGTTCCTCTCAAACGCTTTTTGCCTCATATAGCACGGGCCGCAGTCTCCACAATGCACGGGGCCATCGTGGTAGCAGCTCCACGTAACGTCGTACGGTGCACCGCACTCCGTTCCTGCCCTGACGACCTCGTGTTTCATCAGATGCCCCACCGGTTGAACTATCTTGACCGCAACGCCGTTCTGTGTTACGTATGGCATTAGGTCATTAAGTTGAATATATAACTGCTCCTCGTTATCAGGATACGCACCAGCTTCTTCAAGATTGTTACCGAGAGCCACCACCCCGTACCCGTGGGCCTCGGCGTAGGCTACGGCCAGGGAGAGCATCACAAGGTTCCTGGCAGGAACCCACTCGAAAGCATACTCTGCACCAGCAAGCCCAGTTTGTATTGGTTTACCGCCACCGAGTAGTGGTGACGACTGATCGAGGGCACGGTACGGCAGGTCTAGGAACGTGTAGTCGCAGCCGAGTCGCTCGGCGATGATCGGCACCAGTGTCGCTTCTTTGGTTTCTGCCTTGCAACCATACAAGAAGTGAAGCAACCGAACCTCCGTACCGCCTGCACGCATCATGGCCGCGACGGTGGTGCTATCCAGTCCTGCTGACGCGACCACTATTGCTCGACCCGAGTTCTCCGTTCGCGGGAGCTTGATAGTTTCCCCGCTGCGGAGGTCGAGGGCTGAGTATGGCTCGACCTGGGCGGCTCGCTGACCAAACGGAATGATCTGGGCCAAGTGTCTTTCCATCGAAGCGAAGTAGGTACACTCGCCGTCACTAAAATAGTGTAGTGGCTTGTAGTTGCAGGCAACGTAAACGGTGTGACCGGTCCAGCACGCTATGGCATAACTTCCTTTTACCTGCCGCAGCGACTCTGCGAACTCTGCGAGCGTACCGGATCTGTTGAGCACACGAGGCAGGACTTGCGAATCTATCTCACCATCTTTGGCACCAAGCTCTTTGTCGTTACTGATCGTCCCGTTGTGTACGACCCCGTCATACGGTTGTAGGTCGCCTTTTTCTACTTCAAAGGTCGGCGTTGCCCTCCAATTGCCAAGCAGTGCCACCGTGGGTAGGTCTTGGTAGCGTTCGTGCCTCCCGCCATCCCTGCCCCGGTCTTGAGCGAGATACTGCACAGAGGCTATCTTGTCAGTGTCTATGCTACCTACTGCTCCATATATGCTGCACATTATAGAGTCTCCAATAGTTGCATTTCCTTGTGCCACCTGCTCTGTGCCGCCCGCTCTATACGCAGAAAATGATCCACCTCTGTCCGTAGGTTCACCTCGCTCGTCTTGATCCGCATGGACCAACGGGTATTACCGAAACTAGGCCAACGCCCGAACATGCACGGCGCACACCAGGTGCTGGCATCGACTGAGTGGAACGGGTACTTCATAATAAGTCGTGAGCTGCACACCCCGAACCCGTGAAGCTTCTTTGGCCATACCCGAGCAAAGCACTGTCCTATCCACTCGTCTTTACCCTTAGCTCCTACCATATTGCCGAGTGCGACTTTCGGGTACTCTTTGCAAAGTGATATCAGTTCGGGCCACTTGCTGCCCTGATGAAATGTCGGGACCACTTGCACGCCCTGCTCGGTCATCCACTCGGTATGTTTTCTAGACATCCTCGGATCACCTATCACATCCAGAGCATATACCTCAGTGAGTAATGGGTCGGTCGCAAGTTCTTGCATCGCATACTCTGTGTACTCTACCAGGTCTATTTTCGCCCCGCACTGGTCTGCGCTGAACGCACCGCTATCAAGAACCCAGTCACGAAAATGGGTTGTGTGGCGGTGTTTCTCAAACGACTTGTGATACCAATACGACACCAGTAGGCCGGGGTCCGGCAAGGCCCTCGGGTGCTTGCCTCGCTTCAATCCTCGAACTTGTGCAAGTTGGAAGCTCCCCGTAACGAGCCGTACGGCGG
>PVBE011800902.1_pt1 | contig 11278 bp, 7 predicted proteins | sample 1631181 | NCBI WGS metagenome assembly PVBE01 (sample SAMN08397723, study PRJNA350692) | Marine metagenome, whole genome shotgun sequencing project. | isolation source: water | place: Pacific Ocean | collected 2012-04 | reverse complement strand
GAAGCGGTCGCTCAGGAAGCGGTCGCTCAGGAAGCGGTCGCTCAGGAAGCGGTCGCTCAGGAAGCGGTCGCTCAGGAAGCGGTCGAACAGGAAGCGGTCGAACAGGTCGAGCCATGACGACGGCGCCCAGCAACTGGCCGCGCAGCAGAGCGAGATGGCCGCACAGCAGACCGAGCTGGCCGCCTTGATCCGACGGATAAAGGACAAGGAAGGCGAGCTGACGACCAAGGACAAGCAGCTGGAGGGGATCGTGGGCCAGCTGCGGCAGCAGCAGCAGGTCCTGTCCCAGCTGCGCGCCAGTCATCAAGAACAACTGACAGCAGCCCACAAGCAGCTCGCAGACGAGCGGGGCAAGCAGGTTGATAGCCAGGGGGACCGGGCCAAGAAGTTGGCCGATGCGGAGATCGCCCTGCGCCAGCTGATGGGCGAGCGGGATCGGGTCGCGGCCGAGCGCAAGAAGATCGAGGCCGAGCGTGCGACGCTGGCATCTCGGGCCCAGAACACCCGGCCGCAGCCGTCTACCCGGACTGTCGTTGCCGAGCAGAAGATCACTCGCGGGCGTAGTGTCGAGATGGCGGGGACCAAGCAAGCCGAGCGGGTGCAGAACAACAGCATGACGCCGAAGCAGCGGCGAGAGCTGGTTTCCAAGCTGAAAAAGGCGCTGGATGACTATGCAAATCCGGCGGCCAAGCCGTCCTCCCTCGAGCCCCACCTGGCGCAGCTGGTTGCGCTGACCGGCCAGGAAGCGGCGGTCGACATGGTCACCGTGTACCGGCACGCTCGGGATCTGCTCAAGGACCTGGACCGAAACATCGCGTTTCTCGATCGTAAGAACGAGTCGCTCCAGCGCGCTGCTGACCAGGTCAGTGCCCGGCAGGCCCCATCCTCGGGCCAGACGAACCGTCGGCGCGGCACGCCCACCAAGAAAGAACACGTCAGCGAGCAGCACCAGCGGCTGCTCGAGCTCTACGAGCGCAAGACCCAGATCAAGGAAGCCCAGCGCCAGCGACTGGTCAGCCTGCGGGACCACGTCTGCCAGCAGGGCTTCGGTAAGTTGACCAGTGATCCCCAGACGCAATACCTCGTCGGTCGCTTCAGTAACGAATCGGATCCCGTCCAGCGCATGGCGATTCTGGGTGCGAGCGAAGCGGCCAAGGCGCGTCATGCGATTCCCGCGCTGATCAGCAAGCTGTCGCTGCGGGACGAGGAACTCAAGGGGACGATCCAGGAAGTTCTGACCGGCCTTGCGGGCGTCGACAAGGGCGCCAAGAAGGCTGACTGGCAGAAGTGGTGGAACGAAAACAAAGACCTGTAGATTATTTGTTGAGAGGAGCATGAGATGACAAGACTGGCTGTGGCAGTTTCGATATTCGCGCTGATTGGTGTCATTCCGACCGCCCATGCGCAGGGCCATCTCGAAAAATACGACGGCAAGACCGTGGCCAAGAACGTCAAGTCGGTGATGAGCGGCTACCAGTGGATGGAGTCACTCGGTGCGGCCCAGGCAGTGGCCAAGAAAAAGCACAAGATGGTCTTCTATCTCCAGATGGTCGGGATTTCGATGGCGGTTTGTGAAGCGCCGGGCGCTCTTTGAGAGCCGTGACGCTCCCGAACAAGAAGGTAATGAACCTGCTGACCGCTAACTTCGTGACCGCCTTCAGGAACATCGACGGCAAGGAAAAGTATGCCGGCCGGTCGAACAAACATCAGCCCTCGATGGCGGCCCAGAAGGTCTGGAATTGCACCGCGGCGAAGAACATCCAGATGTTCATCCTGACCGAAGACGGCAAGATCCTGCACTGCCTGCCCGGCTTCTGGGATGTCAAGCCGTTCCTCGAAGAGGTGCAGTTCGCGATGAAGCTGAACAAGATCTACAAGTCGAAGATGTCGATCGCCGATCGCAACGAGAAGTTCCTGGACGCCCATCTGACCCATGCGCTGCAGCACGACGCCGAGACGGTCGGGGCCAGCAAGCATCAGGGTTTTGATGCCAAGCACCTGCAGAAGACCGGTAACAAGGACTTCCAGCGCAAGTCCGGGTTCAAGGGCAGCGGCCTGAAGCGGTCCGATCAGGTGATGCACGAGCGCATGGCCCAGCAGCCGTTCGTCTCGTTCGAGCAGTTCAACGTCGCTGAATATGTCGAGATGGGACGTCGGGTCTACAAGTACGAATACGGGACCGGCAGCTCGCGGGATCGCTCGATGCAGGACCGGACCGGCGAGGGGCGGCGCAAGCGCAAGAAATAGAGTTACCCACCACAGCCAACAGCGACGCGGCGGCACCTCCCGGTGCCGCCGCTTTTCTGTTAAGGTGTTCGTGTGGTGCGCCTCGTATTCTTCTGTCTGCTGCTCAGCGGGTGGGCCTGCCTGCCGCTGCAGGCGCAGAAGGTGCGCCGTGTTCTGGTCGAGCTATACACCTCCCAAGGCTGACACTCCTGTCCCAGCGCCGATGAGTTCATCGGCAAGATCGCTACCCGGGAGTTCCTCGACAATGCGGTCGTGCTGACCTGGCACGTCGACTACTGGGACCGTCTGGGCTGGCCCGATCCGTTCGGCAGCAAGGCTTTCAGTGCGCGCCAGCAGCGGCTGGTCTCCGCCCGGGGTGGCCGGATGTACACCCCTCAGCTCGTTGTGGGCAGCCGCCTGGTTCGGGGGCGGGATTTCTGGAGTGCTCTCCAGAAGGAGCAGCGGGTGCCAGAGCAGATCGACATCGAGGGCACGGTCCGGCTGAAGCAGGGCAAGGCCGCGCTTCAGGTCCAGTTTCGGCAGCGGGACAAGCAGCTGAAGATCGGCGGGACCTTGCGAGTTCTTTCGGTGCTGTACCAGAAAGCCGCGGTCACGCGCTGTCCGCGGGGTGAGAATGCGGGCAAGACGCTCAAGGAGTTCTACGTCGTTCGTCGGGTCGACAAACCTCAGGCGCTGACGGTCGAGAGCGCGGGCATTCGCACCGTTTTCGAGCTGCCCCGGGGTGAGAAGCCGAGCAATCTGGGGGTAGTGGTGCTGGTGGAAGATACCAAGCAGGTCCGGACGCTGGCCTGTCGGGCCTTCCCGATTCAGACCGAGGACCGTTAACCCAGGTGAAACGCCGGCTCAAGACGATTCTCAAGGTCAGTCTGGCAGGGGGCGTGGCGCTGCTGCTGATCGCCGGTGGGCTGTACCTCTATCTTCGCCCGGGCGTGACGTTTCTGACCCGGCTCACCGACACCCAGACAGCGCCCAGGCAGCTCGGGGACCCGTGGAGCGAGAAGGGGCTGTTGATCGACGGCACGATCCGGGGCCGGATCTATCGGCCACAGGAAGGTGACGGGCGGGTGATTCTGCTCGTTCACGGCGTGCACTGGGGCGGGATCGACGAGGTCCGATTGGTGCCGCTGGCGCGGAAGCTGGCCGGGATGGGTTACACCGTGGTCACGCCCGAGATCATCGATCTGAAGAGCTACGAGATCACGCTGCGCTCGGTCGACATGATCGAGAAGGCCGCGCTATGGACGGTCGGGCAGGTCGCCAACGGCGAGAAGATCGGCATCATGGGAATCAGCTTCGGTGGCGGGCTGTCGGTCAGCGCGGCGGGCCGGCCGGCTCTCAAGAACAAGCTGGCCTACGTCATCTCGTTTGGGGGACACGCCGATCTGGACCGGGTGATGCGCTACCTGTGTACGGGCAAGCTCCCCGACGGCGGCGAGCTGCCGGCGCATATCTATGCGGTCGCCGTGCTGCTGCGTCAGGCCGCCGACAAGCTGGTCCCCGCGGATCAGGTGGCGCTGATGCGCCGGTGGCTCGACCTCTACCTGATGGACAAGAAGCAGGAAGCGGCAGAGCAGTTGAAGACGCTACCCTCGCCGGCGCGGGAGCTGGCGACGCACTGTTACCAGCGCGAGTCGAGTGTGCTGGGGCAGAGGCTGCTTCCACACGTCACCCGCCACGTCAGCGACAGCTGGCTCTCGCCGATGCGCTGCCCTCCGCCCGATTGTCCGGTGTTTCTGCTGCATGGGACCGTGGACAACGTGATCCCGCCGACGGAGTCGACCTGGCTGGGCGCCCACTTGGCCGGAAACGCGGGGTCGCATGTGTTGCTCAGTCCGCTGGTGGTTCACGTCGAGGTCGAAGGCCACAACTGGCGGGATATGCTGAAGCTGGTCTGGTTCGCCACCCGCTGGCTGCGCAGTTGACGCCGCCGCCGCGGGACACACTCGCCTCTTGCTAGCTCGCTGGTGCCTCTCGGAGCAGCTCTTCTCGCGCCTTGGCGGCGAAGAAGATCATCGCTGCTGCGGTCACCGCGTCTAGCAGAAACGCGGCCAGGTACCCTGGGTACTGGCCCCCGGTCAGCCAGGCGACCGCAAATCCGAGCGCCGCCATCGACTTGAGAAACACCAGGGGATAGAGGGCGGCCCAGAAGCGCAGCAGGTCGATCTGCAGCAAGACGCAGACGAAGGCCAGCGTGAAGACATTGGCGCAGGCCAGGATGCGCCAGAGCCCGCTGTCTTCGGTGTAGGGGTAGGCCACGCCAAAGAAGTCGCCTGTCTGGATGAACAGCGAGAGCGCCGTGTCGGGGGCCGCTGCGTAGAGTACTGCGGGGATCAGGAAGTTGAGGGCCAGGATGGTGTAGACGATATGGAAGGCTCGTTTCATCAGGACCATCGTAAGCGACTTCGAGGGCCTTCCCATCCCAAACTGGAGCGGTCATCGAGGATGTTGTGCACCAGGCTGATGAGATTGCCCTCTCGCTAACGGTCGAGCGCCTTGCGTGCCGCACAATCAACGAGCCGAGCTGGACGCTTGCGATGCGCGGGTCGCTTCAGCTACGCTTCCTGGGTGTACGGACCTGGCCCTGAGATCACGCGTTACTCGATTGCCGCGGTGGTGCTGTATAACCTGCTGCTGCTGGCCGCCGATGGAGCGGCATTGAGGCTGCTGGCACGCAGGCGCACGGGGCGCCGACTGCTGGCGGGGCTCGGCGGTGGACTGGTCCTGACCTGCCTCCTGACGATCGGGGTCTCCGGGTTGTTTCACGGGGGCGTCTTCATGGCGCTCGGACTGCTGGCCCATGGGCTGTTCGGGCATGGTCTGGTGATGCTGTGTGGCAGCGCCTGGCTGCTTCGCGGTGAGCGTGCGAGGTGTGCCGCCGCCTGTGGGCTGCTTGGTGTGGTGCTGGCCGGAGTGGCGATCTATGCCTTTTGCCTGGAGCCGCAGCGGCTGGAGCTGTCCGAGTTCCGGTTGAGCAGCGACAAGCTGACACAACCGATCCGCATTCTGGTGATCGCCGACCTGCAGGCCGACAGCATCGGGGACTACGAGCGGAGCGTCTTGCGACGAGCGATGCAGCAGCGGCCTGACCTGATCCTGCTGCCCGGCGACTTCTTACAGGAGTGGGACGACAGACGGCGCTCGGTTCTGGTCGAACGGCTACGCGCGGTGCTGCGCGACGTCGATCTGAGCGCGCGGCTCGGCGTGTTCGCGGTCAACGGGAACACCGAAGGACCGGGCTGGCAGCGTATATTTTCCGGTCTGCCAGTGCAGATGATCGGCGATCGGAGCCGCGTGTTCACCTCGGGCGAGGTGCAGATAACGGCGCTGGAGATGTGGGATTCGTTCAACGTCCGGCTCGAGGTCCCGGCCGCCCGGAAGAGGTTCCATATCGTTTTCGGCCACAGTCCGGATTTTGCGCTGGGGCGAATCGACGCCGACCTGCTGGTTGCGGGACACACTCACGGCGGCCAGGTGCGGCTGCCCACGCCGAGGGGGTTGCTGCCGTTGATCACCTTCTCTCGGATCCCACGTGCGTGGGCCCAGGGGATGACCCGACTGTCGGGTGGTCGCGCGCTGGTGGTCTCTCGCGGCATCGGAATGGAGCGTGGTGCGGCTCCTCGGCTGCGTTTCCTCTGCCGACCGCAGCTCGTGCTGATCCAGGTCGATCCAGTGCGCTAGCAGTGGGACGGGGCCGCCAGCATCAGCGGCTCGCCCTCTGGGGCGAAAGGTCCCCTGACCAGCCGGCAGTGGTCGGGCACTCCGGGGAAGACCACCCCGAGTAACGCCATCACCTCCTCCAGCAGCCCCGGTTGCCGGGCGTAATCTGCGCGAGACGGCGTCATCGAATCAAAGAGATTCCAGCAGCTCGGACAGCACGGGCGGCGGCTGCTCCTGCAGTGTCCGCAAGATCTGCAGCGCCTGGTCGGCCTTCGTCGTGGAGGCCGGATCGCGTCCGATCTTGGCCAGCCGGTCAAGGGTCTTCTCGATCCTTCCCGGCAGCTCTTTGGCCAGGGTCAGTGCGCGATCGGTCTCACGACCGATCCGCTCCAGGGTCAGGCCGGCCCGGAACTCCTCGACGTCCAGGTAACCGCCACACGCCATCCACTCCAGCGTCTGTCGCAGGCCGTCGGCCAGCGAGGTGTGGCCGGTCATCTCGAAGAACCGCTGGGACAGCTTGTCGCTGACCTTTGGCGCCAGGCCGCGCTTGATCTGAGGTCGGAGGGCGATCTTCAATCGAACGAAACCGGCCAGGGCTTCTCGGGAGCGGTTGAGCGCCTCTTCCGGTCGACTGTAGAGCTTGTGCCACCAGCCGCGCGCGTCCAGCTCGAGGCCGAGCGTCGCGTCGACGCCGGGGCAGACCTCGATCTGCTGGCAGAGTCCCTCCAACAGGCCCGGGACGCGGCCGATCTGATCTGTCGGCGTGGTCTCCAGCACCTCACGCGCCTCGGCCCAGGCCTGGTCCAGGTCGACCACCCGGAGAGCGCTGGTGACCGCGTCGAACCCGGCCTCGTTGCACAGGACCTGCCCCTTGGCGTCGTACACTTCGATGCGCGGCGCGGCGTGCTCTTCGAGCAAGCCCGGTATCGCCTTCTCGATGTCGCTCGGTCGGATGGCGCGCAGTGCGGTCTGCGGCACACTGATCGTCGCCGTGCGGCGCTTGTTCCAGGGGTTGTAGACGTACTCCACCGCGCATCGATGTCCCCCCAGCTGGACCTCGATCGGGTAGAGCTCTTCGGCCCGCTTCAGCTCCGCTGGGCCGAGGAAATCAGCCAGTCCCATGCCCAGCAGCCGGGTGGGGTCGCCCTTGACCCGACGTCGAACGTCTTGCTTGTTCTGGCAACCGGATAGCCGGTCGGCATAGAACGCGACGAGGGTGGCCTCGTCTGCCACCAGTTCCGGATTGCCCAGCCGATCGGCCAGCAGGCGCACCTCCTCGACGACGGCCTCGTTGTGTCGGTGAAAGTCGAGACCCAGGCCGAGCTTGTCGGCCAGCAGACCTTCCGCGATCAGGATTCGCCGAGCCTGTTTCTCGTCTCGCTTGAACAGGTCGACCTGCCTGCCCTGCGACACGGTCAGCTGGCGAAAGTAGACCTCCTCTTCGGCCATCACCCGTCCAGACGGCTCGTCGTAGGTCTTGTTGCGGTGCATGTAGCCCATCAGATGCGGCGCCACCTGTTGTAACCAGCTGACTTCCAGCGCCATGCAGTGCCGGGCGAAGGTGCGATGTTCTCCCTGCTCGATCGATCCGGCGACGATCAGGTCGGGTTTGGGCTCTGTCTCGAACAGCACGCTGCTGGGGTGGATGTACACCTCGGTGTCTCCTGGGCCGGCATAGGCAAAGCGGCTGATACGGACGGCGACGTTTCCCACGAGCCCCGAGACCAGCGCCTTGCCGATCGCCTCGTGTTGTTTTTGGCGACCGGTCTTGCGGGATTTCATCAGATGTCCGGTGCCGCGGAGCGCCTCCACCAGATCCCCGCGGACAGTCAGGACCTCTTCCAGCGCGACCATCGAGCCCAGGTGTTTCTCGCAGTACGCCTTGCGCTCCTTCCAGCGCTTGCTTCGATAGGTGTCGACCAGTGTCCGCAGGGCGTCGAAGTCGGAGCCGCCGTCCGCTAGCTTGCGCTGGATCTGCTTGATCCGGTTGCGTGTCGCCTCTGCCTGGGGGTGGTCTGGCGCAGGCTGGCGAAACAGGCTGCGAGAGACCGAGAGCAGCGCCGCGATGGTCAGCACCTCGTCCAGACAGTGGTGCTCGACGGCGGCCAGGACCATGCGTCCGACTCGGGGCTCGAGCGGCAGAGCAGCCATCCGCTTGCCCACCTCGGTGATAGGCCCTCCCCGCTCGAGCGCCCCGAGTTCGATCAACGTCCGACGGGCTTCGCTCAGCTGCTGGCTGGCGGGCCGGGTGATGAACGGGAAGCGCGGAATGTCAGTGATGTCCAGATCAGACATTCTGAGCACCAGCGCCGACAGGTCGCTGCGGCGGATCTCGGGCTCGGTGAAGGCGGGGCGCTGGTCGTGTAGCGCCTCGGGCCAGAGTCGGATCGAGGTGCCTTCGGCCAGTCGGCCGGCGCGCCCGCTGCGTTGATCCGCCGAAGCCCTCGATATCGGTCGCGGTCGCAGGCTGGTGATGCCGGTCTTGGGGTCGAACTGTTTCTGGTTGACCAGGCCGGAGTCGATCACGGTGCGGATGCCGGGCAGGGTGATCGAGGTCTCGGCGATGTTGGTCGCCAGCACCACCTTGCGCTGGGGGAAGGGGCGAAAGCAGCGAGCATTCTCCTCGGGATCCTGTCGGCCGTGCATCGTCAGCAATGCCACGTTGGGCAGCTTGAGCTGGCGCAGCTCGCGCGTCGTCTCGGCGATTTCCTTGTACCGCGGCAGAAACACCAGCACGTCGCCCGGAGCCCCGCTGGCGCACAGCTCCGAGATCTCCTGCCCGATACGGGCGGCCAGGTCGTCCGTCTGCGGAGAGTCCGGTTCTTCGTCCGGGTCACGATACTCCTGGGTCACTGGATAGAGCCGTCCCGGCACCTCGAGGACCTGACTGGAGTCGAGTTGCCAGAACTCGGCGAAGCGCTCCTTTTCCAGTGTGGCCGAGGTGATGATCAGCTTGAGCCCCTCCCGTTGTTCGCGAATCCGACGGAGCAGGCCGAGCAGCAGGTCGATCTGGATCGAGCGCTCGTGCGCTTCGTCGAGGATCACCAGGTCGTAGCGCGACAGCAGCGGATCTCCCCGCATTTCCTGGAGCAGGATGCCGTCAGTCGCGACCTTGACCACCGTCTCGCGGCCAAATGACTTGTCGACCCGGGTGTGGCAGCCGAACGGCGCCCCCGGCTGCGTGCCGGTCATCTGGGCCAGGCGCAGCGCGATCTGACGCGCGGCGATGCGACGGGGCTGGGTCTGGACGATCCGTCCCCGCCGCCCCAGCCCGGCTTCCAGCGCGAACAGAGGGCTGAGCAGGCTCTTCCCGCTGCCAGTCTCTCCTGTCAGCAGCAGGACGTCGTGCTGCTGGATCTTGGCCACCAGCTCTTCTCGCACAGCGAGTACGGGCAGTGGGGGTGCGGGCTCGGGCGCTGCTAGCCGCTCCTTTTCGAGAAACCCGGGGTAGTAGCTCAGCACCGACTCGATCAGCGTGGGCTGTTTGCTCGGTGGCTTTCGCGGCTTCTTCTCCTGGGCTCGTGGCGGATGTCGCCCGCTGACGACCATCGAGCCCAGCGTTTTTGTTCGCTCGGCGAGCAGGCTCAGCCAGCTCGGCTCGCGTCTGTCCGGGTCAATCCGGTCTAGACTCTGGGCCAGCACCTCGAGCAGCTCCAGCTCTCGCCGCCAGTGGGGGAGACGGCGATCCCCTGGGCTGTCGGGCTGGGAGAGCAGCAGTCCGATTCGAGCCAGGTCTTTCTGGATGTCGGTGATCTGGGGCATGGGTTAGCGGGACCGGCTCGCTCGGTGCCCGGTCAGTGACCGGGCGATGTCCGGGCCTCCGGCCGGATGATATTGTTCGTGGCCGATCTCAGGCAGCGACCAATCCAGTTAGCCTTCTATCACCCGTGGGGGGCCTCGACAAGCGATTCACCGGGCTCCCAGGCGATCAAGCTGCTGGCGCAGAGCGGGTTTGTGCGGGTCCGCGGCCAGCGAGAGAGCCCGCAGCAGATCTTGGCGGGCGCCCGTCAGGTCGCCCAGCCGGCGCCGCAGCTCGGCGCGGTCCGCGAGGGCGTTGAGGTAGGCGGGGTGCAGGCGGAGCGCCTCGCCCAGGTCTCGCAATGCGCCGGCGCGGTCAGCCGCCGCCGCCCGCAGCGTTGCCCGGTTCAGGTAGGTCCGTGGGTTGTTCGGGTCGAGCTGGATCGATCGGTCCAGGTCAGCCCCGGCTGCGCGGCTGTTCCCCAGTGCGTAGTGCGCGGTGGCTCGCTCGAGCAGGACGTGGGGGTCGTCGGGGGCCAGCGCCAGGGAGCGGTCCAGATCGGCCAGCGCGCCTCGTGGGTTGCCCAGCTGCATCCGGGCCAGACCGCGGCTGCTCCACGGTCTGGGGGTCTCGGGAGCCAGCCGTACCGCAGTCTCGAAGTCGGCCAGCGCACGGGTCGGATCGCCGGAGACCAGGTAGGCCGTCCCGCGGTAGTTGTACGACCAGCCTTGCGGATCGATCTCGATTGCTCGGGTCCAGAGTGTGACGGTGTCGTGCCAGAATCCTGTCTGCCGCCAGGTCAGGGGTCCGAGCAGGCAGAGCCAGACCAGCAGCAGCGCTCCTGCTGTCTTGCGCGGCAGGCGCGTCAGTCCGCTGCCGAGCAGAGCGATCAGTGGCAGGCAGGCCAGGTAGCAGTAGCGATCGGCCACCTTTTGATAGCCGACCTGGGTCAGCCCCAGCACCGGCAGGAGCAACAGCGCATAGCATGCGAACGCCAGCGGGACGGCCGGCGCGCGGCGGATCAAACCGAGGAGCGCAAGGACGGCACCGATGACGACTCCCGCGCAGAGGTAGTCGGCCGCGCCGGGTCCGGCGAGATCCAGGCGGTACATCGGCGAGAGCCCGGTCGGTATCAGGCTCTTCCAGCAATAAAAGCACAGCCCGTAGGCCGCGGTCAGCAGGCGGTGACCCACCGACAGCACGTGGGTCTCGAGCATCGCGCCCGACATGCCGGCCGCGGCGATGGCGGCCAGCGGCAGCGCGAGCGCCAGATAGGGGATCTTCTCGATCAGCGCCGCGCGCAGCGAGGTCCGTTTCAACCAGCCGAGGTCGAGCAGCAGCAGCAAGGCGGGGAAGGTGATGCCGGTCGCCTTGGCCGCCAGTGAGAGCGCATAGCAGGCCAGCGATGTGGCCAGCCAGAGGATACGCCGGGATTGCGAGCTGTGTCTTTTGAGGTAACAGAGCAGGGAAAGCAGCAGGAAGAAAGCGCAGAGCAGATCCTTGCGGGCCGCGACCCAGGCCACGGCTTCGACGCGCAGCGGGTGGATGCTGAACAGCAGTGCGCAGGCTGCTGCGAGAAGCTCCTCGTTCCTGCCGAGCAGCGAGCGCAGCAGCACGAAGACGAGCAGGCTGTTG